>ERZ1370068.7605-contig-6512_pt1 | contig 20709 bp, 31 predicted proteins | sample MGYA00561227_ERZ1370068 | MGnify/ENA primary metagenome ERZ1370068 (study PRJEB38410, sample SAMEA6850437) | metagenome | study: Metagenomic assessment of the ecological functions of the soil: analysis of the soil microbiota associated with the... | reverse complement strand
ACAATCCCACATAATCAGAACAGATCATCAGCAGCAAGTGAATTTCTCCTCGTTCCCAGCCTGTATCGTGGCGAAAACGAGAACCCGGCCGCCGACGCTGGGCAGGTGCCCTGCCGATCCCGTCGGCCGCAGGGCCGATGGCCGCGGCTGCGGTGGTCCCTTGTGTTCCTCCGTTTTGCCATCGGGAGCGCGATCCTACGGAAAGATTGGTCATCGTGCAACGAGCGGCTAACATTATGGCGCGCCATGCGAAAAGCATTCTCCGCCATCGTCGCGCTCTCGATCGTCAGGGCGTTGCCCGCGATCGCACAGTTTGTTCCACGCGTTTGTCCAGAACAGCAACTACTGGAACGACGGCAAGGCCGAGTTCAACATCTACGACGCCCAAATCGTCCGCTACGGCCAGCCGCGCCAGACCGAAGTGCTCCACATCCTGGTGCGCGAACCGTTTGACCTGAAGCAAATGGTGAAACCCGACAACTGGCAGCGCCCCGGCGTCATCCAGGTGTTAAAGATGAAACCAGGTCCTGCACGTCCCGACCGGCCTCTACGTTTATCAGCAGATGCAGTCCAACTTCTGGCGAGTCGATAACGCGCGACTGGCGAAATTTTCTCTCACAAGTAACGACAGTTGCGGCAATTCCTACAAGGAAGCGCGCCGGGGCGGCGAGATTTTCACCTACCAATGGCACACCTACTGGGATGGAATGGCCGAGGGACCGGGAAAAGTGCGACTTCCGCCTAACGGATTCTTTTACGACGAGTTGCCGCTCCGGGTCCGGACAATCGATTTCACAAAACCGGGCGGCGACTTCGAGATTCAGCTCGCGCCCACCATCATCAACTCCAAAAAAGACGATCTCGTCTGGAAGCCGGCGCAAGTGCATTTCGAATCCACCGAGCGGGCAATTTACGTGACCGTGTGAGAGCGAAGCCGGCACCGATCGCTTCGTAGCTTGATCGCGATTTCCCCTATCTCCTGCGCAACTGGGATGCAGCCGACGGCAGCCGCTTCCAGCTTGAAGCGAAGCCTGAAGGTCGACTACTGGAATACCATGGCCTGGGCGACCGCAAGCGTGCGCTCCTCAATCCGATGCTGCAGCATCCAGATTAATCCAGGTCCAACGCGGCTTTCTTCCCCGAGCTTCTTGAGCGGAAGGAGCTAAGCGCTGATCGGTGAATGCGTGCGCCAAACGCCTGAACTCCGAAAAGCCTCATTTCTTCCTCGGTCGCAGCGCAATCGCGCTGAACCGGCTGCGCCACCGCAACGATCCTCGAGACATTTCCCAACCCGGCAATCCGGCCCTATTGGATTCGCTTCGAATCGGCGGATTTCACCTCGCTCTGCCCATGTCACTGGCCAGCGCCGATTTCGCACGAATCACGATCGATTACCGGCCGGCAAAACGCTGCATTGAAACAAAATCACTGAAATTTTACCTCGCCTCCTATCGCAATGAGCGCGCGTTCAATGAAGCGGTCACAAACCACGATCCTCGACGACCCGTTAGGGTATGCGCCCCCGGGAAATGATCGTGACTGCGGAATTCCCGCCCTCCCGCGCGGATCAGCCTGACGATTACCGCTGCTCATCCGGACGAATCGAACTCGTGTCCCCACGATGAAGCGCGCCGTCGTCTTGCTGAGTGGCGCTCTGATTCCACCACCACCCTCGCGATCTGCCGGGCGGACGTTGTCGAATGAATCCTACGCCCTTCCTTCGCTACGGACAGCGCCACGAACGCGAGCTTGGCCGCGCGCAAGATCGCAAAGTCGCTAGGCGCGAAAGAAGTCACCGGATCGCCCGAATCGATCTCCGCATTTTTGCCGGCTCGGCCTTGACCGCTGAAATCGAAAGTGCCGAAAGCGCGCCCGCCCCTGAAATGGCCCGGGCGGCATCCCAGTCACCATTACGTACCGGCGCGGGACACGATTTTTCTCTCCTAACGCCCTGGCCTTTGGGCCGAGGTGCTCTGGAGTCTGACGCGGGATAGCTTTTACAGTGGGCTTGACCGTAACGCAATCGATGACAGCAGGCTGACCCGATTGCTCGGCTTCGGAATTCAGACCGCGCGTCAGCAAGAGCTGCTGCTCAATCCTCGCGACCCGCGCGCTGGCGTCGAGGAAGGCGCGCGCTTCCAGGTTCACGCGGCCGCTTATTTCAGTATCTCTGAAAGCGGGAAATCCCATCCTGGCGTGGCATTTCTTGTTAGTGGTGGATTGTCAACGGGCGCGCGCACAGCCTGCTGCTGATCCAACATCCCGAAGGCGACTCCGCCCATGCGGCAGCCTCGGCGATTCCTCGCCAGCTTCAGCTTGCCGAAGGGCTTTCAAGCCGAGGCTGGCTCAAAGATCCGATCCGCTACGCCGCCATGTGAAGGCCAGCGAGAGATTCGGGCGTGCTTGTCCTCACCCCGCAGGAGCAGCGAACGATCGCCTTCATCGTCCCCGCGCTCGCCGCCTTGGGGCTGTCGGACGAAACATTACCGCCACGCCCACACCCGCCCGGTCCGGGCGCACTGAACGATCCCCCGCAGCCGGCTACCGCGCACCCGCTTCTCCCTTTGCTGTTCTGCCGCGACCAGCTCTTCCGGCATCACTTCACAGGGTTAGGTGCACGCACTCTTGCGTCACAGGCATTTCGCCAGCGCAGGATGACAGGCAAACTCGCAGAACCGGTCATGGCTTCTCTCCCCCACAACTGCCGTGATGAGATGGCATAGCCGACAAAGCGCGGATTCTGTCCCCGAGGTGCTGGCGCCCCGACACGCGCCATCTTGAAAATCAAAAACGCTCACCCCGAATTGTGCTTTTCTCCTTCGTAGGTGCGCCGCGTCGCTCGCCGATCATCCAGACCATGATCGAAGCGCTTGCTCGGAATCCTTCTTTGCCGAGGTGCAGGATCGCTGGTGCAGTGTAACGGCGGATCGCGCCCGGTCGCCGGCAGCGCCCGGTCCGGTGATAAGCATGGTCGCTCGCGGGCTTGAGTTCATCGAGCTCTAAACGAATCGATGTCCCGGCTGATACGTGATCGCGCAAGTTCACCCGGCCTTTCGCACCCGGTGCGAGCTGCCCGCGCCGCGTCTGCTGCGCATCAGTCTTTGACGCCATTCTCGCAGGACGTAGGCAGGCATGAATCCAGAGCAATCCATCCCCTTGCCGCGCCCCGCCGGATCGTGGCTGGTGCGGAGCTTCCGCGGGTGTAATCGAGATTGCGCCTTCGTCAGCTCGAGGGCAAACGGCGAGTTTTCGCGCAATATGCCCGGATTTTCAATGAAACCAGCGATCTCATTAGCGCGATCGCTCACTTCACCAGCGTTACTTATACATTCCTGAGCATGGGGTGTCGTGAGTTTCCTGCTTAGTCGGGCGACAGTGCGTCGTGGATTTGATTTCTTCGTCGGCCTGTGCTCCTCCTCCTGCGGTGCAAAGATCTGAGCTTTGCCGCGAAACGTACCCGCGAGAGTTTCGTGCAGCTTCGGCGGTAGCCAGCGGGCACCATGTGACGGGGCTCGCGCGCCGGTGAGAAGAACTGAGCTTTGACTGCTCAACGATGCTCTTCCGCCTTTAATCCTGGGACAGGCGGTTGCGCAGCGAAGAAAAACAGAGTTGAGCGGGCGCTGGCAATGTCCACCAGCAGGTCAGATCGACGCCCTCCGCCGTTTTTGTTGATATCCCGCCAGCGCGGAATCCTGTCGAAGGCAATCGTTTGTTCGCAGCGATGTCGCCTTGTCCAACCTGTGCGTGTTCTCGTCTTCCGCGCGGCTCGAAATGATTGAGGTCGCGATTGGTTATCGTCTGAGCGCCAGCGATCGCCGGGCAATCGATCGTCGCTGCGCTGGCAGTTCTGCGGCGACGCCTTTATTCTCATCTGAGTCCAAATCAGTTCTGCTTAGTTTCATGAAGTGAATGCCGGCATCAGGCTTGGTGAGACAGCGAGAGTGGTCTCAACGCCGGAGATGTGCCGCGAATTCGCGATATTTTTATCGGATGTCGCCTTCGCAACTAGCGCTGCTTTCCGGCCAAAGACCAGCCAAAGCGGTGCTGCGCTGCCGCTGAATCGGCAAAGTGACCGGTCATGATGCTCAGGATCCATGGCGCTCGTCGATGATGCTTCAACGTCACCTGTGGCGATATGCTTCTTTCCGGTGCTTTTTGAGCTCGTTTTGGTAATCGCGTCGCGATCCTGGTTTTCGGCATCATTTCAAAGTTGTAATCCTCGCTGATCAGCGGACTTTCTGGCGATCATCCGCCTTCGCCCGCGTAGTTCCCCGACAACGCCGCCAATGCCGTTAGACTTCGGTCGGGCGCGCCCTGACAATCGCGAACGTGGCGAAACCTTCATCAGAAGAGCCCGCAGCCCGTTACTTAGCGAGAACTCCTTGCTGCCAGGTCAACCGGTGGCTTCCGCCATTTCGTGGTGCCTCCACTCCTGATCGCCCTCACCTGACTAAAACCGAGCCGATCGTAACGTGGCCATTTTTATAGTCATGCAATGCCACAGAGCGCTGTAGCCGGGCGAGCGTGGCGCAGGCGATAGGGGTTCTGGGCACTGCGCCGCCAACACGCCCCGAGTAAATCCATCCGCGCCTGTTACTTCACCGCTGGCGGAGCTGCGCGGTCACACCGCGCAAACCGTGAAACAGCGTTACACTTGCCGCGGCGCGTGACTAGCGCTCGGTGTAAATGAAACGACCGCATTATTCATCGAGCGTCTGGGTGATTTATCCCCAGAAACCCCGGCAGGCTGCGCACGCAGCACTCTTCTCGCCCCTGATAGCGTAGGTTGGCGCTAAACGCCGCTTTCGGTAGCTGCCTCCAGGATGCCGAGTAATGCGCGAGAATTGGTTCGAATGTTGTCCGCTATCGCAGCCCCGGCGTAATAGCATAACTCTGCTTCGGGGAAACCGGATTGACCCGGCGAAGGACAGTTCGAGTGGCCTGGCGTGGTTTACATCAATGCCGTAAAGCTGGCTGACGGGTTTCTGTGCCGCCGCGATGTTTGCGCCCAGACCACCGGATGCCCGAGGGTCGGAACCGGCGGCGCCCCGGCGACCGATCCCGCTCAGTTTTCCACTTCAGCCAATGCGCACACCCGCGGCGAGCTTCTTCCTGAGTAGGGGTGCGCTCATCGGTCGAGATGCCGGGGAACCGCAAAAGTGTAGTAGTCTTGAAGATAAGAATCGCGCATCACGAAGAGCAGCGAGCCGCGTCCGACAACTAACGACTCGTCGGACGCGCACTGCGTCGCGCAGCCTGCGGCGCATGAGCAACCCCGCTGAGCCTGCCGTGGAAGCCAATTGGTCCGCGCGCTGGGTGTCCCGAGCCTGACCGCTAACATCAGCTACGCGACGGTGGGCGCGGGAATCTTCGCCCTGCTTCCGCACTTGTCGCGGCACAAATAGTGGCGCGCCGCCGCTGGCTTTTCTCGTCTGCGCATTGGCAATGGTGTTTTTGTCACGTCGTTCGCCCTCGCCGGAAGCCGCGTTTCACTCACCGGCGGGATGTATGCTTACGTCGAGACCGCTTTCGGTCGCTATGTCGGCTTTATCGCCGAGTCCTCTATTTTCTCACCGCGATTCTCGGTTCCCTCGAGTCGTGCTCTCTGCTCGCCGATACGGTCGGCGCGATGGCTCAGTCTCGCCAACACGAAGCGCCCATTTGCTGATCGTTCTGGCCGTTTCTGATCGCTCGCCTCGATAAATGTCCGCGGCGTTCGATCCGGTGCGCCCGCGCGGTCTGGATTGTGCGACAATCCTGAAACTGGTCCCGCTGCTCATCTTTGCCTCGTGCCGGAATATTCTTCGTTAGGCGAGCAGATGCCCTGGCGATAACCTGGCCGCGCCGCTCGCCTGGGCCAGCAGTGTGCTGATCCTGCTTTTCGCCTTTCGTCGGGATTGAAGTCGCGCTGCATCCCCAGCGGCGAGGTGAAAGATCCGGCTCTGAACCGTCCCGCGCGCAATCTGGCCTCGCACTTGGCGGTCACGACCGCGCTCTACCTGCTGATCCAATTGGTCGCACAGGGAATTCTGGGAGACGCCCTCCGGGAAGTTTCCTGCCACGCCGTTGGCGCAGGCGGCGTCACGCTTTTCGGCGAACCCGGCCGCAGCCTCATGCTCGCCGGGGCCCAGCATTTCGGCTTTTGGTTTTATCACGAGCGATATTCTCAGTTCACCACGCATTCTCTTCGCCTTCGGGCGTGATCATTTTCCTCCCGAAAGCTTTCGCGCATGTCCATCCACGCTTCCACACCCCGGATATCGCGATTGTGTGGTCTGCTGCGCAACCTGCTCGATTCTCTCCCTCTTCTCGACTTTTCAGCAACTCGCTGAGTTCTGTCGAACGTCGCCGTCTTGCTCCTCTATTTCCTTTGAGCTGCGGTGCCGCGCTGCAGCTAATGCGACGCGATGTGCGCTCCAATGGCCGCCCGTTCGACTTTCCGGGCGCTTGGATGGTGCCGTGCATCGCGGCTGTAATTAGTCTCCTCGGATTCTGGCTCAGGCGACTCGACAAGAACTCGCAGTTACCGCGGTCGTGCTGGCAGTAGCGTCCGTTCTTTTCCTTGTCCAGCGTGCGCTCATCAAGCCTGCGGGCTTAACCCCTTCAGCCAAGCCTCGCCACCATATCTCTGTAGCGGGCCAGCCTCGGCCCCAAGATAGCGTTTATTTTGCTTGTCACCGTCGCGGAGCGGATGGTATGTCATCCTCCAGTTTTCCTACCGCATGCATCTCCAATCACTCGAGCTTTTCGGGTTCAAATCCGTTCGCTGATGGAAAACGGTCTTCAACTTCCACGAGGGCGTGACTGCCATTGTCGGTCCCAACGGTTGCAGGAAAATCGAACGTTCTGGACGCGGTCCGTTGGGTCCTCGGAGGACAATCGGCCGAGGCGCTGCGCGCGGAGGGAAATGGCCGACGTGATCTTCAACGGCACCGACTCGCGCAAGCCGCGTAGGCTATGCGGAAGTTTCCTGACATTCACCGGATTGCGCCACGCGAGCTCGGCGTCGACTGGCACGATGTTCGCGTCACACGCCGCGTTCTATCGCGATGCGGCATCTCGGAATATTTGCTCAACAAAACCGTTTGCCGGCTATCGAAAGACATCTGCTGCCTTTTCGCCGATACGGGCATCGGGCGGGAGCGCCTACTCGATGATGGAGCAGGGCTCGCATCGATCAGATCCTGAGCTCGCACCCCGAGGATCGGCGCGCGGTGTTCGAGGAAGCCGCAGGGATTACGAAATACAAGGGTCAAAAACGCTGAAGCCCTGCGCAAGCTCGAAGCAACGGAGGCTAATCTTTTTGCGTCTCGGGGACATCATCACAAGAGGTCAAACGCCAGATCGGCTCCCTCCAACGCCAGGCCGGCAAAGCCCGCCGCTATCAGGCGCTGTTGGCTGACTTGCAAGTGCTCGGATACGCATCATTCCCGCGAGCAGCTTCGAATCTTTGCAGGCTGAATGGAGGGTGCGCGCCTGGCGACCGTGCGCTTCGACGAAGAACAACGCACGACCGAACGCGAGATCGAGGAACACGAAAATGAAGTCGCGGCCAGACGCGGCCGGCTCGAGAGAGGTTGATGCGCAGATCAACGAAGCGCGCGCTGATGTGCAACGTTTGCAAAAACGAGATCGCTTCGCATCGGGACCGGATCGAGATTCAATCGCGAACGGGCGGAAGAGCTGACGGCGCTTGATCGGAACGCTACGAACTCGATATCCGAACGGCGGAAGCCAAACTTGCGCAGCAAGAGACGGAGATTCACGACACTGGATCTGCTCCTCTCTGAAACGGAGAGATTGCTCGCAGCGAAGCAATCCGAACTCGCCGCGCTCAACGATCGCGCCAACGAGGTGCGACGGGGCGGGAGGAAAGCGAACGCGAATTACAAGGCGGTTGAGCTGGCCATCTCGAAGGCGCGAGAACAGGCTGGCCGATCTGGAACAGAAATCTCCGAAATAGCCTCGCCGCCGCGCGGCATGAGTCTGCGTGCTTGCCGAGCTTGGCTTCGTCGTTAGGCGAAGCCTCCGGCGCTCGCGACCGGGTCACCGCCCAGTTCTCCGCCGCCAAGGCCGAAGCGCGGACGAACAACAAAAGGCGGTTCAGGATCTGGCGACCGCAAATTCCCATCGCGGAGGAAGAGCTCGGCCGGCAGCAACAACAGCTGCGCGAGGCTGAGGCCGCACTCATGACGAAGCGACCGCGCGATCGCGGAACGGCAATCCCGCCTCGAAATCCTGCAGCAGTTAAACGCCGAAGGCGAAGGCCTCGCCGAAGGCTCGCAAGCTGTCCTGCGCGGACTCGACGACCCGGCCCGCATTCTGCCCGCGGTGGACCGGCGCACTCGCCTCCCTGATCGAAGTCGAGGAAGAATTCATTCCTGCAATTGAGGCCGCCCTCGGTCGAAACCTGCACGCCGTCGTCCTGCAAAACGGTGGAGCTCGCGACCGAAATCATCGCCGCTGTTTCCGCTCGAAAGCTTGGACAAACTGCGCTCCTCGTGCCCGAATTGACCGCGCCGCCGCGGCGACTACGCCGGGCGACCTGCCCCCTGGCGCGATCGCTTGGGCAACCGAAAGATTCACGCGCCCGCCTCTCTCGAACCGATCGTCAGGCATTTGTTGGGCGACGTCGCGCTGGTTGCCAGATCTCGACCTGGCGCAAAGATTGAAGCGAAAATTTCCGGCGATCGCTGCTCGCCACGCTGGCCGGCGATTTCGTTTCCACCAAGGGCGTGATTTACGGCGGGCGGATTAACGAGGAGAACAGCTCCCTTTTGCCCGCAAAGCGCAGATCGCATCTCTCGCCGCGGAGCATCGAGCATTGCTCGACGAGCAAATTACGCTGCAGACGAGACGCGAAGAAATTCAACAGCGTCTCAGTGAGAAAACCGAACATTTGGAACTGATCCGCGAGCAGCATCAGGCGGCGCGCGGCGATCATTCTGGCGACGACATTGCAGAGTCACGGCAATCGAGCGCGAATTACGCGGAATTACTCGCAAAGTGGATGCGTTCGAATGGGAGCGAACAACAATCGAGCAGCAACTCCATAGCTCTGCGGAACGTGTGGCGCATCTGGAAGACGAAGCGCGCACTCAACGCTCGCTTCTCGAAGACGCGCGTCAGCGCCAGACGGTCCTGCAATCGGCGGCCGAGACGGCGCGGTTCCGCGATGAAGAGTTGGCCGAACAATTGAGCGAGCTGCGCCTCGCGGTTGCGGACCGAACGCCAGAGGCATGAAGGAGCTGCGCAGTCAGCGACAGCCGATGACAGTTCGCCAGGCGGAGCTCGCCGAGCTGATCGCCATCGCGCCGGGTAGACATCGCGAACTATCACGCGCGTCGTGAGCAGCAGAGCACCGAGAACCGCGACGGCCGAACGCTCGATTGAGGAAAAGAGCGTCGAACTTTCCGGCGCGGAATCCGCCGTGACGGAGATTGCCGGGACGGCGGGCCGCCCGCCTAACGGAAGTTAACGATCTGGAGTCGGAACTGCGCGCTCAGCCGCAAAGCTCTGAGCGATCTGCACGAAAAGCGCGGCAAGGAAGAGGTTCGCCAAACGCAGATGCAGCTAAAGATCGAGAGTCTCGCGGAGCATGTGATGCGACGCTATCAGGTCGATCTGCGCGAGTTCGCACCGGACCGTTATGCCTTCACGAAAACCCTTCAGTGCCCAGCTTAAGCAGCGCGGAAAATCTGAAGGGAAACGATCACAGACGACGCGACAGACTTTAATGAAGCTGAACTCCGTGAAGTCATCGACCAACTTACCCGCCAGCTCGACGCGATGGGTCCGGTCAATCTCGACGCGGTGCACGAGTACGACGAATTGAGGAGCGCCACACGTTTCTCGAAACCCAAAACGCTGATCTAACGAACTCGCGCCGCGAGCTGCCCGACGTCATCGCGCGAATCAATCAGACGACCGAAAAAGTCTCTTCGCCGAAACTTTCGCCCAGGTCCGAATCAACTTCCGGGAAATGTTTGCCGAGCTTTTCGGGGGCGGGCGGGCGGATCTGACGCTGCTCGACGAGAATGATGCGCTCAATTGCGGAATCGACATCATCGCCAAGCCGCCGGGCAAGCAATTGCAAAGCGTCTCGCTCCTCTCCGGCGGCGAACGCACCATGACGGCGGTCGCGTTGCTCTTCGCCATCTACATGGTGCGGCCGAGCCCGTTCTGCATCCTCGACGAAATGGATGCGCCGCTCGACGAATCGAACATCAATCGGTTCATCCGCGTGCCTGACCGTTTTGTGGCGCAGAGCCAGTTCGTCATCATCACCCACAACAAGCGCACGATCGCGAAGGCCGACATTCTCTACGGCGTCACGATGGAAGAGCGCGGCATCAGCCGGCTGGTTGGCATGCGCCTGACCGAAGCCAAACCGGATGGCGAACGCCCTGCCCGCGAAAGAGCCGGCTCCCGCGCAACAGCAACCACTCGAGCTCGACGACGCCACCTCGGAAAACGTCGCGCTTCACTCGTTAGGGCAGCACTGATTGCTCTCCGCTTAAGCGTCAGGCGATTCTAAATCCGCCAGATTTTTCGCTTCATCTCAGGTCGAAACGATTCGGCCAATTCCTTCTCCGCCGCCCCGGTAGGGCAGACCTCCGATCGCGCCAGGATCGGTCGGCATGCTCAAGGCAGTGTCTTCGGAACACGGCGTGCGCTCGGCGTGCGATGCTGCGGCCTTCCGCCGCACCACGTCGCTCGCTCTGCCTAACGAGACGCTGGCGGTTCCACCGAGCCCGCGTCACCGGCCGGCAGATTCGCCGCCTTCCAATCCATCGCCATCCGGATCCGGCGCGTCCGCTCGGGTGATCGAAGAAAATGAATTCTTCCACCGGGCCGGGATTGAGCTTGCGATAAGCGCCCAGCTGAGCGCCACCTTCGCGAATCCATCGGCTTCGCGCGCGGTATTGATGCCGAAGGCATCGGCCTCTCCGCTCCGTCACTCGCACCGCCGTGTTGCGCCAGCGGGGTGATGAGAAAAAGAAGGTCGAGAAAATCAAGACGAGTAACGGAAGCCGCGCCGGATCCGCGATCCCGTGCATGCCCCAGCGCTTGCCCCATCGGCGCACCGCGCGGTCGAAAACCGCGCGCGCGATCGCGAACGCCCCCAGGATGAAGAGACCAAAATAGAGGATGAGCTTGATCCAGTGATTGCAGCACGTAATGCCCATCTCGTGCGCCATCACCAAGCGGATCTCCGGCAGCGTGCATTGCTTGAGCAAGTTGTCGTTTAGACGAGATGCGCGTCGTTCCAAAAAGACCGGAAACATTTGCGCTCACCCGGTTGCTTTGCCGCGACGCGTCGACCTCGAACACCTGCCGCACCGGGATTTCGTTGGCGCTCGCCATCGCCAGGATCGGCTGGCTGATTTTCTGATCGGTGCAGCGGTTTGTAAGTATTGCACAAGTGGCGCGACGAAAACCGGCGCGATCAACATCGAGACGACGAGGAAGAGAACTCCGACCCCCGTTCCCCAAAGCCACCATGTCCGCTGGGCGCGCCGAAAGACGGCATAGAGCGCCATCATCAAGATCGCCGTCGCCACGATATCGAGCGCGAGTCCGATGAGCTGCTCCCGGAACCAGGGTCCGAAAAGTTTGTGTCGCCAACCCGTAGGCGTGTTCTCGAAAATAGTCGGAATAGACGCCTAACGGAAAGGAGAGAAACCGCCACGATCACAACGTACGGCAATCGCGAAGATGGCAACCTGCAGCGTTCTGAAGCGAGTGATGCGTTCCGCGAAATCGCGTAGACGGTGCCGAAAGCCCGCTCCCGAGGAGGGAGAGAAATCGCGGCGCCAAGCAGAAAATTCCAGAGGATCAGCCAATAGCCGCCCTCGAAATAGGCATCTGACCGCGCGCGTTTCTCCGCCGGGACAGTATCCCAGCCAGGCGCGAGTGGCCGCGGCGGGATCGAGCGACGCAACCGTTTTCGGCGCGTTCGTTAGGGGAGTGGGCTCCGGCTGCGCGAAGAGGAGCGCCGCGGAAATCATCAGGCAACTGGCCAGGAGCAAGATCGCGATCTTCATCGAGGACGAATAGGCGAGCTCTCCGTAAAGAGAAGCTTCTTTCGTCCCGGCCTCGACTTCCGCAAAGGCGTCGACTAACATTGTCAGGTGAATCGGAAGCTGAAGATTGCTCCTTTTTTCGGCTCTCTTCGCGTTGCTCTCCGCCGGAAGTTTCTGCGCAGAGCCCGCCGCCCGCTGGCGCGGTTTACGGCGCTTACCCGGCAAATTATCAGGGAGATCATCACGGCTTGGCTCAGCTCCAGTCTGGTCGATCCGAAGAGCGTGCAAATCAAGTGGCTGGGTGAGCCGAGACCGGGTGAGTTAGACGTTGGCAAAGGTCAGAAAGTGGCCGGGTTTCTCGTCGACTTCTCAGTCAACGCGCGAAACATTTTCGGCGCCTACACTGGATCGCAAAAACACACTGCGCTGATCCGCGACGGGCGGGTGGTCACCGCCACCGGCTTCGTTTTTCATTAATGGTTGGTTCGGGAGAATAGATCGATCGTTACGGCGACGGTTCAGCGCGCGGCGCCAATTCCCGTTCGTTTCGTCCAGCTCAAATCCAGCTCCATGCGCGGGCGGGACGCTCCGCAAGCAGCAACGGACTCGCGTCCACGCGCTCGGGGCCGGAAAAAGATAAGTCGTTTGGAAGAGACGATAAATGTCCAGGCTCTTCCGTCGTTATCGTTAGGCTGCTGACGAATGGCGGCCAGAGCGTCCCCTGGCGAATGCTCGCTGCAAACGCGGCTGCCCTTCGCTCCTGCCGCTCCCCCAGCACCCGAATGCTCGAGAGATCGGCGGCGTTATCGAGCAGACTGGCCAACTCGATCGCGCCCTTCTGCGGGGTCAGGGTGAGTCCAAATACCGGCGGACTGGTCGTCAGACGGCCCAGCAGCTGAATCGGGGTCGAATCGACCTCGAAATGGAGCGGATCGATCAGGGCCTCAGTGTTAAGGAAGCGGACTTGTGCCCCGCAATTTGTTTACATCCGGCCACGGTGGCGGCGGCGAAAGCGCGCATCCAGAAGGCTTGCTTCTCCGCTGATCGTGGGAGCCTGCAACGTCCCGGCCCACGCGATCGTCCCCGTCACCAGTCCACGTTCGGCGCCCAGCGCGCCATTCGTTAGGCAAGGTCTCCAGGAAGAGCGCGGGACAGTCGAGAGCGAGGGAAAACGGCTTTGTCGGTCGAGCGCCGTTCCCGCCTCCAATCGCTTTTTTCCAGTCGCACGGGCAACGACGCGCGCAAGGCAAACCGGATTGGAAATCCCGAAAAACGCGGTGGCATCCGCCTCGATCCGGCTGTCGGCCAGTCGACCATGAAAATCGATTGAACTTTTCGTCGGCTCCCGCCCAAGAGCCTTCGAGACGGAAGGTCGTCGTCACCTGCAGTGCGCGCAGCGAGCCAAAGGCGGCGAGCTTGCCATCGAGGATACCGGTGGCAATCGATTTCTCTCCAGCGCGTCCGGCCAGCTGTCCGCAAATCGAGATGGTCGATCGCCAGATCCACGTCGAACTTCTGCTCTTCATCGAGCGCCACGAGCAGACTGCGGGAGTGTGCGCCAACGCTCGAAGCTGAACGGCAAAAACAGTGTCCCTCCCATTCGGCGCGCTCCGTCGAGGAGCCAGTTCGAGGCCTGGAGTTCAACAAAATTGCTCCCAAGCATAAGAAAGCCGCCTAACGAAAAGCGGTCGCTTGCCAGCTTGAAAGTGCGGAAGAACACGTCCTGCGGCGAATAGCTGCCGACCAGCGTGACATCGAGCGGGATTCGCAGCGGCGCAACCGGCAGCTGCAATCCGTGCGCGAAAAGCTGCACCGTGCCGGAATGTGCAGCCAGGGTTCCGTCGCCCCGCCAATCGAAAGTCGCGCCGCCGCCAATCTTCTCCCACCGCCAGGCCGCCGGGAGCGAGCGGCGCGTAAGCCCCGAGGTCGTTGATCGCGCCCGGTCAGACGTCCGGAGAAGCGATGGCCGGCCGTGAGCTCGACCGTGCCCTGCGCCCACAGAAAATCCTCCGCACGGCGTGCCTCCAGATTCTCCAGCGTCGCCTCCCGGCCATGAAGCCGGAGGGAGGCCCCTAACGAATCGAGCGCCACTCCGCGCGAAACTTTACTCCCTGCCCGTGCCAGGCCAGTCGTCCCGAGGCTTCCGGGTCGACCAGATCGAGTTCGCCCTCAGCCGCCAAGGCGCCGGAAAAATCGCCGGTGGTCGCGCCGAACAACTGCGCGAAGCCGTTCAAGTCGGGAATGGTGGCATTGAGCTGCCCGCGGAAGGGCAAGTTGAGCCCAACTTTTCAGCTCCTTCGGCCAGAGCAGTTCGCCGTTTACAGTCAGCTCGTTCTCGCGCTGTCGCACGTAGAGCTGATCGACTTCGAGGCGACGATTGTAGTAGGTCGCGCCAATCATCACACTATCTGCCCGCCGCGCCGCCAGGCGAAGTCGGTCGCTTCCATCCAGATCGAGCCGGTTGCATCGAGAAATTCACTCGGGTTGCCGCGGAAAGTGAATTTCGAGGCGCGGACTGAACCGTTAATCGGTTCGAGGAAACCGACGGCGTTCGAGATCTGGGCGAGCGAAATGTTGGAAGCCGAGCCCGCCAGATCGATGGAGAATTTCTCGCCCGCCCGTCCCTGGAAGCTGGCGCGCAAGGTCCCGCCATAGGTATCGAGATGAAGATCGATCCCGAGCCGCCGCTTCCGCAGTCGCGAGAGGTCGATCGTGAGCGCTTCCAGGTCAAGGCCGCGGGCGAGCGGGATGCCGGCGATCGTCAGGCGAGCGCTCTCCCACGAGGTAGCGCCCCGGAGGTTGGCAAATGTCTGCCGCAGGAGCGGCGAGATGACAAGAATCTGGCGGGCGTGAAATCGGCCTGACTCGATCGCGCTCGCCGTGACTAAAACACCGCGCAATCTCACTGCCGTCGTCGCGGTCGTGACATCAAGGTTGAGGTCGTTTATCTCGAAATTATCCGGCAGCAACCGGGCCCAACGGCGCCAGTCCTGCTCGGGCAATCCGCGTCGTCCGAAGGATGCGGATGTTGCCGCTGAGACCATCCACACGAGCCGATCGCAGCAGGCTGGCGTGCTCTCCAAGGATCCAGCCACGCAGATTCAAATCGACAACCACACTTGCAGCCGCGCAACGAAATATCGCGTCCTGCGCCTTTGCCGGGACCGACGGAAAGATTGCGAATGGTGACCGCGCGCAAAAAGGGCGCATCGATCCGCTCGATCCTCGGCCGACAAACCCTGCTGTTTCGCTGCCCACCAAATCCACAGACGGACGCCGCGGGCAACGACGAAAGGCGCAAACAGCGCATCGAGCGCGCCGGCCACGAGCAAGCACGAGCGAAGAAGACAACGAGACGTTTGCGAAAAGACATCAGCCTGGATGCCTGGCGCCTAACGATACCTAACCACGCGGTGCCGGCGCGGAAAGATTGCACGCACCGGCTGCTCTGGGCGAAATTTTTCCGAGCAGCTGCCGGGTAAACGTCTGCTCGGCTTCCGCGGGCAAGGCCGTCGCTCTCTGACGCGCCTGTTCGGGCAAAGCCGCGAGCTGCGCCTGGATATCATCCGGAGAAATTCGGTTCCACAATCCGTTCTCGAGGGTCAGCACTTCCAGTTGTTTTTGTTCGATCGAAAGAATCTGGGCATGCGGCAGCTCAATCAGGATTTCGTCGGGGATGCACGTTGACGGTAAATCTCTTGCGCAAATCGAAGCCGGCCTTGACCAGGTAAGTTCCATGCAGGCTTGATCCGTTTGGTGCTTCCGGCCCCAGGGTATGCAGCATCTCGTGTTCGACCTCGACGCGACGCGCGAGGCACAGCCAGTTCAGCGACGGTGGTCGTCTGTTCGAGATAAACCCGATTGTTCACCGTTACCCGCGGTTGGAGGTGTGCGAGTTCAACGAAAGTGTCCCGGGCCTTGCGACCAAGCCGTTCCAGTTCCGTCACGCTTTGGTCAAATGTCCGTCCCGGCCAGGTTTCCAGCCGGTAAAAAACGAAGGCAGCGAGGAGCGCGAGAACAAGGAGAATGAGAGCGGTGGCGATCGGCCATTCCAACCGCCGCGGCCTCTTTTCCGCCGCGGGATGGTTCTGTTGCGACTCCATCAGCCCAAAAAATACCGCCCCCACACCCGAAGGGCATGAAGGGCGGCTGTTCCCCAGAACAATCGTTCAAATCTGAGTTCGGAATAAGCGACCTAACCCGCGGGCGCAAGAAAATTCTTTGCGACCGGTTGAAATAAAGTTGGAGACGGCCCTAACCTCCACCTGTGAAACTCGGCGTGCGCTACGAAACCGCCTACCGCTACGCCACGCCGGTCAATTTTTCGATCCACGAAATACGGCTCTTTCCCAGGGCAGATGTCTTTACCCGGGTGCACCGCCTGAAGTTCGAGACCAACGCCGGCGCTAAAGTGCGCTTCGGCCGCGACGTCTTCGACAATTGCGTCGCCACCTGCTCATTTTCCGGGCCGGCCACCGAATTGCGCTTCCAACTCGAACTCGATCTTGCTTTGGAAAAAAGAACCCGTTCGATTTCTTGCTGAGAATGAAGTCGCCAGCATGCCTTTTCCTATCCCGCCGATTTGCGCCGGGTGCTCGCGCCCTTTCCGGCAAAAGGAGGCGGGGCCGCCCTGGAAATTCCGCGCTGGGAGTTCCCTCGGCGCGGCGCGCTCCGACCGACCGTGACGGTGCTGGTGGAATTAAACAAACGCGCTGCATGAATGCGTTGGCTACGAGCGACGCGACGAGGGACCGGCCCTCCCACCGGCGGAGACGCTGCGCCTTGGCCGCGGGGCCTGCCGCGACGTCGCACTCCTCCTCGCGGCCGTCCTCCGCCAACACGGACTGGCCGCGCGCCTAACGAGCGGATATTTGCGCGAAGCGGAGACGGAATCCCGCCGTGCGGAAGGTTCGCTCCACGCCTGGACCGAAGTCTATCTGCCGGGCGCGGGCTGGGTGGGGATGGACGCCACCAACGGCATTTTTGCCAACCACAATTTCATCGCCGCCGCGGTTGGGATCAACCCGGCGGATGTGACGCCGATCGACGGCAGCTTTTACCCGCGACAGGCCAGCGCCCCGCAGATGACGAGCCGGCTGGAGCTCGTTAGTCTGTGACGGACCGTGATGCTGCGCGATCTGCAACTGCGGAATTTTCGCTGCTTCGAGTCAATCGCAGTCGAATTCGAGAGGGTTTTAACTTCATCGTCGGCGCCCAATGGGCGGGGAAAACTACGCTCCTGGAAGCGGCCTGCGTCCTCCTGCGCTTGCAGTCGCAGCGGATGCCGAATCTTAATGCCAGCCGTGCGCGCCGGGCAGCGCTCATTCGTCCTCTCCGGCCACGCCGACGCACATCTCCTGCAGTTCTATTACAGCGCGTTTCGCCGCAAAGTGGCCTTCGACGGCGTCGAGCAACGCGATCCGGCGGAATATTTGCGTCTCCTCAGAGTGGTTTCGTTTGCCAATCACGACTTGGAACTGGTCCGTGGAGCGGCGGAGGCGCGGCGGCGCTACCTCGATTTTGTTGGAACCCAGGTGGACGCGCGTTATCGACCGGCCCTGCGCGCCTACGAGCGCGCGCTCCGTTCGCGAAATGCGCTTTTGAAATCAGCCGCGCCGCGACCGCGCGAGCTGAAGGCCTACACCGAACCGCTGGTGCGCACGGGGACCTTGTTGCGCGAGATGCGAGCAGAGCTCAGTCAGGCGGCTGGCTCCCGGGCGGAAGCGAGCCACCGCGCGATTAGCGGAGACCAAGAAACGCTGGTGCCTTGAATATGCCCCGGGCAGTGAGGAAGACTTCGCCGCGCACCTCGAACGGACGCGAGGCGAACGAAGAGCGCCTGCGCCTGACGACGGTCGGACCGCATCGGGACGATCTGCGGTTGCAGGTGCAGGACATGCCAGCGGCCGCGCTTTGCTTCAGAGGGGCAGCAGCGCACGGTTGCGCTTGCTTTAAAACTGGCGCAGGCGCGCGTTTTCACAGAGGAAACCGGCGACCGGGCCACTGCTCTTGATTGACGACATCTTCGGCGAACTTGACCACTCGCGGCGAAACGCGCTGCTCGCTCATTTGCCTAACGACTCGCAAAAACTGGTGACTGCGACCGCGCTCGATTGGCGCGTGGGCGAATGGAAAGGCCCAGTGCTGCACCTGTAGAGCGCTTTGCTCTGCGAGGCGCGGCAAGGCATCGATCCGACGAAGATGCTCGCATTCGCCAGAGAAAGAGCCGTGCTCCACAACTTGCAGACCTGCCCGGCGCGTCTTCTATTTTCCTCATGCGCCATCAGCCGGGCAAGCCGCAAAGCCTCACCGGTCAACTGCTCGTCGCGCATCCCAACATGCTCGACCCGAATTTTCGGCGCAGCGTGCTTCTTATTTCGTCGCACGACTTCGAGGAGGGCGCAGAGGGCCTGATCATAAATCGTCCGCTTGATAAGCAGGTCTCCGAATTGGTGACCGATCCGGCGCCTGGCGCGTCTGGCCGACGTTCCGGTCTTTCTCGGCGGCCCCGTAGGGACGAATCAGCTAATGTTCGCAGCGTTCGATTGGGAGGGCCGCGATTCGCTCAGCCTGAATCAAGAACGTGGCGCTCGAAGAAGCGAACCAGCTCGCCGAACGGGATCGGAGCGCGATCCGGGCTTTTGTCGGTTACGCGGGCTGGGGGGCGGGCCAACTGGAGAGCGAGTTGCGCCAAAACGCCTGGGTTCTGCAAAAGCCGGACCGGGCCGCGCTGAAACCGGAGCGTTTGCCCCGACTTTGGTTCGAGATTATGCGCAAACTCGGACCCTGGTTCAAGATGCTCTCGGCGGCGCCTGATGATCCTTCTTTGAACTAGCTTCGCGCGTCTTTCGGTGCGAAGCAGTGGGAATATGATCATTGGCATCCCGAAAGAGATTAAGCAGCAGGAAAATCGCGTCAGCCTGCTGCCTTCCGCGGCCTATCAGCTTACGAAACGCGGCCACACCGTCCTGGTCGAAAAAAGCGCGGGCGTCGGGCACCGGTTATCCTGACGCCGATTACATCGCAGCCGGCGCGAAGATCATCGACAACGCACGCGATCTTTTCAGCAGGCCGAGATGATCGTGAAAGTGAAGGAGCCGCTCCCGGCGGAATACGAGCTCCTGCGCAAGGGACAGATCCTTTTCACTTACCTCCACCTTGCGGCGAGTCGCCCGCTCACCGAAGCGCTCTTGAAATCCGGCGTTACCGGAGTGGCCTACGAAACAATCCAGAGTAGGCAACCGCCTGCCGCTGCTTGAGCCGATGAGCGAGATCGCCGGGCGCATGTCGGTCGTGATGGGCGCCTATTTTCTTGCGAAACACAACGGCGGCAACGGCGTCCTGCTCGGCGGTGTGCCGGGCGTGTTGCCTGGGAAGGTGGTGGTGCTGGGCGGAGGAACTTCAGGCGTGAATGCCGCGCGCATGGCCACTGGCCTCGGCGCCGACGTGACCATTCTCGAAGTAGACCTCGAACGGATGCGTTTTCTCGACATTACGATGCACTCGGCTCACACGCTTTATTCGAGCGAAGCACATTTGCAGGAATTGATGCCGTCGGTGGATCTGCTCATCGGAGCGGTGCTCGTCCCAGGAGCCAAGGCGCCAAAGCTCATTACACGCGAAATGTTGCGTCAGATGCGACCGGGCAGTGTGGTCGTCGATATCGCAATTGACCAGGGCGGCTGCGTGGAAACGTCTCGCCCGACGACCCATCTCGACCCGGTTTATCGTCGAAGAAGGCGTCATTCATTACTGCGTCGCCAACATGCCGGCGGCCTACGCGCGCACCGCGACACAGGCGCTAACCAATATCACCTATCGGTATGTCGAGCTGCTCGCCGATCTCGGTTTGAAGGAAGCCTGCGAACGTCAGCCGGCCCTTACCGGTGGCATCAACACGATGGATGGACGGCTCACTCATCGGGCCGTCGCTGAAGCCCACGGGATGGAATTTGAACCGCCGTTTCAACCCCACGCCGGCTGGCGCATTTCCTTCTTAGACGGGGATTTTCATCGCCCCGGGTCAAAAAATAAAAATGCCGCAGGGCCGAAAACTTCGCTTGCCCCGAATCAATAGTTAACCCAACATGGGCGTTCATCCATAACCTATGAAGAAATATATCTGCATCCTGGCCAGCGCTGCGCTCCTCGCGGCGTGCGAACAAAAAACCGAAACCGCGGCTCCAGCCGCATCACCCGCTGAGACGACCGAGACCCCGGCGACTTCGACGGAAACCACCACCACCACACTACGACCGCAACCACTCCGGCAGAATCGACTCCGATGGAGACCATGACCCCGGCTACTACCGAAGGCAGCACCACGGAAACGACGACGACCGAAGCATCGCCGACTCCGTAGTTCAAAGTTAACTTCCAACGCAAAATCTTCCCCAGGTTGAACGCCCGGGGAAGATTTTGCTGTACAGAGCTACTACGCTGGCGGTTGACGGCAACCTCACCACCATGATGCATGGCGCGAGCGAGTTCGCCCGGCTCCACAAGCCGGGCTCCCACCCGGCACTGGAGGATATCGAAAATTAAGAGAGTTTGCGCTCAGCGACGGCGGCGCCCGATTTTTCCGAGAGCGCCTGCGCCGTATTGACCAGGCCGACATGGGTGAAAGCCTGGGGAAAATTCCCCAACTGCCGCTTGCTCTTTGGATCGTATTCCTCGGAGAGCA
>ERZ1370068.389-contig-10351_pt1 | contig 20717 bp, 36 predicted proteins | sample MGYA00561227_ERZ1370068 | MGnify/ENA primary metagenome ERZ1370068 (study PRJEB38410, sample SAMEA6850437) | metagenome | study: Metagenomic assessment of the ecological functions of the soil: analysis of the soil microbiota associated with the... | reverse complement strand
TGCGCTTGTTCAGTTGGTATTGCTCGGCATCCAGGGTTTGCCGTGGTGCGCAGCTCCTCGCTCCCCTGTCGATCGTTGCTGCTGACGGCAGAAGACGGACCCGGAAAGACCCCGTCTCCGCCGCTCGATGCGGGTGGCGACGAATACCTGACGAAACCCGTCGACGGAGCGGCGCTGTGGTGGCCGCGTCAAGTCGATGCTGCGGATCAAGGCGCTGCGGGATACGGTCCGGGAGCAGACAGAGCAGCCCTGGCATCGAATCGGACGCTTGAAGAGCGCGTCGCCGCCCAGGTTTCCGCATTGGAGAAGCTCGGACGGCGCAAGCGCTTTTTTCGCCCCAGCTCGCGAAAATGATCGTAGAAGGGGCGCTGAGGATCCGCTCAAGAGCCATCGGCGTGAAGTCACGTGTCGTGTTCCTGACCTGGCGGCTTTACCGCGTTTGCGGAAACTGCGTAGAGCCCGAGGAGTCATGGCGGTGCTGCGCGACTATCACGGCGAATGGGGCGCGTGATCCTCGCTCACGAAGGCACGCTGGAGCGCTTCGCCGGGGATGGGATGATGGTGTTCTTCAACGATCCCGTGCCGGTGCCCGGATCCGCTGCAGCGCAGTACGGATGGCGCTGACGATGCACGAGAAGCGACGCCCAGCTCGCTCGTGAAGTGGCGCGGCGCGGCTTCGATCTGCAGTCAGCGCCGGATCGCGCAGGGCTACGCCACCATCGGTGCGATCGATTCGAGGGAAGATGGGACTACGGCGCGATCGGCACGTCACGAATCTCGCCGCGCGACTCTGTGGTGAGGGCGAAACCGGGCCAGACGCTGATCTCACAGCGAGTGCTCGCCTCAGTCGAGGACCCTGGTCGAGGTCGAGCCAGTCGGTGAGCGCCACCTCAGGGTTCTCGGCCGGTTCTCGCCTACAACGTGATCCGCGCTTCCGTGTCGGCTGCGACTCAGAATGTCGCCACCACCAGCACGCCGGGGCCGGGCGCCGCCGTGACGTAGCTGCAGCGGCCCGGCGCTCGCTTGACGTACGCGAGCGCCTCGGCATCGCTACTGCTCACCGTCGGCGGGTTCACTCCGTCCCGAAACGATTTCTTCGCACGCCGTCAGGTATTTGACGTAGTCCGTTCCGCAGGACTCTTTCCAGGAATGTCGCTCGGGCGGCGCTGTTGTCGGCGGGCATCAGCCTGACCTGGCCCGCGAACTGTTTCTCGCCGAGAAAGACATCCCGCAGATCGGACGCCGCAATGGCAACCGACGGATGGCAAACATGACGTAAAAGGCCTTCTGCGCGGCTCGCGACCGAAAGGCTCGCGAGCACCAGCGTCAGCCGGGAGCGGCTGAACCGCCTGGCGCAGCAGGAACCGTGCGCGTCGCTGATCTGAAGCGTATTGCATATTGCACCAGAGCCTCTTCGTACTCGTCGTTTGCGCGGTCAGTCTCCATGCGTTTGCGCGGTTTTTGAGCTTCAGCGCCGATGACCAGTCGAGCTCATAGGCGCAGACCCAGCGCCGTGCGGTAGTAAGAGCCGCCGGAACGTTGCGCGGCGAAGTAGTTGTCCGTCTGGTCGAAGTCCGCGTTCTCGTAGCGGGCGCACGGAATCCACGCGCCTCGCCCGGTAGGCCATCTGCACGTAGCCGCCATGTCGCTCTGGTGCTTACCCGTGGATCCCGAAAGATCGTCGTTGTCGAAGTGGTAATACCCGCCATGTTCTCCCAGCGATCCGTGTCATAGACGACATACGCGCCGTAGTTGGTTACGCGCGTGAGGTTGCGGGAGCCAGGTCGTCCTCGATCTTGGTCGTGAAAGCGCTTATGCCCACCTTCAATCCATCGAGGACTCCGGCAGGAACCCCAGGTTGCCGCCGTAGATCGCATCGCCGTGCGGGCTGCCGACATTGTTGGTGTCGATCACGCCGCGACGATCCGCTGCGCGTTGCCGACATAAAGATCGTAGGTGAGCCTGCCCGCATCCATCCGGTTGGCGCCCGCGAGCCACAGTCCCACCGTGTGCGCCGGCAGCACGCCGCCGCTCGCCTCGAACTCGACCAGCCCCACGGCCGCTGCAGCAGTTGAAATCTGCTGCCCGTGGTGGAAGGCGGTGTTGTAGTAACCGTAGGGGTGTGGAAGCGGCCCAGCCACAGGGTCGCTCGCGTCCGCGAGCTGGTAGCCGAGCTGTATTCGCTCCAGGGCGGTGACCAGCGCGCCGGTGGTGCTCATCTTTGAAGTTGAGCTCATGAGCGATCGCGTGCGCTCGCCGAAATCCAGCGTGAGATAGAAGTCGAGCGGGCCGACGTCGGCGCCATGCAGGTTCGGAATTGTTGGGACTGTTCGTGCCAGCGCCGACATCCGCGAACCCATGCAGGCAGGCGGCCCAGATCGTCGTGGCGCGCAGCATTGGCTGCCGTCATCTCGGCAACCTCACTCTCGAGGACGCTATCCGCTCGTCCGCAGCACCTGCGGCGGGCGTCCCGGAGGCGGGGCGGCCGTCGCGGGCGCGGCACCCGGTGCTCCGCCCGGCTGTACCGCGTCCATGCGCGACTCGAAGCTCGCGAACGCGCGCGGTGAGCTGATCGATCGCCTTCAGACTCTGTTCGAGTTGACGTCCTGAAGCTGAGCGACCTGGTCCGCATCTGCCGCGGCGTGCGCCAGCGCGAAATGGAACACAGGCCATGGCGAGTACCGCCATGCTGGCACAGTGATCCTGCCAGTGGAATTTAGACTAGCATGAGCGTTTCCTTCATTTCTCGCCTTGTCTCCACTCGTGTGTCCGCAGAGCTGAGACGCTCGGCGGCGCGTCCAGCGACTGCCGGTTTCCTGATCCGTATTCTGCGGCGAGCTTTCCGTGCTCATCGACGACGACGATGCGATATTCGTGCATCACGTGCCGGTCGTACTTCCAGAACGGGAATCGCAGCCGGTGAGCGAGCTGCTCAACGGTCTTGGGCGTACCGGTGAGGAAGTGCCAGTTGTCGCGGAGCAAGCCGCGACTCGCGTCGATATTGGTGCCGGGCCTGTGGATCATCGACCACCGGGGTCGTATCCGATGATCAAGCGCTCGCGGGTTGCCCGCTGGCGTCGGTCTCGCTCTGCAACTGCCTGCAGATGCTCCATGGTGACCGGGCAGGGCGTCGACAGGTGGCGTATGCCATCGTGATGTAGACGCGCCGGCCGCGAAACTCGGCGAGACCGGTGTCGCGCCTCGATCGTCGAGCCAGCTTTGCGGCAATTGTTCGAGCAGTGACTTGCGGCGGGCCCGTGTCGGAAGCAGGGTCCTGGCGAGCAGCACGGCCGAAGATGAGCGCACAACTACCAAGCGCAGCGCACACTGCGTCGCGGCCGCAGCACGTTCGAAACGAGCACGGTGATGAAACATTCGACATCACGGTGGACGTCGATGCAGGCCGTGAAACCGTGCGTAGTGCATTGCGTGCTGAGATGGAGCGCGGCGCTATTCGCGACCGCGTACCCCAGCGCTGTCAAGGATTGCAGCGTCGATCGCGCGCCAGGTGCAGCCTGATCCGCACCGCGCGAATAGCCACGTTGTGTCAAGCCACCTGACAGATGAGTACGGCGATGACGCGCGACGATAGCCCCGGCTGCGGAGAAACCCGCCAGCTGGCATAGAAGGTAGACAGGGTAGCTAAACGACTTCAGGGGCACGAACGATGAGCAACTTTACTTCTCCGGGCTTCAGGTCGACCTTGCGTGTCTGGCGGCGGCTCGTGACGATGACCGCAGCTGATTGACGCTGGAGCATCTACTCCTATGCCGAGTATCTCGAACGGAACTCCAATCCTTCGTTGTCCCACGGCCCGGATCGGATCAGGCACTGCGACCTCCGGATCTCGCTTCCCCGCAACGGTTGAGATCGTGTCGTGGCGGTAACGGCGACTCGGCGGCGCGCTGGTGTGTTGAGGGCATCCGCAACCCCCTGAGACACCACGCGCCCGCTTGCCCAGGCGCACTCGCAATAGCTCCCCTGAAGCGCCGATCGAGCGCTTCCGCGACCGAAACCTCACTCCCGCCGCCCGCCCACATCTCGCTGGGCCAGCGCCGCTGTATCCATCCTGCCTGAGGTGATCGCATCATCGCGCCGTCGTCGATGATCGACTCTTGATGTCAAGCTTACCCGACCGATCAGCAGGCGCAATGGCGCGCGCGATGGCCCCAGCGCAGCTGGGAGAAACGACCAGCTGGCACAGACGGTAGAGAGGTGTAGTGAAACAACCGGGAGGTGAGACATGCAGTAGCTTGGGTTCTTCTTCTTGCATCTCTAGTGCCATTTCTGGTGAGCGCAAGAGCGGCCGTGACGATCACCAGCGCCAGGATTGCATGGGCCTGCGGCGCGCATATCGCGTTATCTCCGCACCGCGAGCTCGAGCCCGTCGGTGCGCACGGAGCAGACTGCACACCTGGCACTCGGCGCCGACATCCGATGCGCGCCCCCGCCGCGGGTCGGCCAGCACCATGCTGTAGCGCAGGGACTCGGCGGCCTGGCTGCGCCAGGGGATCATCCTCCTGCACGATTCCCCATGGGCGCCGATGCTGCACGTGTCACTGTCGCGCAGGCCGCCCTGGCCAAAAACCCACCTAGCGATATTCAGCTCTTCTGGGTCGCACCTTTGAGCGCGGCCTGATCGAGCACGGTCACCAACCGCGCCCGATATCGACCCAACCCCGTCCCTTCCAACCCTGCAAGGTACTGATTCACGACCTGCCGTGATACGCCCAGGGAGATTGGCGAGTTCTTCCTGCGAGATGCGTAACGTCACACGGTTTCTTTCTGCTGGCCGTGCATTTGGGCGAAGCTCAACAGGCGCTTCGCCAGTCGCGCCGGGGCATCGAGCAGCGCGCGGCATCCTCTACCAAGCCGCTGGTCCAGCGCAGACGCTCACCGCACAGGCGTAATAAGCTCCAGCGCGACCCGTGACTCACGTTCGGAGCAATGCGAGGAAATGTTCCCGCCGGATCGAGACCAGCTCGGATTCGATCGTCGCGTGCGGCCGATGCAGTTCTCGTCCCACCATCGAGAAGCGCGATCTCGCCGAAGGTATCCCCGGGCTCCATGATGTTGAGAAAGATCTCGCGGCCGTCCGCCGCTCCAGCACTGATCCGAATCGTGCCGCTCACCACGGCGTACAAGGCATCCCCGGGATCGCCCTTGGCTAAATACGACCCACTCGCCCGGTAGGCTCGGCGCACCGCCAGTTCCGCGATGCGTTCGGAGCGCCGGGGCCGACAGGCCGCGGAACAAGGGGCTCCGCTGGAGCATGATTTTCCCGGCAAGCGTACTCATGCAACCTCTCGGTATCGTGCGCAGATCGAAAATGCGGGATGATACGCCTCATGCAGGGATCTGAAGCGGCGCGCCGGCGGGGCGGCGCAGCGTAACAATCGTGCGCTGGGTGCTGTCCATCACCCTCGCCTCGCTGATCTTCCGCGCGGCAGCCCGCGGCGATTCTGAATATCGATTTGCGAATGTCCATCGTGTAGTCGTGTTCGCCGACGTGCGGCGCCTACACCGAGCTGCTCTCCGTGTTGAGCGAAACGGGAATCATCGATGCCGCGCCACCATTGGCATGGCGGCGACTCTCACCTGGTGAGTACCGGCGATCTGCTCGATCGCGGCCCAGGCTCACGCGAGGTCCTCGACCTGCTGATGCGCCTCGAACCGGAGGCGCAGAAAGCCGGGGAGCAGTGCATGTCCTCCTCGGCAATCACGAAGTCATGAACCTGGTCGGCGATCTGCGCTACGTGCCCGCCTCGGAGTTCGCTTCGTTCGCGGGGCCGGAAGATACGAAGCTGCGCGATGAAGCCTGGCAAGGAGTTCTCGCGCAGGAACCGGCTGCGGCGCGGGCCGAATTCGATACGGCGTTTCCGGCTGGTTTCTTCGCGCGCCGTCAGGCTTTTTTTCGCCTCAAGGCGAGTACGGCCGTTGGCTGCTGGGCAAGCCCTTCTGATCACGGTCAATGACACGGCGTTCGTGCATGGCGGGCTGTCGGAAATGGTGGCGCGGCTCGGCCTCGAAACGACACAACCAGACTCTGCGTACACAGCTCGCGGAGTACCTGCAGAAGGTACAGTCGATCGTGACGGAGGCGCATCTCGCCCGGCCGGTGGCCTTCAACGAGCTCCCTCAGGCACTCACCGCCGCAGGCGCTGAAGAGCTTCGAAGGCGGTGCTCACCATGCAGGACACCGAGGTCTTCACACCGCAGGGCCCCACCTGGTTTCGCGGTCAAGCCCTTTGCTATCCGTACACCGAGGCGGAAAATCTGGATCGCGCCGGCGAAACCTCGGCGTTGCTCGGGTCGTGGCCGGGCATACGCCATCGCAGGATGGCAGGGTGCTGAGCCGATTCGATGGCCGCGTCGTCCTGCTTGACACGGGAATGCTTCGCTCGGAATACAACGGCCATCCTGCGGCATACGTGTTCGAGAATGGCCGCTGGGCGGTGGCCTATGCCGATAGTCCCGGGCAGCGACTGCAGCCCGAAGTACTCACCCGCGCCGTCGGTCCGCGCCCCGCGGAATCGACGATGATGCACTCGAGGCCTTTCTCGAGCAGGCCGAGATCACTGGCATCGAGGACCTCGACACTGGCATCACCAAGCCGCAACGCGTCACCTTGCGCAAGGATGGCGTGGAGCTGCGCGCCGTTTTCAAGCAGCTCTCCACCGACTTCGGTATTCAGGATCGCGTCAAAGCTTTGAACGAATCCGATCGGTTCGAATGCGAGCTGGCGGCCTACAAAGTCGACCGCCTGATCGGTCTCGACATGGTGCCGGTGACTGTCCTGCGGACCATCAAGGGCCATCCGGGAGCGCTACAGTTCTGGATCAACGACGCGATCAACGTGCGCAAGATGCTGGAACAGAAGGTGCAGCCGGGAGGCTGGTGCGACATCCGGCCGCAGTACAACCTGATGAACGTCTTCGACATCCTGATCCACAACACGGACCGCACGCAGGAGAACGCGCTCTTCACGAAGGACTGGACACTGGTGTTGATCGACCACACCCGTGCATTCCCCGCCTTGGTGAAGAATCCGACGCTACTGTATAAGGGGCGAGCCCGTGGTGCCTCCAGCACTGGCGGCACGGCTGGCAGCTCTCAACGAGGAAGTGCTGACGAAGGCACTCACTCCCTATCTTCAGAAGCGTCAGATCACCTCGCTGCTCAAACGACGCGATCTGCTGCTGAAAGACTACACCGTGCGCAGCACTGCCGACGGAGGGACGGCCCGTTGATGGTTCATGCTCTGTCGTGAACCTGCGGCCATACTCGCTTCCGACTGGGAATGCCACGAGCGTCATAGTCGCGCTCAGAACTATGCGCATGCAGTCACCATCGGGCTCGATCTACGTCCTTGCGTTCCTGTTTGCGCTCTTTCTTGCCGGATCGGCGAGTGCCGGCGTGTACCTCGAGGACAAGACGCCGGACCTGGTACGCATCCTGCCTCCACCACCAGAGGACGATTCGCCCGAGACGCGGCACGAGCTCGACGAGTTGCTGCAGATGCAACGTGACCGCAGCCCGCGGGACGTCGAGTACGCACGCGCAAACATCCCCATCGGTGTCGAGCAATTCGCAGCTGCGCTCGGCGATGAAGCTGAGGTCAGGAAGTCGCTGCCGAAGAGTGTGAAGTCGCTGTTCGACACCGCGCGCGCCGATGAAAGAAGCTTCTCGATGCGGCGAAGAGGCACTACGACCGGCCGCGACCGGTGGCGCTCGACGCACACATCGAGCCCTGCCTCGAGCCGATCGTGAACTCGGCCTACCCGAGCGGACATGCGACGTGGGTGTTCATGGCAGCGGTCCTGCTCGCCGACATGGTTCCGGAGCGGCGTGCGGCGATCTGGTCGCGAGCCGAGGACTTTGCGCGCCAGCGCATGGTGGGCGGGGTCCACTACCGCAGCGATATCGATGCCGGCCGCATCGCGGGACCGGTCGTCGCCTCGTTCATGCTCGCCAGCCCGAAGTACCGCGCCAATGCCGCGGTTGCTGCTGCGGATCTGCGCGGCGTCCTTAAGCTCCCTCCGTTGAGCGAAGCACGCAAAGCCGCATCAACCAGGGCGTCTCCCTCGCGACGTGATCAGACCGCAGCAGGTCAGGCCGCATCCTTCGGCGACATCGGCCCGTTCGATGTACGGGTGCTGCCGAATGCCGCTTCTGTCCCGTTCTGATGCACGGGAGCCGTGGATCTCGCGGCACCGTTGGCGAGATGAACGAACAGGCCCACCAACGCCATTGCCCACACGATCACCGGGCTCGACGGCAGGTCGGTCACGGTCGATAGCGCAAGCCCCACGGCGTAACTCACGAATGCCAGCAGGTAGCCGGCTCCCAGCTGGCGCTTCGGTGCGAATCGATAAGTCGCCACCGCCGGAACGATGAGGCTGGTGAAGACGAGGTACACGCCGACCAGCTGCACCGACACCGTGACCATGAGCGCGAACAATACGTAGAAGCCGATGCGCCCCAGTCGCTCGCGCCAGCGAACCAGGCCACCAGGAAGATTGCCGTGAGTATCCCTGCACGAATCAGCTGATCTTTTGATACCCAGAGGATCTGTCCAGCGAGCAGGTCCTTCAGATCCTCGCCGCCGTGCGGATCATTCGAAAGCAGCAGCAGCTGCGCGGTGGAGGCAAGCACGAAGAGGATTCCGATCAGCGCCTCCTGTGCCTCGGGCCGCTTCTTCTCGGTCCAGGTGAGCAGCAATGAACCGAGCAATGCCGCACCGACGGCCGCGATCTGCGTGGTCCAGCCGGCAATGTCGAATCCAACCGTGTGCGCAGCGATTACGCCGAGCCCCGCGACCTGGGCGATAGCGAGATCGATGAACACGATGCCGCGCTTCAGGACCTGCTGTCCCAGCGGAACGTGAGACAGCAGCACGAGAATCCCGGCGATCATCGCCGGCCAGAGAATGCTTAGATAAGCCGGGATGTTGTTCATTGCACCGCCTTGAGCAGCCGATTGATGGTGTCATCGAAGAGGCCGAAAAGATCCGCCGCCTCCGGAGTCCGCCGACGGAGAACGGCAGCAGCACCACGGGCGCGTGCACGCGCTCGGAGAGCCACTCCGCAGCCTTCGGGTCGTTGTAGGCATTGCGCAGGATCATCTTGGGTGGCGCGGAGGTGAGTTGCGCAACCGAGCTGGCCAAGATAGCCGGCACTCGGTGGCACACCGGGCTTGGGCTCGATCGACGCCACGTTTTGCAAGCCAAGCCAGTGACACAGGTAAGACTGGTCGCGATGAATCACGACGACACTCACACCCTTGAGCGGTGCAGCCTTTTCCTCCCAGCGAGCAATCGCCTGTTGCCAGCGCGACTGGAAGTCAGCACCGCGACTCTCGAAGTACTGCGCGTCTTTTGGAGTCCAGTTGCACGAGCCGTGCCGTCAGGGCTTTGGCCGCTGTCCCGATGTTGTGCGGATCGAGCTGCACATGCGCGGATTGCCCTGCGGATGTACGTCACCCATTGAGCGGTCAACCGCCGAAGGGACTTCCAGGAGTCTCACGGTAGACGTCACTTCGAAGTAGCCGGGCTGACCGACCTGGATGTGCGGATTGCCCGATTCCTGCAACAGCACCGGCAACCAGCCGACCTCGAGCTCTGCTCCAGAGAGCACTACGAGATCAGCGGAGCGTGCGCGAGCCACCAGGCTCGGCTTCGCGTCCACCCGATGCACGTCCTGGAATGCTGTCGTCGCGCCGTACACGTCGACCTTGTCTCCGCCCAGCTCGCGTGTGAGTGCGGCCCAATCCGCGGTAGTGGCGAGAACCTTGAGCGCGGCGTGCGCGGGCACCTGCACTCATCAGCATTGCGAGCAGCGCGAAGCTGCGAAGTTGCCTGATCATGCTTGGCTCCTAAAACTTGTGGGCGCCATGCGCGCCGATGCTGTAGAGGTACTGAAGCTGGAATTGCCGGTCCGTGTCGGCGTCGCGTGCATCGTCCCAGGCGTACTGGGCGCGCAGGCGCGAGAACTCGCTCGGACTCCAGTCGAGCATCAGCGTGACGCGTGAGGGGTCGGCGGCCTCGAGCAGCGGGAACGATTCGGGCGAGAGGAGGCTATCCTCGACCAGCCCAATGTGCGTATTGCCTGAGTCGAGCGCGTCGTAGCGCACGCCGACGCGCCAGCGCGGCATGAACTGATACACGCTCTGCACGTACCAACCGGACTGTGTCGAATCGTAGTCGCCGCTCAGCGCGAGCAGGTTGTCGACGTCAAAGGTGAGATCACCCTCCTCCGTGCGACGCATGTATTCGGCCTGGACCTTTGAGGTTGTGCTGGAGCGGGTTGCCGTGCGGCGACCACTTGAAGGTCACATCGCCCACCCAGGTGCGCGACTTGCCGGTGAAGGAATTGACGACCGGGACGCCGAATTCGTCGACGTCATCGTAGGTGTGCGATCCTCAGCGTGCAGGTCGAGGTACGAAACACCCGCGCGCCAGCTGGTGGAATCGCCAATGTCACCGCCGACGTGGCTGAAGAGTGTTGCGCCGTTCAAGCCATTGCGATTGCGGTGCGTGCCGGGGAATTCCTGGCCGTTGCCAGTTTCCGCACCGACGTCGAGGTACAGCACCGTCGGCGCCACCCACTTCACCTGCACCCCGTTCTGCGCGAGCTGGCCGCCGAAGAACGCCTGGTAGACGAGCGGCTGGTCGACGAAATCCCACGCGTGCGCGTGTATTTCGTTGAGGTAGCCGATGCCGGAGAAGAACCGCCCGCCCTTGACGACGAAGCCTTCCGGCAGCGCGATGGTCCGGAAGTACGCCTCCTCGACGCTGATCTCGTTGTCGCCATTGATCGAGGCGGTGAGGTTGCCGAAGAAGTACGGATCGACGTTGGCCGCAAGCGTGAGCTCCGATTCACCCAGGTTGAAGCTGCGCTCGCCCGGGCCGACCTCGCCGCCGCTCGGAATGAATCCGGCGATCCGGTAGGTGTCCGGATCCTGCGAAGTGCCCGCATAGTTGCCGCCGAGGATTACCGACATCGCGGGATTGAATGCAGTCGCGGGATTCTGGCTGACGCCACCGGCGCTCGGCATCGCGACCTCGGCGGGTGGCGCACTCGCGGCAGCATCCGCTGCCGCAGCAGCCAGGACGTCAGCCGGCACGGTTCCCGCAGCTGTCGCCGCGGGCGCTGCGCTCGCAGCCTGAGTTTCGAGCTGATCGATACGCGCTTCGAGTTTAGCGATGCGCGCCTCGTAGTCCGACTTCAGCGCTGCGACCTCGCCCTTGAGCGAGTTGAGATCATCCGCACGGCTGGCGAAGGGCAATGCGATGCATAGGCACGCGAGCCATGCGGCAAATGAACGAGACGTCGTCATGAAAGTTCTCCTCCACAGTCAACGAACGGTGGGCGCGCGCGGGCGGCGCGCGGCCCATTACGTCAATCGCGTTGGAGAAGAACCGGAGGTGCGCGGGATTGAAAGCTATGAGAAGTGCGGCGAGAGATTAGCGAGACAGAATCGGCATCGACTTTCGTGCGGACATCTTCGAACTGGAACTCGGGCACGCCGTGCGAGCTGTGCGTTGCCGACACCAGGGGCGCGAAGGACAAGCACTCCGAGCACGGCGTGTGCTGCCCGGGGGCAGCCGGATCGCCGGTCAATCTCAGGTGCGTGTAGGCATGGGTCTGCGCTGCGATCTGCCCCAGGAGGAGCATGAGCGCGAGCAAGACATGGGCAGCAAGTGAGCGCGGGCGTCGCATCGAGGGTCACGGTGGAACTGAGCGCATCTTAACAGTCCCGTTCAGGTAGACAAGGCACAAAGGCGTGCATTAAGAGGCTTTCACGCAAGCCGTTGTCGAATCTTTGCCAATACTTCGCGAGATCTTGGCTGATCTTCTGCGCGTTGGTGCATACCGTAGCTGCGGCCCGAAAGGACGATGCCCGACCTCAAGGAGAACCGCGATGAGCACACTCATTTCCCTCAAGACCACGACTCGGTGGCTGGTCACGATGACCGCCATCGCCTGTGTCACTGGTTCACGCGCTGCTCTGGCTGACGACCCGGTCTACACCACCGTGCAGAAGACTGTGAGCTACGCCGACCTGGACCTCTCGCAGCCGGCTGGCGCCCAGATGCTCTACGGCCGCATCAAGAAGGCGGCGAGCAGCGTCTGCGGCGAACTCGAAGACACTCAAGCGGAGCACAGGGTGCTGTTCCGCGAATGCTACGACCAGGCGGTGGCCAACGCCGTTGCCACATGCAAACCGGCCGACCCTGACTGCTCTATATAACTCGACCACCTCCACGAAGGGCTGATCGCCCCACGTGCGCCCGCCCCGGCGCGAGCAGCGCCGGGGGTGCGTGCCCCTTTCAAGCCGCTTTCCGGCCCGACTCCGCTCGCCAGGCGCCCGTCCGGAAGGCCCCTCATCTGTCTTTTGGCCAATCTTGATGAAATCTTCGCGAAACCTTGGCTGACTTTTCATGCACGTCACCCCACCGGTGCATAACGTGCTTGCGGACCCGAGAAAGGGCGATTTTCAACCCCACGGAGAACCGCAATGAGCACGTTCAATTCATCCAAAGTCGCGAGCAAGTGGCTGGTCACTCTCACCGCGATCGCCGGCACCTTGGGCGCAAGCGCCGCCCTCGCCGACCCGCCTTACGTTGCACCCAGGAAGTGACGGTGAGCTATGCCGATCTCGATCTGTCGAAGCCGGCTGGCGTCGAAGTGCTGTACGGCCGCATCAAGCAAGCCGCTCGCAACGTCTGCTCCTATCTGGACAACAGGCAACCTGAGCACAAAGTGCTGTGGCGCGACTGCTATAACGATGCAGTCGCGAACGCCATCACTGCTGTCGACCGGCCGACACTCACGGCCCTGCACCGGCCGGTGCGCACCGCGAAAAACTGATCGACATGCGTGCACCGACCCGGCGCACCCTGCGCCGGGCGGTGCGTGGCGCTCAGGCTGGAGTCGCAGCTCCTGCGACCTCGGATCTCTCCTTTCTCGTCTCACGCCAGCGGCTCATCAAGCCTTCGAACTCGAGGTAGATGACGGGCGTTATATAGAGAGTGAGCAACTGCGAGACCACCAGGCCGCCGACGACCGCAAGGCCCAGTGATTGGCGCGAAGCGCCGCTCGCGCCCCAACCGAGTGCAATAGGCATCGTTGCGAGGATCGCCGCGCAGGTCGTCATCATGATCGGCCGGAACCGCAGCACACAGGCCTCGAGCATCGCCGCCGCAGGCTCGAGATGATGCAAGCGCTGCGCTTCGAGCGCGAAGTCGATCATCATGATGGCGTTCTTCTTCACCACGCCGATCAGCAGGATCAGGCCGAGAAACGCGAACAGGTCGAGATCCTTGCCCAGGAGCAGCAGCGTGATCAGTGCACCGAAGCCCGCGGCCGGCAGTCCCGAGAGAATCGTGAGCGGATGGATCGCGCTCTCGTACAGCACGCCAAGCACCAGGTAGATCGTGAACACTGCGAGGAGCAGGAGAACTCCGAGACCTGCGAGTGAAGATTCGAATGCCTGCGCCGTCCCCTGGAATCGGCCGAGGAGTGTCGCGGGGGCCTGCAGCTCGCGTTGCGCCTGCTCGACCGCCCGGACCGCATCACTCAGCGATTTTCCGGGCGCGAGGTTGAAGGAGATCGTGGCGGCGGGGAGCTGGCCGACGTGTGAAATGCTGAGCGGCCCAGTCATCACCTTGAGGAAGCGACGGCATCGAGCGGCACGAGATTCCCGTTCGAGCTGCGCACATAAAGGAGCGACAGTGCGCCGGGATCACGCTGAAACTGCGGCATCAGCTCCGCGATCACCTGGTACTGGTCAGTGGCGCCGAAGATCGTCGATACCTGGCGCGGACCGTAGGCGGTGAACAGGGCCTGCTCGACCTGATCAGCGCTGACGCCCAGCGCTCCACAGCACGCTCGCGATCGATCTGCACCTGCACCTTGGGATTGTTGAGAATCAGATCGCTCGACACATCCTCGAGCACGTGCGTGGCACGCAGGCGCTCCACCAGCTTCGGTACCCACTGGATGAGCTCATCCATGTCCGGGTCCATGACCGAGTACTGGAACTCGCTCTTGGTAATGCGTCCGCCGATGCGCAGCGCCGGCTGGTTCTGCAGAAACACGCTGAGTCCGGGAATGCCGTTGAGGTGCGGGCGTAGCTCTTCGAGCACGCGCTGCGCCAGCGGGCGCTCATCGGCAGGCGTCAGCGGCACGATCAGGCGGCCTGCACTCAAGCCGGTATTCGGTCCGCCTGCGCCGACGAACCCGATGACGCTCGTCACGTGCGGGCTCGCCGCGATCACCTTGATGGCTTCCTTCTGCTTCTCCGCCATCGCCTCGAAGGCGATGTTGGGCGCCGCTTCTGTCGAACCGATGAGCAGGCCCGTGTCGTCGTTGGTGGTGAAGCCCTTCGGCACCACCACGAACAGGATCGCGGTGCCGATGAGACTGGCGATGAAAACCGCGATGAGCGTGCGGCGATGAGCGAGGCTCCATACCAGGCTATCGTGGTAGACCGCCCTCACCTTTTCGAACAATCCGGGCTGGCGGTCCGTTTCCGGCGTCCGGTGTTTCAGCATCCGACTGCAGAGCACCGGGGTCAGGGTCAGTGATACCAGGCCCGAAAGCAGGATCGCGGCCACCACGGTGATTGCAAATTCGTGGAACAGGCGCCCGACGATTCCGCCCATGAAGAGCACGGGGATGAACACCGCGGCGAGCGAGATCGTCATCGACACGATGGTGAAGCCGATCTCGCTGCGTGCCTTGCAGGGTTGCCTCGACAGGTGACAAGCCACTCTCGAGATGTCGGGAGATGTTCTCGAGCACGACGATCGCATCGTCCACCACGAACCCGACGCAGAGCGTCAGCGCCATGAGTGACAGGTTGTCGACGCTGAAGCCGAGCAGGTACATGACGACGAACGTGCCGGCGAAGGATATCGGGATCGCGATGCTCGGAATGAGCGAGGCCCGCACGTTGCGCAGGAACAGGAAAATCACCAGCACCACGAGGCCGAGCGCGAGAAGCAGCGTCAGCTTGACGTCGTTGACGGAGCCGCGAATCGTCTGTGAACGATCGTAGACCGGAGTGAGCTCGAGCCCCGCTGGCAACTGGCTGCGAAGCTCGGGCAACAGCGCCTTGATCGAATCCACGACCGCGAGCGTGTTGGCGCCAGGTTGCCGTTGTACGCCGAGCACGATGCCGCGCGTGAGGTCCTTGCCGATCCACGCGCCCGCCTTGTCGTTCTCGGTGCTGTCGAGCACATGGCCGAGCTCGTTGAGGTGCACCGGGGCACCGTTGCGGTATGCGACCACGAGCGGGCGGTAGGCCGCTGCGTCTTGCAGTTGTCCGTTGGCCTCGACCACGAACGTGCGTTGCGTTCCGTTCAGCGTGCCGGAGGGCAGATTGACGTTGCCGCCCTGGATCGCGCTCACCACCTCATCAACGCCGAGTCCGCGAGCGGCGAGGCGCCGCGGATCGAGCTGCACGCGTACCGCGTATTTCTGCGCGCCGAACACCTGCACCTGCGCGACACCGGCAAGTGTCGAGATGCGCTCGGCGAGGAGGTCCTCCGCGTACTCGTCCACCTTCGGCATCGGAAGTGTCTTGGAGGTCAGGGTGAGGACGATGATCGAGGAGTCGGCCGGGTTGACCTTGCGAAACGACGGCGGGTCCGGCATGTCCGGCGGCAGCTGGCGCGCGGCCGCGGCAATCGCTGTCTGCACGTCCTGTGCGGCGGCGTCGATGTTGCGATCGAGGGCGAACTGCAGCGTGATCTGCGTCGAGCCCTCGCTGCTGGTGGAGCTCATCGAATCGATCGAGGCAATGGTCGAGAGCTCGCTTTTCCAATGGTGTCGCGACCGCTGCTGCCATCGTCTCAGGGCTCGCCCCCGGGAGCGACGCGGTGACGGTGATGGTCGGGAAGTCCACAGCCGGCAGATCCGAGACCGGCAGCGTCAGGTACGCGAGCGCACCGAAACAGAAAACACCCGCCGTCAGGAGCGCGGTCGCGACGGGCCGGCGAACGCAGAGCTCGGAAAGATTCATCCGGGTTTCGCGGCAGCTTTAAGCGCCACGGGGCTCCCAGGTTGCAGGCGCGACTGTCCGTCGGTCACGACACGCTCGCGCGGCGTGACGCCGGAGACGATCGCCCATTTGTCAGTCGTGCGCTGCACCTTGACCATGCGTTGCTCGGCAACGTCGTGCGCGTTCACGACGTACACGAAAGGTACCCTCAGGGCCGTTTTCGACCGCTTCGGCGGGAATGACGGTTGCAGCGGAATCGACACCGATGTGCAACGTAGCCGTCACAACTGACCCGGCCACAGGGCGTGCGACGCATTCCCGAAGCGCGCGCGCAAATGCAGAGTACCGGTGGTTGGATCGGCGGCGTTGTCGATGAAACTGACCTTGCCGGTCATCCGGCTCGGTGCCGCCGTGCCGGAATTCACCGCGATGTCCACTTCGGGCGGTGCGGTCCATCAGCGTCGCACGCAACGCGCCGAGCTTGCTGCTCGGGAATCGCGAACGACACATCGACCGGGTCGAGCATGTTGAGTGTGGTGAGCGGAGGTTGGGTGGTGGTCGATTGCGCGTTCGCATGCACCGTGTTGCCAACCTTCTGGTTGATGACGCCGAGCTTGCCCGCCACCGGCGCCTTGATGGTCGCGTAGTCGAGTTGCAATTGCGCGTTGTCGACGGCGGCGCGGTCCGAAGCCACGGTCGCATTGGCGGCATCGAGATCCGACCTGAGCTGCGCGTGATCGTCCTGCGAAATGAAGCGTTGATCGAGCAGTGCTCGCCCATGCGCTTCCTTGGTGCGCGCGTTCTCGAACCGGGCCTCATCGCGCGCCAGCGTCGCCTGCGCGATGCGAAGCTGGATGTCATACGGGGCGGGATCGATCTGGATCAGCGGCTGACCGGCGCGCACCTCGGCGCCATCCGCCACGAAGATCCGCACGATCTGCCCGTCGACCCGCGGCTGCACATTCACACTGCCGCTCGACTCGACTGTGCCGATAGCGGTGAGCGTCGCCGGCACCGTGCGCAGCTCAACTTCTGCCACGACCACCGGTATCGGTGGCACTCGATGAGGTTCGTTGGCGCTGCCGTTGGTGCACGCAACCATCAGAAGGGCGCCAGTACGGCTGCCCAGGTTCCGAGTATTTCGATCCGCATTCTTATCATCGCCGCGTTGGTGAGCCTTCTTAGAGCACGAACGAGGTGGGAAGTGCCGATGCTAGTTGCACAAATAGTTTCATTCACCAAGAAGTGTGAAGAATTTGAAGAAGAATTAATCCCGTCAACTTCCCCGCCCTCGCGCGTCGAAGCTGTCAGTCCGCGGCGGGATGGATCGGCAGAGTCAATTGCGAAAGGAGTGATACTCATGTTTACGATCCGAAAGCTGAGGCCCGGCGCGCTCTCCGTTTTACTCGCCGCGGCAGCGCCGCGACTCACGCCGCGACTGAGGACAATCCCTGGGGTCTGCAGGTGTACGCGGGCGACACGCTCGGCATGCACGGCGACTTCTCCACCAACCGTCTCGTCAGCGTCCCTGACCTCGGGCCGCTCATTCCGGGATCTCGCCGGAACGCCGGGATCGGTAGCGACCGAGACGATCACCTACGAGGACATCTACCGCTCGCGCTACGACGTGGGCGCCGAATTGAGCTACGCAGTGAGCGTGAAAACGCCGATGCCTATGCGCGCTTCGGCTACAACGCTCTCGACGGCCAGACGAGCACCATTGGCCTGATCACCTCGCCGGACCTGGCGAAATCAGCGCCGCTCGTGGGCCGCTTCAACGACACCAATACCTATTCCGCTGATGCTCGGCTCGCGCTACTACGTTCCGACCGGCGATTCGTGGCGCGTCTTCGGCGGCGCAGCGCTTGGGGCTACCCGGCTGCATGAGCATGACGGGCGCGCTCGACATTCCGGACTCATCGACCACGATCGCCGGTCTGCGCTTCGCGCGTGCGACCACGGTGTTCTCGCAGAGCCTCGAAGCGGGTGTCGACTACCACGCGCCGCAGAACCTCGACCTGCAATTCTCCATTGCGGGAGAGCACATGGGCGCGGCGCGTGCCGGTAACGATCCGCAGCTTGCGGCGCTGGGGTTCGATACTACTCACGAGGGTGATGAGCCGCTGGACGTTCCCGCTGACCCTGTGGAGCAACTACCGCTTTGAGTCTTCTAGACGGACTCGGACACGCTTCGTGAATTAGTGCCAACCTGGGCGTCAGTGTTCGCGGGTTTGCCTTGGAGGGCACTACCGAAGTGAGCGTGATCGTGCCCTGGTCTGGCACGAATCCCCCGACCCGATGTTCAGCCGGATAGTCTGCGAACGGCGCAAGTCGACCTCGCGCGTCTCGCGCATGAAGATGAGGCCCACGATCCGGTTCCCGAGCGCCACGACGATCGGATACCAGAGCCCGTAGTAGATATCCGCCGGCGCGCACCACCAACGCCGCCGCAATGAAGGGCAAGAACCCGCCGAACCAGCCATTGCCGATGTGATACGGCAGGCTCATCGATGAGTAGCGAATCCGCGTCGGGAAGAGCTCGACCAGGAACGCGGCGATCGGCCCGTACACCATGGTCACGTACAGCATGCAGAGATAACGAGCAGCAGTACCGGTCATGGGCTTGTTCATGCGCGCCGGATCTGCCTTCATCCGGATAGCCGCTTGTTTCCAGCGCTTGCTTGTACGCGGCTTCATCGAAGCCCGTGAGCTTCTCGCCCGCGATCGTGGTCAGGACCTCTGCGTCGCCAGCTGGAGGGGAGCGGGTGTAACTGAGGCCCGCCTTGGTGAGGAAGTCCTGGGCGCGATCGCAAGGCGTGGAAGGCTTGGCGAAGATGTTGAAGTGACAGTCGCGCGCGGCCACGGTGACGGCGGCACGATCCTCGTAATCGCCGAGTGCCGGATTCGCGTAGTGGGTGAGGCCCTTGAAGATCGGAATGAAGGTGAGGGCCGCCAGCAGACAGCCCGATGACGAGGATCGGCTTGCGCCCGATGCGATCCGAGAGGCGGCCGAACAAGACGAAGAACGGCGTGCCGATCAGGAGCGCCACGGCGACAAGCAGGTAGGACAGCTTGAAATCGACTTTGAGGGTGTTCTGAAGAAAGAAGAACAGTGCGTAGAACTGGCCCGTGTACCAGACCACGCCCTGCCCGGCCGTCGCGCCGAACAGCGCCAGCAGCACGATCTTGAGGTTGCGCCAGTTGCCGAAGCTCTCCGTGAGTGGCGCGGCGAGTGTCGGCCTTCCGCTTTCATTTCCGCAAACAGCGGTGACTCGCTCAGCTTGAGACGGATGTAGACCGAGATCGCCAGCAGGAACACTGAGAGCAGGAACGGGATGCCGCCAGCCCGAAGCCTTGAACTCATCATCTCCGAAGCCGATCCGGCAGGCCAGGATGACCGCGAGGGACAGAAAGAATCCGAGGGTCGCAGTGGTCTGGATCCAGCTCGTGTAATAGCCGCGCTGGCCGTGCGGCGCGTGCTCCGCGACGTACGTCGCCGCGCCGCCGTACTTCACCGCCGAGCGCCAGGCCCTGCGCCAGCCGCAAGGTGACCAGAAGGCACCGGCGCCCAGATTCCAATCGTGTGCGTAGGTGGGCAGGACGCCCGACCAGCGCGGTCCCGAACACCCATCACCACGATCGTGATCAGGAAGGTGCACTTGCGGCCGACCAGGTCACCGATCCGTCCGAAGATCAGGGCACCGAACGGGCGAACCGCAAAGCCCGGCACCGAAGGTGGCAAGGCTCGCGAGGAAGGCTGCGCGTGTCGTTGCCGGGCGGAAAGAACAGCGCGCCAAAGAACACCGCGAGCGTGCCGTACGAGATAGAAGTCGTACCACTCGAAGACGGTGCCGAGCCGAGGAAAATAATGCGCCGGTGGGCGCGATCGATGCCTTTTCCGGCCGCCTGGGGTTGTGTTCTTGTTCTCTCGCCACGGCGCTCCTCCGGGTGCTGTGAGCGCTACTCTACCCATTGCGAGCCACGCGGGCACAGTCCATTATTTTTCCCCATGACAGCAATCCAGCCCGACCTGATCGCCCATTGCCCGACGCGTCGAATCGACGGTGAACTACCTCGACGAGATGGATGAGCTGCCGGTCTTCTATGCCCACAAGGTTGATGAACAACCTCAAACTCTCCACCCACTCGTCCGGGTGCACGACGCGCGACCCGTGCAGTCGCGCCTCGTCACTCGATCGCGAAGGCTTTCGGCCTCGTTGAAAGTCCAACCGCAATGCTCGACTTCCGTGATGCAGACGAGGTCCAGCGCGTTTACCGTCCGGAGACCGAGCGCTTGATCGCCCAGCTCACCGGCGCACCGCAAGGTTCTCGCGACGGGCGTGGTTCTGTGCGCTGGGGCGAGCGCGTCCGCGAATTCTGGAGCCCTGCTCAATCCACGCCCCGCGCGCTTCGTGCATGTTGACTACAGTCGCAAGTCGTTTGACGACTTCGCGCTCCATGCACCTGAAGAACGCTGGCGTAGAGGATCCGGAGCGTTGGCTGCGAGGTCGGTATGCGTGCCTTCAACGTCTGGCGGGTGTTGTCTGCGCCACCGCAGGATGTGCCGCTCGGCGTCCGCGCGGCCTCCCAGCACCCGACTGACCGATCGTGGTGACAGGCATGGCGGCGATCGATCCGCCCAATGCGCCAGAGATGCGTTTCGAGTCATCTCTGTATCGCTTCAACCCGGAACATCGCTGGTTCTACTT
>ERZ1370068.3855-contig-2953_pt1 | contig 20717 bp, 31 predicted proteins | sample MGYA00561227_ERZ1370068 | MGnify/ENA primary metagenome ERZ1370068 (study PRJEB38410, sample SAMEA6850437) | metagenome | study: Metagenomic assessment of the ecological functions of the soil: analysis of the soil microbiota associated with the... | reverse complement strand
AGTTACGCATTGCTAATCCAGATATCGAAGGAATGAAACTGGGATCCCAGCCGCTGGTAGGAGTTCAGGCGTATGAAACAAAAGGTCGTCGGCAGCGCGCACCATTGTTCCCTAAATAAGGCATAATTGTAAGGAATAGGGAAACCGCCTAGTAAAATCAGTGAGCGTCGGAATCAACGAAATTGCTGTGGCAGCGACTGGTGTCGGAAGTTTGCTCTGTACCAGCGGGATCGTTATCGAATCTTCAAGACCTGTGCGGTGTTTCAAACTATCCGTCTCCACTTTCCGCCACCACCTCCGCTAAAAAAGCGCCCGCACCGGGCATCCGGCTGAGGGAGTTCTGGGCAACTGTGCAAAGCAATGAGCATATGGCACAAACACACAATACCGTAAATGATATGCAGATGCGCAGTCCATTCAAACCGGCGGCAAATTACTGAGAATCCTGGACAAGATAAAAAGAGAGGGCAATGCGTTAAAAAAGATGTTCATTATAGTGTTGGGACTCAGTTCTTAAAAATGGAAGTTAATTTGGGTTCGGCATCTTTGCTGCCTCAAGCACTTCCTGGTGGGTAATAGTATTTTCTTCTTCCCTGACACCAATATCTGTTGATAGCACTCGTGGCAAATCCAGACAGTTAAGCCCATATGCGCAGCCACAATTGCTCTGAACTGTGCTCATCCTCTACAGCGTCCCCAGCACCTACCTATACGTAACAACAGGTTCAGAGCGTGTTTCAAAGAGTTGGACCCCAGTAACGCCCGCGTGCATACCCCTCGGGTGCAAACTTATCTTCCAGGTCCGCTGCGATCGCTTTCGCCTTCGCTATATCATTTTTTGAATAGGGTTCGCTCATATCCGGGAAAGCGTGGCCCCAGTCCCTTCATTCCCAAACCAATCAGCGGGTTTAGCCACGAAGAAACTGATATGATCTCTGATGATCAGTCAGATCGCCAACTTTGAAAGATGAATTCATTCCACCGGCGGCATTGCAGATGAATATAAGGTTTCAATACCCAGCATTTTTCATGGCGCGGACGTGGATGGCCACTTCGCCCCGCCGTGTAACCTTCGGCCAATAATGAAAGCGACAGCCGGGGCTGCGGCTACTCCAGCTTTCCCAGCTGATGTTCCTAAGATGAGTTTACCATGATGACCCTCTAACCCCGTTGAGGCGGGAAAATGCGGTATTTCTATCATATCCTCTATCTCGATATCCACTTTTATTTCCTGTGTCAGGTTTCCCCAGTCCGCTGCCCAATACAATGCCAGCAACTGGGTTTGCCATTCCATTTACTCCCCTGATGAAAGCTTCCAGTTGTTTCTTTCAGTTTATTCATTCGTTGATCATATGTCCTTTCTTTTCTTTCTTTTTTGATAAGGTTTTAAAGCTGCCTCAGCTAATCCCACTCTTCGTTGAGAATAGTGAAGGCCCCTGTTATATTAATTATAAATCAAAATCAGGTTTTGCACCCAAAATCCTTAAAATCCCAAAACATTGAATAAACCCTGCAGCGTGCAAATATAATAAAGCACCACTTTAAAGCTCCTCTAAAAACATTTACTTAAGCCTTGAAGAGATATTATATTTGAAGACTGAACAATTAAGTTAACGTTGCATGAACTTCTCGTATCATAATATTATTTGCCTTTTTTCTTATCGGTTTTGAGGTTGATGCACAACTTTGCACGGCAGTCTTATGATCCTGTTGTAAACATCACATTTGGCAAAGGTCCCAACCCGGGACTAGGGCATTCCTGTTACAAACCATATGTTCAGCGGAGCCAGCTGTCCGGAATGACGGACAATATAGCATTTGAATAGTATTTCCGCCGCTTAACGCACTCCGGCAATAATCTGTCCGAGGATCATACTTCCTGGCGATGTTAGTGGTTATATGATGATCGTTAATGCATCTTTTAATCCCGGTGATTTTTACTCCTGATTCGTAAACTCCAATTCATGTGAGAATACTACATATGAATTTGCTGCCTGGGCTTTAAAAATGTATTAAGACCTTCTGCCTGCGGAGGTGGATTAAAAACCAATGTCACCTTCAATATTGAAACACTTCCGGAACAAAATTAGCAACCTATAATACAGGCGATATAGCCCATACCGGTTTTCCCACATGGACTCAATATGGAATGTTTTTTTACCACCTGCCCGGAGTTTCCAGGGTAATGATGAGAATTACCAATAATGCACCCGGCGGCTGCGGCACGATATTGCATTGATGATATTACCTTTCAGACCTTGTGGACCAATGGTTTCGCCAATATTATCTCTGGAGGATCGTACCGAAGGCAATTTTGTGAAAGTCGACTTCAAATTAACTCTTGGCGGCCAATGTCTCCCCTCAGGTTATCCAAACTGGGGTCAGGATGGCAAAGCAGGCAGATAGCGGTGCTAACTGGACAGATATCCCGGGCGCAATTACAACTACTTACACCACTCCCCAAGCCCACGAAGGAACCACATTGTATCGCCTGGTTGCAGTGCACAATCTGGAAATATTCAATCTGCCAAATTTCGATTTCCATATGTTCTTGAAACAAGATTTACCCCGCAAAGGAATCCGCCCCAATAGCACCGTTGCCGACGCAGTATTAATAATGGTCGCGGTTTCGGTAGTGCCCATTTCTTGAAAGTAGAACGAATACTAATTTAGCTGACCAGCTGAAACTGGATTTGGCAGCCAACTCTACGCAAGCCTCTGGTTCATTGCAGTGAACTCAAATGTCTGCGTGGCGTTATTACGTAATGGTAATTGAAAGTATGAAAGAGGTGGTTGTAAGATAAAAGATTTTTTAACCATTTTGTATAAGTAGTTGCAAACCCGGTAGTTTCGATCGGAGCTGATCAAACGAGGCAGTGAAGGAAAACAGCAGTATTACAGCAAATGGTGAGCTTCATATCAATGGTCCCCGGCCTTTAGTTTATCTAATAGCACAATAGCTAAATTCTTGTGCCTATCCAACTGATAACGTGAAATATAAAGTCATTGTATCAACGCCCGAAGGCTGTAAAAAAGAACAGTACTTAAGTCCATAGCAACGTTTGGAAGAAACCGGTTGCCTTGCAGGTCCGGATAAAAAGATTTTTGAAGGAGAGTCTGTCACACTCGAGGGTGCAGCCCGGTGCACCGTATAGTTGTATAAGCTGAGCTCGGGCAATCTTTATGAATAACGCCACCTTGCTCCATCCCCCTGGTGAGCCTGTTGAGGATATAACTTTAAGTACACTGTCTGTTCAGTCTACAAAAGCAAGAGGCTGCGGTATTGCTTCAGATAAAGTGGCCTCAGAGTTTATAAAAAGTAACTGTTCCTTAATGCATTTTCACCCAATGGCGACGGTATTAATGGATACATGGCAGGTTCAGGCGCTGGAAAACCTATCCTGAGTCTGTAACGGAAGTGCATAACAGGTATGGCAGCCAGTTTTCCGCAGTACCGGCTATAATGTTCCCTGAGCGGCACTTATAATAACAAACCGCTTCCTTCCGGGCACATATTATTATGTAATTAATCTAAAAAAAAAAAAAATGATACGCCTTTGTTAACGGGATGGGTGCTTATTGTTGTGGTCTTCGATAAGTACGAAGAAAGAAATACAAAGTACGAAATGTGAGGAGTCAGTACTTCGTACTTGTATTTCTTCTTCGTACTTATCAATAGAGATATGCTACCCTGCTGCAGGTTAACTCAACAGTTTTGGCCATTTCCTTGTTGTAAAGTAGCTCGCTGGTCATTAACAAAAAACAGGTTAAACCCCGGCGAAAAGTTGATCATAAACCTCCCTGTCGGCCGACAGGTATAAAATTTAAACAGATATGGTATACGATGTTTTGGTTTGGTAGTGGTCCCGGTGGTTATAGCGGCTATCCGTGCGTCGCAATTAGGTTTTTAAGTCAGCTTTATTGAAAAAGAAAGTCTGGGTGCGTTTGCCTGAACTGGGGTGTATCCCTACCAAAGCCTTGTTGAAAAGTGCCCAGGTATTGAGTATTTCAAACATGCAAAAGATTATGGAATTGAAGGCCGCGGGCACCCCCGAACTTCCTGCAGGCTGATCATCAAACGCAGCCGCAGCGTGGCCGATAAGATGAGCAAAGGCGTTCAGTTCCTGATGAAGAAGAACAAGATCGATGTCGATCATGGGTTTTGGCAACCCAGTAGCCAAGGGGCAGCCGAAGCGACCGATAAGTTTGACGGCAGCAAACGTAGCTGTTGAGGCCAAACATATCATCATCGCCACCGGTGGCCGCAGCCGAAGTGAACTGCCTAATACGAAAACAAGATGGCAAGAAAGTATCATTGGTTACCGCGAAGCAAATGTCTATTACCACAATTATTGCTCAAGAGTGCTATGATCGACGCTGTGGCAGCGGCGCCAAGTCGGTGAGGAGTTTGCTTATTTCTATAACAGCATGGGATCAAAAGTTACGGTTGAATTTCTCTACAAGAGCTGTTCCAAGGAAGATGGTTATTACTTCAAAAGAACTGAAAAACAATATAAAAAGAATGGTACTAGTCAATGACTAATGCTTCTGTTGAAAGTCTTGATACCAGCGTGGAGATGTAGTAAAAGCAAGTAAAACAGTCGGGAGAAATTACCCTGGAAGCTGAAGTAGTATTAAGCGCCGTTGGAGCAATGGTAAACCCGGAAGGAATAGGATTAAAGAATTGGAATTGTAAAACAGATAAAGGAAGAATCACAGTTGATAAATTCAATATCAAACAAACGCCCTGTACTTCATGCTATCGGGGATCAGTAATTCGGCCAGGCCTTTTAAGCACGTGGCCAGTAAAAAGAGGGAATCATTTGCGCAGAAAGTATTGATATAACGAAAAGAAAATACAATCACCAAACCCAGTTACTGAACATGGCAATGTTCCAGGTTGTGCTAATAAATAGTGTTCCTGGAAATCGCTTCGTAGGTTTTTTACTGAAAAGCAGCTAAGGAAGCGGGTTAAGTAAATTAAAGTGGTAAATTCATTAAGTGCAGTGAAAAGCTTCTGCAGCAGGCGCAAAGGTAGCCCGTCGGTAAAGCAATTCTCGATGCCAAATACGGCGAGTGGCTGGGTACGCATATGATCGGTTATAACGTACCGAGATCATTATTGAAACAGTAGTAGCCAGGAAACTGAAACCACCCATCATGAAGTATCATTGAATAGTATTCACCCCCACCCCACGATCAGTGAAAGCGTGAAAGACGCTATTGAAGTGGCTTTTATGGCGAGGCGATTCATTTGTAATATTAATTCTGTATTAAGTTATAGGTAATAAGTTCTAGGTTTTGGGTTAGTCTTCTAATGGAGACTGACTTAAAAACTTAGAACTTATTACTTTTAAGCCCATTAACATTCCAAACACATTTATGGATCAGGAAAGAGCATCGTACTACGATTTGAAACTCCACTTAAAACTTATAACTTACAACTTATAACTTTTACAAATGATTCGCCATGGGACTCCTCGACTGGGAAAGAAAACATTTTATGCGCCACAAAAGGATATTATCATCGCGGGTAGTGGGTTCATTACGGGTTTATGGAGTGCTTATTATCTGAAAAAGAAAATCCCGCATTAAAAATAATGGTGGAGATGAGGCATAACTCTATGGGAGCCAGTACGCGCAATGCGGGTTTTGCCTGTTTTGGAAGTAACTGAATTGATCGCCGATATACGCACGATGGGGCAGGATAACATGCTGCAACTGGTAGAAATGATGATGGGTTAAACGCATCCGAAAACATTTTCTAAAACACTACTTGATTGGGAAAATGGCGGCTTTGAATTGATTGGCCAGAATCAATATAGCAGTCCTAAATTATTAAAGAATGATATTGGCTTACTGAATATTCTTCTTCGCAAACTCATTGGTGAAGAAAAAAAACTTTCGACTTGCAGATAAAAAATAAAGGAGTTTGGATTCAAAATACGTCGATCATCTTATTTACAATCCTTCAGAAGCTCAGTTACAACCAGCGAAATTATTTCGCGCGAACTGCTACAAAGTACGTCTATGGGTGTAACGGTAATGCATAATGTATCCATAACTGGTTTTGAAAAAACCTAGGTCGTGTCGAACTAAACAGCAACCTGCCTGCAAATTCTGGCATGCCGATCAATTGCTGATAGCCACCAATGCTTTTGCAAAAACAATTATTACCCTCGCTCGATGTTGAATAATATGCCCGGCCAGGTGCTGTAACAGCGCCTATTAAAGCTGGCCTTCAAAGGCACTTTCATTTGATGAAGGGTATTATTTCTTCGCAACCCCGGGCAATCGTATTGTACTGGGCGGAGCAAGAAATAAATCTTTTTGATACCGAGAATACAGACAGCTTCGATACTACCGAAATTATACAACAGGAATTATTAGAACGCTTCTCTTCATGAAAAACAATTTTGCCCGGCAAACATATCGCTATCGAACATCGCTGGAGGGAATCATGGGTATGGGAAAAGAAAAACTCCCATTATCAAAAGTAAAGAATAATATCTTTTTAGGCCAGTGTATGAGCGGCATGGAGTTGCGCTAGTCTGTATAGAGAAAGTAGCGAAGCTGATGAGAGAATGATCAATTCTAATGCTTTTAACAAAAAATACTCAATACTCAACGCTCAATTTTCAATATTCACTTTAGCCTCGATACCACAGACGCCGTTGTTGGTATTACAATAGAAGTTTACATAACCTCCAAACTCTAATACCAACAACTGAACTCTGAAACACTCCGCAGCTTCTGTTGTTGATAAAACCAACAACGGCGTCAAACGGCGTCAATCCGGCATTCAACCCGGATACTTTTAGTGCCTGCTTAAACAATTCGGCCATATTTTCCGGACTAATTCTATTGAGAGATGGATTGATCTTTATCAAAAATCCCTGATCATCCGGATTAGAAAGCTCTATATTATTCTTCAAAAGCGATTCCTAAATTTTCGTGAAAGATTTGTATCTTTTATTAGCCGAACAATATGTGACCTGTTTTCAAATTTCATTATCTTCAATTTCTCCTCTTTTTGAAGGTATGAAAAAAGCTTTCGGCTTTTAACCATGCAGCTTGTATTCATCGTGAAAAGTATCTGCATAATGAAGAGCGATAGCTGCAAATGGCCAGGCTGCGGGAAGCCCGCCCCGAACATTCTCTTTCATGAAAAGATTTGAAGTAATCCTTTATCCGCCAAGCAGCCTGATGTTGCAGTTACAAAAAATACTTCCCAAACATATAAAGGATCGTATCTGCCATCGCGCCATATTGAGCGGGTGTGATATTTCAGCGGAAAAGATTGAACAAAATATTCTTGCCCCGTCGATATGAGCTTATCCCATTCAACTTGCATAGTTGCATATTATAGATTTAAGATTATCATCACTTACCATTCTATCAAACTGTCTACGAACAGGAGTTTCGATTGAGATAACTCCTACCGTTGTTTTAACCCTTCCCTTCTTTGTAGCTGCAATAATTTCTTCAACTTCGTTTAGATTGAATTCGACTTTTTGCTTACCCAATGGAATTAAGTTAAGGCTGCTGAGTGTTTGGGCGCAATTCCCTGAATCGTTGTATAAATGGCTTGTTCCTGAATGTAATTACTTTGCGATTACTATTGGCCAGTTTGCGAACTGCAATGTGATTAGCAAGAGTGCCGGGTAGGCATAAACAGCTGATTACCCAACAATTTAGCAAACTTATTTTCCATTTCTTCTACTACACCCGTATTGGAATAATAGTCAGCTTTGATTTTATCTCTGATCTGCCGTTTCCATCAGTACAGAATATTCCTTATCGTCTCGAACCAGACGCTCCCGCGTCCTCCAGGTGAACGCCGTGTTCCGCCCGGTCAACGACGAGAAGGAGTGGGGACTCGCTTCGGAGCAGGCGGTCACAGGCTCCGAGGGGATTGTCGGCTGGGGCGACGACGCCCACGTGATGACCGATCCCGACCGACCACACGGCGTCACGGGAACCGATCCCACGCCGGATCTCTCCCAAGAACAGCCACTTCGTCGACGCGCGTCCAGCTGTTTGCCAGCTCGGTTCGCTCAACTGCGCGCATTGCTGAATATCCGGTTACGCGCCAGCTGATCAACAACTAAGCCGGTGATCAGCCCGGCTCGCGCCTCTCTCGAAAGACACCTCGGCTCCGCTCGACGCGGCCGCCATCGTCATCTCCAACGTCATCGGCGTCGGCATCTTCATCACGCCAGGCTTCTGTCGCGACGGCTCGTGCCGGAACCCGCACGGCGATCCTCGGCGTGCGGTGCTCGGCGGCGCGCTGGCGCTCCGCCGGCGCGCCTGCGTACGCGGAGCTGGCGGCGCGGCAGCCCGAAGCCGGCGGCGATAAGATAGCTATCTGCGCGAAGCGTTCGGAAGCCCGCGGCGTTTCTCACCGGGTGGACGTCGTTCGTGGCCGGTTTCAGCGGCGCCATTGCGGCCGGCGGCGTCGGCATCGCGGTCTATCTCGACCGCCTTGTGCCCGGCGCCGGCAGCGCCACCTCGGCTCGCCGCATGGCCACATCGGTCCGCTGGCCGTGACGCTCTCGATCAGAGGCTTCGTCGCGATCGCCATCATTCTCGCGCCTCGCCTTCGTGCAGATGTGCGCGGCGTCGGCTTCGGGCGCGTCAGTGCAGAACTCCCTGACGACGCTGAAGGTGGCGGCGCTCATCGGCGTTTGCCGTCATCGGCTTCATCGTCGCCGGTGTGTCTGGCGAAACCGCGTATTCGCCGCAGACGCGCCGATTCGTGCGTCAGGGTTGCGCTGCTGGCCCTCGTGCCCGTGATGTTCAGCTGCTCACGGGATGGAACGCCGCGGTACGTCGCCGAAGAGATCCGCCAGCCGGTGCAAAACGTCCGCGCGCGCCGCCTCGATGATTGGCACGGCCGTCACCGTCGCGCTGTACCTCGCGCTCAACGCGTGTACTCCTCCGCGTGGTGCCGCAGGAGCAGTTCACGCGGCGCGATGGCCGTCGGCGAGGTCGCAGCGGAGCGGCTGTTTGGCTCGGCCGCGGGCCTGCTGTTCGCCGTGGTCGCCGTGGTCATCTCTGAGCAGCCTCAGCGCGATGACGACCGCGGGTCCGCGCGCGTGCATTTCGCCATGGCAAGGATGGAGTCTTCGTCCAGGCGGCGGCTCGCGTGCACCCGCGCTACCGCACACCCGCGGTGGCGATTGTCGCGCAGGCCGTGTGGAGCTCGCTGCTCGTGCTGTCAGGGACGTTCGAGCAGCTCCTGATTTTGCCACGGGCTTCGGCGTGATTCTGTTTTCGGCGCTGCCGTGCTTCGCTGTTCTTCGTGCGGCGCACCGCAACGCAGGCTGGCCGGGTGTTCCGCGCCTGGGGCTATCCCTGGGCGCCCGCGCTCTTCTGCATCGTCGGGTTCGCGATCGTCGTGAACACGATCCGCGAGGCGCCCGGTGTGGCGTCGGCTGGACTGGTCGTGATGGCGGCTGGTGTCCCGATGCACTGGTGGGTCAGGCGAGTAAGATGCAGTGCAGGCCTAAAGGCCTGCACTACATACATCTAGGGCCGTCTGACGAGCTCTCGTCGATACGTCGTTGTTTCGTCGGGCGTGATCCGCACGTCGAAGCGCCAACGTCTCGCACTGCGGCGCGCGGATTTCGATCCGGTGGGGCCCCTTTCGATGTGGGAGACGCTGGAAGACTCCGTCGAAGTCGTCGACGACGCCGACGTAGTAGCCGTCCACGCACACGGACGCTTCAACCGGCTTCACCTTCAGACGCAGCGCTCCGTCGTAGCCTCGATACCGCCGAGTAGCTCGGGCCATGCATGTCGGGAACCACCCGTACCAGGGATCGTAGGCACCGAAAATATCCGCCGTAGTAACCACCGACCGCGCCGCGCCGCTTACGCGAATCCCCACGGGATAGAATCCGCCGCCGTAGGCTGGCGTCACGATCGCGCCGCCGCCCGACTGGGGGACAGAGCCTCGCGGCACCGCCTGGCCCTGCCCGGATTGTTTCGCGTCGATGGCCCGACTCCTCTCCGCTGGAATCGGCGTCGGTTGCGCCGGAACGATCCACCCGGTCGCCCCGGCGATGAACCGCACGGCCCGAGTCGCCGCCGAAGCCTGGAACCTGCCGCTACCGCCCGAACTGGGCGATGGCGCTGAGGCAGCGGGCGGGGGAGGCAGGCGGCGGTAGGCGGAGGAGGCGGCGGGGTGGTGGGTGGCGGCGGCGGAGGTGGCGGCGCGAAGCACCGGCGCATCGGCCCACCCCGAACGTCCCGCTGGCTCCACGCGGAAGCCGGTAGGAACAACATCGTGGCCACGACAGAACCCTGTGACCGCTAATCCCGCAGCCGAGAGGTGTCGTCTCGCTGGATCAGCCCCTGAGCAACACGATTGCCATTCCTGATGTGTCAGAGCGGTCGCAATCATCGCCCCATCGGTGCGCGGCGATGTCATCGAAAGCGAGCACGAGCGTCCCGATTTCGTGACACCCTTTCCAGCCGACCATAGACTCGGAAATCGACCCCCGCTGCTGCACACGCACAATCCTCGCTGTCCGGCACCGCGATCGCCCGGTCATGGCGGGGCGACGGGCAGGTCACCTTCGGTCGCGACGGTGGTCAAGCAGACCGGCCCGCAAGATTCGGCCGATCTTCACGGCGACAAGATCCTCGCCGGGCTTCGCCGGTTCGGCTGCCGACTCCGTTCGCGCTCTTCGCGCGGTTCGAGTCGAAGCTCGAGCAATATCGCGGCAATCTCGAGCGGCTCGGCAGTCGAACTGGCCAAGGACTGGCGCTTCGATCGCCTGCTGCGCCGGCTCGAGGCGATGCTGATCGTCCTCGACAAGACCGTCGATGTTCCTGCTGTCGGGCACCGGCGATCTCATCGAGCCCGACGACGGCATAGTCGCCATCGGCTCGGGCGGACCGTACGCGCTGCGGCGGCGAAGGCGCTCGGCGCGAACACCGGATCTCGACGCGCGTGCCATCGCCGAGAAAGCGATGGCCGATCGCGAGCAGATTTGCATCTACACCAACTCAGCAGCTGATCGATCGAAGAGCCTTAAGTGGCCATCTACCTTCCCGAAACCACGCAGACGTCGACCGAATCCCTCACGCCGCGTCAGATCGTCGCTGAGCTCGGACAGCACGTCATCGGGCAGGCGCGCAGCGAAACGCGCGGTCGCGATCGCGCTCCGCAACCGCATGCGGCGGCAGAAGCTGCGCGCCGGAGCTGCGCGGAAGAGATCGCGCCGAAGAACATCCTGATGATCGGCCCGACCGGCGTCGGCAAGACCGAGATCGCGCGGCGGCTGGCGCGCGCTCGCGCAGTCGCCGTTCGTGAAGGTCGAAGCCTCGAAGTTCACGGAGGTCGGCTACGTCGGCCGCGACGTCGGAGTCGATGGTCCGCGACCTCGTCGAGCTGGGCGTCGACATGGTGCGCGAGGAGCGCATCGAAGAGGTGCGGGCCAAGGCGGCGCAGAACGCCGAGGATCGGCTGCTCGACTCTGCTGCTGCCGCCGCGCACGTCCGACCGCACTCCGACGAAGATGCCGGCCGCCGCGCGATCAGCAGCAACCGGACGCGCGAGCGGCTTCCGCGAGCAGCTGCGGGCCGGCCGTCTCGACTTCCGCGCGTCGTCGAAATCGACGTGCGCGAGAAGTCGTTCCCGTCGTTCGAGATCGTCGCCGGATCCTCGGTCGAGGAAGTGGACATCAACCTGAAGGACATGCTGCCCGGGCTCTTTCAGGGCAAGACGAAGAAGCGCCGCATGAAGGTGCCGGAGGCGCTCGAGTTATCTGACGCAGGAAGAAGAGCAGAAGCTCATCGACATGGACAGCGTCGCGCGCACGGCGCGTCGAGCGCGTCGAGCAGGCCGGCATCATCTTCATCGACGAGATCGACAAGATCGCCGGGCGCGAGGGCGGCCACGGCCCCGACGTCAGCCGCGAAGGCGTGCAGCGCGACATCCTGCCGATCGTCGAAGGCACGACGGTCAACACGAGCTACGGCATGGTGCGCACCGATCACATCCTGTTCATCGCCGCCGGCGCGTTCCACGTGTCGAAGCCGTCCGATCTGATTCCCGAGCTGCAGGGGCGCTTTCCGATCCGCGTCGAGCTCGAGCGCGCTCGGCAAGGACGAGTTCGTCCGCATCCTCACCGAGCCGCAGAGCGCGCTGGTCGCTAAGCATACGGCGCTCATGGACACCGAGGGCATCGACCTCACGTTCACCGACGGACGCGATCGATCAGCATCGCCGAACTTCGCGACGCATCGTCAACGAGCGCACCGGAGAACATCGGCGCCGCGCCGCCTGCACACCGTGATGGAGAAGCTGCTCGACGAGATCTCGTTCGAAGGGCCCGGATCTCGTCAACAAACGCGTCACGATCGACGAGGCCTACGTCGACGAAGATGCTGGCCGACATCGTGAAGAACGAAGACCTGTCGCGCTACATTCTGTGAGGCACGTCGGCGACGACAACGGCAGAGACCGCAGAGCCCGCAGAGTTTCTTTGATCGAAGGTCTCGGCGAACTCGCGTGCTCGGCGCTGATCGTCGTGGCGTTCGATCGCGTGCGGGCAGAAGGGCCCGCCGCTGCCTCCGCTGGTGCTGACTCCCGCGCCGCTGGTGATTGCCGCCGACCGGCGCGGGTCGACGATCGAGACTCGGATTCACCGTGCCCAGCGCGAACGCCGACGGCTCGCGGCCGGCCGCCATCGTCGCGCATCGACATCTACGCGATCAACGGCGCGGCGCGCGACGATGACCGATCTGGAGATGATGAAGCGTGGGATCGCACGTGTCGCGAGCGTCCCCGTGAAGTCGCCGCGCAATCCCAACGACACCGTGGAGCCGGACGAGTCGGTCGGAGGTTCTGGAGCGCGCCCGAAGGCAACGGGCCTCGACCAGGGCGCGGCCGCCTCGAATGCGGCGCTGAACAGATCGACCGCGTCGATGCTCGCCGAATCGACGCGACGGCCGACGCTCGCAGGCCGGCGCGCCGCCCGAAGCGGTCCCGCTGGTCTGCGCCATCGGTGGAAGCGGCGTCCGTCCGCACCTACATCGGCGTGGGCATCGACACGCGCGGGCGCAGCGGCCGTCTTTCGAAGCGCGTGACCGTCCCCCTTGCGCCGGCGCCGCCGCGGCCATCGCACGCTCGCGCGACCATGCACGTACAGCGAAACGAAGGCCATCACGGTCGCGCTGGAGTCCGCCGGTCGGGGCGCCGGCCCCGCACGAACGCGGGCCCTAGCCTGCCGGTCGACAGCCGATCGGGCCGCTCGCGTGCGGCCGTGGCATACAACGTTTACGACAGCGCAACCGGCGTGCCGACTGACGTCCGCGCCGTCGTCGAGGCGCTCGAGCACGAGGACTCGCGGATCGAGTGGGGCGCGACCCGCTGCTATGCGCGTGCGCGCGGTCGAGGTCGTCGGCTGGTCGGCGGTCGAAAGCGAGGCCGGCGAGCCGCGATGCGAGAAGCTCGTGGACACGTTTGCTCCCGCCGCGCCCAAAGGGCCTGAAGCGCCGGTGTCCGACCGACGGGCGCGATCAACCTGATCTGGGAACCGAACGCCGAAACGGATCTCGCCGGGCTACGTGCATGCCGCCGCCGCGGGCGCCGACGACCGACATCGAGCCGTCACGCCGGCGCCCATTCCGAGACGTCGTTCTCGACAACGTGCAGACCGGCGTCCGCGTTCAGTATGCGTCGTGGTCGCGGTCGACAAGGCCGGCAACCGCAGCGCGCCCAGCAATCAGCGTCGAGGAGACGCGCGCGCTGAGCTATGATCAGCCCGTCAAGGAGTTCAGCCATGAAGCTGTTCGTCGACACCGGCAGCATCAAGGACATCGAAGCGCATCGCGGCGCTCGGCATCCTCGACGGCGTCACGACGAATCCGTCGCTGCTGGCGAAAGAGCCCGGCGACTTCCGCGCGAACCTCAAGAAGATCTGCGACATCGTCAAGCGGCCCCGTCAGCGGCGAGGTGACGCGCGACCGATTTCGCCGGGCATGATGCGCGAAGGCCACGACATCGCGAAGATCGACGCCGCACATGGTCGTGAAGGTGCCGCTGACGCGCGACGGCGTCAAGGCGTGCAAAGCGCTGTCGGGCGAAGGCATCCGCGTCAACGTGACGCTGTGCTTCTCGGCGGCGCAGGCGCTGCTGGCCGCAAAGGCCGGCGCGACATTCATCAGCCCGTTTGTCGGGCGGCTCGACGACATCGCGACGAGCGGCATGGATGCTCATCCGCGAGATCGTCCAGATCTACGATAACTACCGACTTCACGACCGAAGTGCTGGTCGCGAGCTGCCGTCATCCCGATCCACATCGATCGAAGCGGCGCAAGCATGGGCGCCGACATCTGCACCGTGCCCGCCGTCGGTCATCGACCATGCTGTTCAACCACCCGCTCACCAGCATCGGCCTCGAGAAGTTCCTGAAGGACTGGGAGAAGGCCCAGGCGGTGAAGGCGCTGACATCCGCGCGACAACGCTTGCCGATCTCGAACGCCGCGCCGAAGCTGGGCGGCGGCGAGGAGCGGCTTCAGCACGCCAGCACGAAGCCGGGCAAGCTGACGCGCGCGCGAGCGGATCGATCTCGCTGTTCGATCCCGGCACGTTCGAGGAGCTCGACAAGCTCGTCACGCACCGCTGCCTCGACTTCGGCATGGCGCGCAGCAGATCATGCCCGGCGACGGCGTCGTCACGCGGCCACGGCCTCGTCGACGGGCGTCAGGTGTTCGCGTTCGCGCAGGACTTCACCGTCTTCGGCGGATCGCCGTCGGAAACCAACGCCGCGAAGATCGTGAAGATCATGGATCTCGCGATGAAGCTCGGGCGCGCCGATCGTCGGCCTCAACGACTCGGGCGGCGCGCGCATCCAGGAAGGCGTGCCGTCGCTCGGCGGCTACGCCGACATCTTCCTCCGCAACACGCTCGCCGTCGGGCGTCGTGCCGCAGATCTCCGCGATCATGGGGCCGTGCGCCGGCGGCGCCGTGTACTCGCCCGCGATCACCGACTTCATCGTCATGGTGAAGGACACGAGCTACATGTTCGTGACCGGTCCCGACGTGATCAAGACGGTCACGCACGAGGACGTGACGAAGGAAGACCTCGGCGGCGCGATGACGCACAACGCGACGAGCGGCGTCGCGCATTTCGCGGCCGACGACGACCGCGAGTGCCTGGCGCTCATCCGCGACCTGCTGTCGTTCCTGCCGTCGAACAACCTCGACGATCCGCCGCGGCGGACGACCGACGATCCGCCCGGACCGCGAAGACGACGGCGCTCGACGCGCATCGTGCCGGCCGTCGCCGAACCAGCCCTACGACATGCTCGACGTCATTCACACCGTCGCCGACGAAGGCTACTTTCTCGAGGTGCACCAGCACTACGCCAGGAACATCATCGTCGGCTTCGCGCGGCTCGACGGACGGCCGGTGGGCATCGTGGCGAATCAGCCGGCGGTGCCTGGCGGGGACGCTCGACATCGACGCGTCGGTGAAGGGCGCGCGGTTCGTGCGCTTCTGCGACGCGTTCAACATCCCGCTGGTCACGTTCGAGGACGTGCCGGGCTTCCTGCCGGGCACGGTGCAGGAATACGGCGGCATCATCCGGCACGGCGCGAAGCTGCTGTTCGCGTTTGCCGAGGCCACGGTGCCGAAGGTGACGGTCATCACGCGCAAGGCCTACGGCGGCGCGTACTGCGTCATGTCGAGCAAGCACATCCGGACCGATTTCAACTACGCCTGGCCGACGGCCGAGACTCGCGGTGATGGGCCCGAGGGCGCGGTCAACATCCTCTACAAGCGCGAGCTCGACGCCGCGGCGGATCCGGCCACGGTCCGCGCCGCAAGGTGCGAGGAATTCCGGGAAAGTTTGCGAATCCTTATATCGCCGCCGGCCGGGGTTTTATCGACGAGGTGATCCGGCCGCGCGAGACCCGCCGCAAACTCATCGCCGCACTCAAAATTTGACAACAAGCGCGATAAGAACCCTCCGAAGAAACACGGCAACATTCCGTTGTAATAAACGGCCCGCGCGGGTCGTAGAATCCTGACCATTCATTCCGGTCACTGCCGCACTTAAACCAGGGAGGAGCGTTCATGGCTCGTGGTCTTCTCCATCGCAGCAGCGACTCTCGGTGCGTGGTTTCCCGCGCCGCGCGCCCGCGTCGGCGCAATCGACGGCAACGCTGCAGGGCACCGGCAGACCGACGCGCGCGGAGCGCGGTCATGCCGGGAGTGTCGATCGTGGCGCGCAACACCGCGACCAACCAGGAGCGCAGCGGTGTCGTCACCGACGCGGCGGGCCAGCACGCGACCGCGGCGCTCGCGCCGGGCCACTACAGAGGTCGCCGTCGCACATCGAGGGGTTTCATAGACCAGAAGCGCGAGCTCGATCTCTCGGTCCGTGGCCCAGACCGTCGCGGCTAACTCTTGAGATTGAGCGTCGGGACGCCTCGCCGAGAACGTCACGGTCACCGGTTCGTGCCGCTCGATCGACACCGCGACGACGTCGGTCGGCCAGGTGATGGCGGAGAAGACCGTGCAGGAGATTCCGCTGAACGGCCGGCATTTCGTGGACCTCGGTCCGCTGATGCCCGGCGGCGTCGACCGTCGCCGCAGAACGCCGGCCTGAGCGCGCCGCTGCGCGGCCAGGGCGCGTTCTCGTTCATGTCGGCCGGCAACCGCGAGACGTCGGTCAACATGATGGTGAACGGCATCAACCTGAACGACCTGTCCAACTCGCAGGTCACGTTCCAGCCGTCCATCAACACGGTCTCGGAGTTCAAGGTCGACAACTCGACGTTCAGCGCCGAATATGGCCGCAACTCGGGCGCCATCGTCAACGTGGCGACGCGATCCGGCAGCTAACCAGACTGCACGGCGAAGCGTTCGACTTCTACCGCGACGACCAGTTCGACTCGCGCAACTACTTCAATCCGCCGAGCCTCGACTCGTCCGGGCAACGCCACGCCGCAGTCGCTCGTTCAACCGCAAGCAGTTCGGCGTCAATCTCGGCGGACCCGTGGTGAAGAATCGCTCGTTCTATCTTCGGCAGCTATGAAGGTCTGCGTCACGAGCAGGGCGTCGACCTCAATTCCGGGACGCTGACCGACGCGCAGCGCGCGGCGGTCACCGACCCGGTGGCGAGGAACCTGCTCGCAGTTCATCCCGACGGCCAACGACCTGACCGGCACGCGCGCCATCGGCTCGCCGCTGGCTCCGGTCACGATCGACCAATACACGATCGATTCACGCAACAACCTGCGGCAGAACGACGACCTCCATTTCTACTACGCGTTCCAGAAGGACTCGCCGCCTCGAGTCGAACGCGCAGGGCCAGACCGTGGCCGGCTTCCCGACACGGCGCGGCGGCCACCGCCAGATCATGACGGTCAACGAAACGCACATCTTCAGCCCGGCGCTGGTCAACGAAGTGCGCGGCGGACTACAACCGCATCAGCATCACCTTCATTCCGCAGACGCTGGTCGACACGAACGCGCTCGGCATCAACGTCGGCCAGACGCACCATGCCGATCGCGCTGCCTGACGATCACGATTTCCGGGCCGGGACTGAGACTTCGGCGGGCCGGGCGGATTCCCGAGCGGCCGCGAGGTGACGACGTTCGCGGTGGGCGACACGGCGACGTACCTCCACGGCAACCACATCATCAAGTTCGGCGGCGAAGCCCGCCGCGTGAAGCACTACAGCTTCAACCAGGATCCCGGGACCTTCACGTATCCCAGCGTCGCGGCGTTCCAGCAGGGCTTCGGCAGCGCCTTCGCGATCACGCTCGGCACGCAGCGCGCTCAACGCGTACGTCAACGCCGTCGGCGGATTCGTCCAGGATTCGATCTCGCTCGGCTCGAACCTCAAGCTCGATCTCGGCCTGCGGTACGACTACCTGCCGTCGCCGACCGAGCAGGACAACAAGCTCGTCACGCTTCGATCCGGCGACGGCGTCGCTGCTGCAGATCAACGGCACCGGGCGGCTTCACGCAGGTCACGAAGAACGGCAGCGACTTCCAGCCGCGGCGTGGGCGTCATCTGGAATCCGACCGGCAACGGCAAGACCGTCGTCCGCGGCGCCTACGCCGTCATGGTGAACCAGAGCAACACCGGCTACTTCACCGGCGAGACCGGCAATCCGCCGATCGTCTCGCCGTTTTCGGCGCAGGCCAGCGGAACGGCGGCGAGCAACATCAAGCTGGACACCGCCGCAACGCAGGCGGGATCCGCGGCGCGTCGCCCCGTCGTTCACCGATCCGAACTTCCTGCCCGGCCGGATGCAGACGTGGAACGTCAACGTCGAGCGCGAGTTCGGCGGCACGGGCGTGATGGTCGGCTACTTCGGATCGCACGGCGACCGCCAGCGCATTCCGATCAACCTCAATCAGTTCGTGACGCCGGGCGGCACCGACGCGTCCGTACGTCAGGCTCTCGGCGGCGAGCCCGATCCTGCCGGAACGCGACGCTCGGCAACATCACGGAATCGACGAGCCTCGGCTCGTCCGACTACAAGGGGCTCTGGGTGACCGCGAACCGCCGTCTGAGCGCATGGGCTGCAGCTCCAGGGCTCGTACACGCTGTCGAAGTCGACCGACACGAACTCGTATGACGGGACGTTGACGGCGCAGAACAATCTCGACCTCGCCGACAGCGTCGGAGCGTCGGACTTCGACGTCCGCCACCGCGTGTCGGTCAACGCGATCGCAGGAACTGCCGTTCCACGGCAACCGGCTGAAGGACGGCTGGCAGATCGTCGTCGTCGAGCAGGCGCAGACCGGGAACCCGTTCAACATCGTGACGAACATCACGACGATCACCGGCACCGCGACGGTGCGGCCGGACCTCGATCGGCGCGCTGCCGGCGATCAACCCGCATCCGAACAACGACACGAACGGTTTCCCGGTCAGCTACCAGTGGTTCGACGGCCAGACGACCGTCTGCGATCCGCGCATCGCGGCGCCGGCGGCCGGCTCATGCAACTCGACGCTCGGTGTTCGCACTGCCCTACAACGCCGCCGGCGTGGCGCATTTCGGCAACCTCGGACGCAACGTGATGTACGGACCGGGATTCGGCAACACCGACTTCTCGATCATCAAGAACCTGAAGCTCCAGGGCAGCGCGCGCGCGCAGTTCCGCGTCGAGGTCTTCAACCTGTTCAATCAGGCGAACCTCGGCCAGCCGGGCCGCACGGCGGCCGTCGGCAGCACGTCGTTCGGCGTGATCAGCAACACCGCGGTTCCCGACCGGCGACTCCGGGTCGGCGCGGCAGATACAGTTCGCGGCGAAGTTCCTCTTCTAAGATCGGGTACGGAGGTACGGGATCAGCGTAGGTACGAGGTACGGAGAAGACAACGGAGAAAACCTGTCGGTCTATCTCTGTTCATCCTGCTCCACCTGTTCTCCGTGTCAACCCGTTCCTCCACCTGCTCCGTCTGCGTACGCTGCGGCATCGGTCGCCGCTTCGCCGTCGGTCGCGCTCTTCGTCGCTCAGTCGCGGCGCAGGCGCTGCGGCCGTTCATCCGATCGAAGAAACCACCATCGCGCAGATCCAGTCCGGCGTTCCGCGACGGCTCGCTGACGTGCCGGTCGCTCGTCGAGCAGCATCTCGCGCGCATCGACGCGCACGACAAGCAGGGCGCGGCGCTGAACGCGATCGTGATGACCGAACCCCGACGCGCTGAAGACCGCCGACGATCTCGATCGGCGGTTCCGGCAGTCGGGCCCGGTCGGCCCGATGCACTGCGTGCCGGTGCATCGTGAAGGACAACTACGAGACGATCGACATGCCGACGACGGCCGGATCGCTGTCGCTGAAGGGCATGATGACCGGCAAGGACGCGTTCGTCGTCAAGCGGCTGCGCGACGCCGGGCGCGGTGATGATCGCGAAGTCGAACATGGCGGAGTTCGCGTTCAGCCCGGTCGAAACGGTCAACTCGATCCTGCCCGGCTATACGCGCAACCCGTGACGACACGAGCCGCGTCACGGCCGGTTCGAGCGGCGGATCGGCGGCCGGCGCCGCGCGGCCAACTTCGCGGCGATCGGCGCTCGCCAGCGACACCGGCGATTCGATCCGCGGACCGGCCGCGCACCAGGCGCTCGTCGGCCTGCGCTCGACGATGGGACTGGTGAGCCGCGCCGGCGTGGTGCCGCTGAATCTCGGCGCCGACATCGCCGGCGCGCGTGACGCGGACGGTGGCCGACACCGCCGCCGTGCTGCAGGTGATCGCCGGCGACCGGATCCGGACGGATCCGGTGACGGCCGTCGAGCCGCGACCACGTTGCCGGCGAACTATGCCGCGTCGCTGCGCGCCGACGGGCTGAAAGGCGCGCGCATCGGCGTGCTCCATCAGGCCTACGACACGCCGACGCTCGATCGCGACGTCGACGCGGTGTTCAAGCGGCGCGCTCGGCGAGCTGCGAACGCTCGGCGCGCGAGGTCGATCGATCCGGTGGAGGTCGAGCGGGCTCGACGAGATGCGCGGCGCGCAGAGCGGCGGCTGCAACCAGTTCAAGCACGACCTGAACCAGCTATCTCGCCGCGCCTCGGCGACAAGGCGCCGATGCACTCGCTCGACGAGATCATCAAGTCGCGCCAGTTTTCACCCGTCGATCCAGGCGCGGCCTCGAAAGCGGCCGTGGCGACCGACGATGTCCCGGGCGAGACGCCGGGGTGCCGCAGCCGCGAGGCGTATCCGCGAGAAGCTGCGC
>ERZ1370068.3820-contig-2920_pt1 | contig 20717 bp, 26 predicted proteins | sample MGYA00561227_ERZ1370068 | MGnify/ENA primary metagenome ERZ1370068 (study PRJEB38410, sample SAMEA6850437) | metagenome | study: Metagenomic assessment of the ecological functions of the soil: analysis of the soil microbiota associated with the... | reverse complement strand
TGTACTTCGTTCAGTTACGTATTGCTAGGCGAGCAGGCCCCAGAACCAGGCTCTTCAGGAAGGCCGGGTTCCTGCCAGGCCAGGAAACGCGAGGCAGCGCGAGGGCGGTCAGGGCGAGCAAGTCCCGGGCCCAGCAGGCCCTTCGAGAGGAAGGCGATCCCCGCGCCGGTTCCGGTGAGGATTCCCCCAGCACGGATTGCGTTCGCGAGATCGAGAAGCCATGGATCGCCAAGGCGATGCCCGCGACCAGGGCGTTGTCCGTGTGATCAGCAGGTGGGCATGGTGCACATAGCCGAAACAGGCGATCAGCAGCAACGCGGCGATGCGGCGATCGCGCGGTCTTCGACACGCAATACAGGGCGATGAAAACGTAGAACGCGCTCGCGAGGCGGGCCGCATCGTGCAGCGGCAGGGCCCAGCCGAAGAGCTTCGCGAAGAGTCGCCGCCGTGATGAAGAACAGCGGCGGCTTCTCCATGAAGGGCTCGCCGGCGTGGGTGGGCACCACCCAGTCCCCGGTCTGCAGGATGTGGAAGACGAGGCCGAAGGTATAGGCCTCGTCGGGCTTCCAGGGGTCGTGCCCGAACAGGCCCGGGGCCACCCAGGCGAGAGCAGCACGAGCAGCCAGCTGCGGCTTGAAACCGGGTGGGGAGCCCCCATCTAAACTCCAACCTTTATGCGATTCGACAAATTTACGACCAAGCTGCAGGAGGCGCTAGCCGAGGCGCAAAGCGCCGCGCTCGGCCAGGACCACCAGTACACTCGAGCCGCAGCACCTGCTGCTCGCGCTGCTCAACCAGGAGGACGGCGGCGTCGCCGGCGCTGGTCGCGCAAGGCGGGCGGCAACCCAACTCGCTGCGCGAAGAGTCTGCTCGACAGGCCGTCGACGCGGCTGCCGAAGGTCGAAGGCACGCCGGGCGAAGTGCACTGTCTCGCGCGACCTCGACGCAGCTGCTCAACGTCGCCGACAAGGAAGCGCAGAAGCGCGGCGACCAGTACATCGCCTCCGAGCTGTTCCTGCTCGCCGCGCCGGCGACAAGGGCGAGTCGGCGGCTGCTGAAGCAGCCGGCGTCACAGGAAGCGCTGGAGAAGGCGATCGAGGAAGTCCGCGGCGGGAGAGACCGTGCAGCGGCCAGGCCGATGAATCGCAGCGCCAGGCGCTCGCGAAATACACGCTCGACCTGACCGAGCGCGCCCGCCAGGGCAAGCTCGACCCGGTGATCGGCCGCGACGACGAGATCCGCCGCGTGCATCCAGATCCTGCAGCGCCGCACCAAGAACAACCCGGTGCTGATCGGCGAGCCCGGCGTGGGCAAGACCGCGATCGTCGAGGGCCTCGCGCAGCGCATCGTCAACGGCGAAGTGCCCGAGACGCCTGAAGAACAAGCGCGTGCTGGTCGCTCGACATGGCGTCGCTGCTCGCCGGCGCCAAGTACCGCGGCGAATTCGAGGAGCGCCTGAAGTCGGTGCTCAAGGAGCTCGCCGCAGGACGAGGGCAGCACCATCGTCTTCATCGACGAGCTGCACACCATGGTCGGCGCCGGCAAGGCCGAAGGCGCGATCGACGCCGGCAACATGCTCAAGCCGGCGCTCGCGCGCGGCGAGCTGCACTGCATCGGCGCGACCACGCTCGACGAATACCGCAAGTACGTCGAGAAGGACGCCGCGCTCGAGCGCCGCTTCCAGAAGGTGCTGGTCGGCGAGCCGATCGGTCGAGGCGACCATCGCCATCCTGCGCGGCCTGCAGGAGCGCTACGAGGTGCACCACGGCGTCGAGATCACCGACCCGGCGATCGTCGCCGCGGCCGAGCTCTCGCACCGCTACATCACCGACCGCTTCCTGCCCGACAAGGCGATCGACCTGATCGACGAGGCGGCGGCGCGCATCAAGATGGAGATCGACTCCAAGCCCGAGGCGATGGACCGGCTCGACCGGCGCCTGATCCAGCTGAAGATCGAGCGCGAGGCGGTGAAGAAGGAGAAGGACGAGGCGTCGCAGAAGCGCTTCGCGCTGATCGAGAGCGAGATCAAGCAGCTCGAGAAGGAGTACGCCGACCTCGAGGAAGATCTGGAAGGCCGAGAAGGCCGCAGGTCGCAGGGCAGCCAGCACATCAAGGAAGAGATCGAGAAGCTGCGCCTGCAGATGGACGAGCCGCAGCGCAAGGGCGACTGGCAGACAGATGTCGCCGAGCTGCAGTACGGCAAGCTGCCGCAGCTCGAAGCGCAGCTGAAGAAGGCCGAGAAGCCGAAGCAGCAGGCAAAGCCGAGGCTGCTGCGCACGCAGGTCGGCGCCGAGGAGATCGCCGAGGTGGTGTCGCGCGCCACCGGCATCCCGGTGTCGAAGATGATGCAGGGCGAGCGCGAGAAGCTGCTGCAGATGGAAGACAAGCTGCACGAGCGCGTGGTCGGCCAGGACGAGGCGGTGCGCCTCGTGTCCGACGCGATCCGGCGCTCGCGCTCGGGACTGTCGGATCCCGAACCGGCCCTACGGCTCGTTCCTGTTCCTGGGCCCGACCGGCGTCGGCAAGACCGAGCTGTGCAAGGCGCTCGCCGAGTTCCTGTTCGATTCGGAGGACCACCTGATCCGCATCGACATGTCCGAGTACATGGAGAAGCACTCGGTCGCGCGCCTGATCGGCGCGCCGCCGGGCTACGTCGGCTACGACGAGGGCGGCCAGCTCACCGAGCTGGTGCGCCGCAAGCCCTACTCGGTGATCCTGTTCGACGAGATCGAGAAGGCGCACCCGGACGTGTTCAACGCGCTGCTGCAGGTGCTCGACGACGGCCGCCTGACCGACGGCCAGGGCCGCACCGTGGACTTCAAGAACACGGTGATCGTGATGACCTCGAACCTCGGCTCGCAGATGATCCAGCAGCATGGCCGGCAGCGACTACCAGGTGATCAAGCTCGCGGTGATGGGCGAGGTGAAGACGCCAGTTCCGGCCCGGAGTTCGTCAACCGCATCGACGAGGTCGTGGTGTTCCACGCGCTGGGCGAGGAGCACATCAGCGTCGATCGCGCGCATCCAGCTGCAGGCTGCTGCGAGGCGCGGCTGGCGAAGATGGACTACGGCTTCGAGGTCGTCCGACGCGGCGCTCGCCGAGCTGGCGAAGGCCGGCTTCGACCCGGTCTACGGCGCGCGGCCGCTCAAGCGCGCGATCCAGTCGGAGATCGAGAACCCGCTGGCGAAGGCGATCCTGGAAGGGCGCTTCGCGCCCAAGGACACGATCCGCGCGGACTACCGCGGCGGCGAAGATGACGTTCGAGAAGTCGCCGGCAAAAGCAGCCGCGTAAGCGGGCGGCGCATCAGGCGCCGCATGACGGCGTCCGCGCATCCGCCCTGATGCGTTTGGTCTGCTGCAGTTCTTCCCAGAGGCCTTCCGGTGTCCTTGCGGAAGACCATGTCCATGTCGGCGCTCGGCACCGACCAGAGGCCGCGGTCGATCTCGCTCTTCAGCTCGCCCGGGCGCCAGCCGACGTAGCCGACGAAGTAGCGCGCCTCGTTCGGCGTGGCTCTCGATCACCTGGTCGATGGTGTTGGCGCGGAACGCGAGATACAGGTTCTTCATCAGCAGCACCGAGCCTGGCGCCGGGCGTGTTGTCGCGCCTTGACCAGCGCCACCAGCGCGCCGCGCGAGAACGGCCCGCCGTAGTACACCGGATCGATCACCTTCTTCGACGGCTCGTGCTCCGGGAACAGGCTGCCGAGGGAGCGCTGCGTCGGGCGGTTGAGGATCACGCCGACGTGGCCGCCGTTGGGCGCCGGCGCGGCGATCAGCACGGTCTGGCGGTACTCGAGGTCGCGAAACGCCGGGTGCGCCACCAGCACCAGGGCGTCATCCTGCGCCTGGGCGCTCGCCGCGCCTCCCAGCAACAGCAGCGCAATGGCGAAAAAGCTGCGGAGCGCCTGCTTCATACGCAAAAGTATACCCGTGCTCCCAGCGCTGTACATGCGGTGTTTTTCCCGCTGCGCTTTCTCCAGGAGTTCGCGCCACAGGCCTGTCCGTATTCTTCGCGGAAGACCACTTCTTCGGTCGCCGGCAGCACGTACCAGCCGTCGCGCTCAATCTCGCTCTCCAGCTGGCGCGGCGCCCAGCCGGAAAAGCCCTGGTAGAGGCGATAAGCTCGCTCCGGAGTCCGTCCAGCAGCGCCTGCGATATTTTCCGGGTGCATGCTGAGATAAACGTCCTTGAGCAGCGAAACGCGGCTGCGCCGGGCAGCGTGGCAGCAGCGAAACAGCGCGACTGTGACCTGCTGGCATGACCGGTCCGCCGGCATAATACCGGCTCGCCGGTTTTTTCGTGCCGGACGCTCGCTCGGCCGGTTGAGGATCACGCCGATCGTGCTGAAATCGGCAGCCTGGGTGACCAGCACCACGGTCTGGCGGAAATTCGGATCCAGCAGGGCGGGCTTGGCGATCAGCAGGATCGCATTGGGCGGCCCGTCCTGCTGGGCCGCCGCCAAGCCGGCGAGGACGAAGAGAAGGGCGCCGATCCAACGCTTCATCCGCCGCGCCTGTGAAATCGGCCGCCAGGCCGAGCGACCAACCCTTCACGTGCTCGCCCAGTTGGTAGCGCGCCATCAAGCCGGCCGCGCGTCGAAGAACTTCTGAGGCGGTCGCCTTGAGTTCGAGGCCAGTGCCGAATGAACTCAGGTAGTTGAAGCCGAGAACGCCGTCCAGGTCGCCGACGAAAAGTGCGTGTGGGCGAACTCGAGCACGTAGCGCAGCGGCCGCTCGAACATCGTGGTGCCGGTGGGCGCGCGCCAGCGGACCACAGGCTCAGGCTTTGGGCAGCAGCGGCCTGGCCCTGCACGACCGTCGAGCTGCCGCCGAAACTGTGCATGTAGATGTGGGTGTACCGCAGCTTCGACGTCGATGGCGTTCTCGGGCCGGTAGCGCTCGTAGTCGAGCATCAGCGAGCCGCCGACGCCATAGGCGTTGAGCTTGCCGTTGTGCAGGAAGCTGAATTCCGCAGCCGTCCCGGACTGGCCGGTGGCGGACACGTTGCTCTCCACGTGGCCGTACGAGAGATTGAAGATCGGGCGCAACACCAGGTCCTTGCGCGACCGGAAATCCCCAGCCGACGCCGCCGCTGATCGAATACGCATCCCAGTGCGACGCGACCGTGCCCTGGGTCACCCCGTCGCTCGAGATGAAAGGTCGGGTCGTACCGCGCGTAGCCCAGCGTGCCCTCGAGGTAGAGCGGGGTCTCCCTGCTGACCGTGAATCCGCCGCCCAGCGTGCTCATGCCGAAATCCGGGTTCCCCGAGGCATCGTTGGAGATCGCAAGCGAGCCGGTGGTGACGTCCGGGGTCAGCATGTAGCCCATCAGCGCGAGCACGCCGTTGGCGCGCTTCTGCACATCGCCGCCGATGATCTCCCGGGTCTGGCCGAGCGCCAGCGCCGCCAGCACCAGCGCCAGCGCGGCGACCAGGGAGGTTGGACAACCGCATGACGCCTAGCTGAAAGCCTGGATCCCGGTGATCGCGCGGCCGAGGATCAGCGCGTGGATGTCGTGCGTGCCCTCGTAGGTGTTGACCACCTCGAGGTTGACCAGGTGGCGCGCGACGCCGAACTCGTCGGAGATGCCGTTGCCGCCCATCATGTCGCGCGCCATGCGCGCGATGTCGAGCGCCTTGCCGCAGGAGTTGCGCTTCATGATCGAGGTGATCTCGACCGAGGCGGTGCCCTCGTCCTTCATGCGGCCCAGGCGCAGGCAGCCCTGCAGGCCGAGCGTGATCTCGGTCTGCATGTCGGCGAGCTTCTTCTGGACCAGCTGGTTGGCGGCGAGCGGCCGGCCGAACTGCTTGCGGTCGAGCACGTACTGGCGCGCGCGGTGCCAGCAGTCCTCGGCGGCGCCGAGCGCGCCCCAGGCGATGCCGTAGCGCGCGCGAGTTGAGGCAGGTGAACGGGCCCTTCAGGCCGCGCACCTCGGGGAAGGCGTTCTCCTCGGGGCAGAACACGTTGTCCATCACGATCTCGCCGGTGATGCGAGGCGCGCAGGCCGACCTTGCCGTGGATGGCCGGGGCGGACAGGCCCTTCAGCGCCCTTGTCGAGGACGAAGCCGCGGATCGCGCCTTCGTCGTCCTTCGCCCAGACCACGAACACGTCGGCGATCGGCGAGTTGGAGATCCACATCTTCGCGCCGGTGAGGCTGTAGCCGCCCGGCACCTTCTTCGCGCGCGTCACCATCGATGCCGGGGTCGGAGCCGTGGTTCGGCTCGGTCAGGCCGAAGCAGCCGATCCACTCGCCGGTCGCGAGCTTGGGCAGGTATTTCTGCTTCGTCGCTTCGTTGCCGAATTCGTAGATCGGCACCATCGACGAGCGACGACTGCACGCTCATCATCGAGCGGTAGCCCGAGTCGACGCGCTCGACCTCGCGCGCGATCAGGCCGTAGCAGACGTAGTTCAGGCCCGGGCCGCCGTACTGCTCCGGGATGGTCGGGCCGAGCAGGCCGAGCTCGCCCATCTCGCGGAAGATCTCCGGATCGGTCTTCTCGTGGCGGAACGCTTCCAGCACGCGCGGCGCGAGCTTGTCCTGGCAGTAGGCGCGCGCCGCGTCGCGCACCATGCGCTCGTCCTCGGTCGAGCTGCTGGTCGAGGAGCAGCGGATCTTCCCAGGACGAACTTCGCCTTGATCTTCTCGCGCTTCATTGCACTCTTTCCAGGATCACGGCGAGGCCCTGGCCGACGCCGATGCACAGCGACACCGCGGCGTACTTGCCGCCCGACTGCTGCAGCTCGCGCGCCACGGTGAGCGCGAGGCGCGCGCCCGAGGCAGCCGAGCGGATGGCCGATGGCGATCGCGCCGCCGTTCGGGTTGACGCGCGGGTCCTTGAAGTCGACCTTCATCAGCTGCAGGCAGCCCAGCACCTGGCTGGCGAAGGCCTCGTTGATCTCGATGATGTCCATGTCCTTCAGCGTCAGCTTCGCGCGCTCCAGCGCCTGCGGGATCGCGTAGGCCGGGCCCGACGCCCATGATGCGCGGCTCGACGCCGGCGCTGGCGGCGGCGAGGATTCTCGCGATCGGCTTCTTGCCGTTCTTTCGCCCCAGCTCGCGGCTGCCGACGATCAGCGCCGCCGCGCCGTCGTTGACGCCCGAGGCGTTGCCGGCGGTGACCACGCCGCCTTCGAAGAGCGGCTTCAGCTTCGCCAGCGATTCCATGGTCGCGTCGCGGCGCGGATGCTCGTCCTGCACGACGACTTCGCCGGCGGGCATCCTTCTTCTTCGCCGGGAGCGTGATCGGCGAGGATCTCGCCCTTGTAGAAACCTTCGCTTCTCGGCCTTGGCGTATTTCTGCTGCGAGGCGAGCGCGAACTCGTCGGCCTGCTCGCGCGTGACGCCGAAGTCCTTCGCCACGTTGTCGCCGGTCTCGGGCATCGCGTGGTTGCCGAACTGCTTCATCGACGCTGCGGGTTCGGGAAGCGCGAGCCGATGGTGGTGTCGTACATCTTCACGTCGCGGCCGAACGGCGATGTCGGCTTGGCCATGACGTAGGGCGCGCGGCTCATGCTCTCGACGCCGCCGGCGATGTAGAGGTCGCCTTCGCCGCAGGTGACCGCGCGCGCCGCGTCGACCACCGCCTGCAGGCCGCTCGCGCACAGGCGGTTCACGGTGACGCCCGGCGTCGGTCGGCGGCAGGCCGGCCAGCAGCGCGGCGAAGCGCGCCACGTTGCGGCAGTCCTCGCCCGCCTGGTTGACGCAGCCGAGGATCGACGTCGCTGATCTCCTCGGCGTCGACGCTTGTTGCGCGCCACCACTTCCGCGATCACTTCGGCCGGCGAGGTCGTCGGGCCGCAGCGGCGCGAGCTTGCCGGCGTGCCGGCCGATCGGGGTGCGCAGGCCGTCGTAGATGTAGGCGTCGAGCATGGAGTTACTCCGGAGTCAAGCAGGGAAATGCCGAGCTGCGCGCGGCGCTGCAGCCAGGGGCTGGGCCGGTAGCGCGGCTCCTGGTAGAGATCGTGCATGGCTTCGAGGATGGTGAGGATCTTGCCGGCGCCGAGCGCATCGCCCATCGCGAGCGGACCCCGCGGATAGCCGAGGCCGAGCATCACCGCGCGGTCGAGATCCTCGGGCGTGGCGATGCGCATCTGCGCGATGTCGCAGCCGACGTTGACGATGTGCGCGACGACGCGCTGCGCGACGAAGCCCGGCGAGTCGTTGATCACCGAGACCGGCACGCCGTCCGAGCGCCAGCAGCGCGTGCGCGGCGTCGCGCACGTCCGTGCGCGTCACCGGCGTTGACCATCAGCGTGCGGCGCTTGGTGAAGCCGAACAGCGGATCGACGCGCGACGGTGCGCGTCGGGTCGAGACCGAGCTCGAGCGCCGTGGTGGTCGACGTCCTTGCCCAGCGGGGCGACGAAGCAGACGCTCCGGCGTCGGCTTGCTCTCGACGTGTCGAACTGCGAAACAAGCTCCTTCAGCTCGGGCACGCGCCCAGACCGACTCGGGCGTTCTGCGTCGGCACCGCGGTCTCGGGAATCTTCTCGGCGGTGCCGTCGCTGCCGTAGGCGTACCAGCCGCGGCCCGGTCTTGCGGCCGAGCAGGCCCGCGGCGACGCGCGGCTCGGAGAGGAACGAAGGCCGGTACTTCGGCTCCTCGTAGTACTGCGCGTACATCGACTTCATCACCGCGTGGCGCGACGTCGAGGCCGACCAGGTCCATCAGGCCGAACGGGCCCGATGCGGAAGCCCGCCGCGTCGACCAGGATCCGGTCGATGGTGGCGAAGTCGGCGACGCCTTCCGAGCAGCACGCGCAGCGACTCCGGGACGAAGCGCGCGGCCGGCGTGGTTGACGACGAAGCCGGGCGTGTCCTTGCAGCGCACCGGCTTGTGGCCGAAGCGCCTGCGCCAGCGCGGTGAGCGCGTCGGTCGCCCAGGGCTCGGTGAGCACGCCGTCGACCACCTCGACGATCTTCATCACCGGCACCGGGTTGAAGAAGTGGTAGCCGGCGACGCGCTCCGGGCGCTTGCAGGCCGCGGCCATCGCGGTCACCGAGAGCGAAGAGGTGTTGGAGGCGAGGATGCAGCCCTCGGCGACGATCGCCTTCGAGCTGCGTGAACAGCTCCTGCTTCGCGCCGAGGTCCTCGACGATCGCCTCGACCACCACGTGGCAGGGCGCGAAGCGCCTCGAGCGCGTCGACGACCTCGATGCGCGCCGAGCGTCGCGTCGACGTCGCGCCGGCTGCAGGCGGCCTTTCTCGGCGAGCTTGCCGAGGGCGTCTGGCGATCGATTCCTTGCCCTTCTGCGCCGCGCCGGGCTGCGCGTCGAACAGCAGCGTGCGCGCGCCGCCTTGCGCGAGCACCTGCGCGATGCCGCGGCCCATGGTGCCGGCGCCGGCGACGCCGGCGACCAGATCGGAGCGGAAATGTCGAGCAATGAGGGCGCGCTATTCTAGCGGGAAGGTGGCTATAATCCGCCGCGAGGAGGAGGTGCAGGAATGAAACGAGCTGGTCTCGGGCTGCTTGGCCGTCGCTGCTGCTCGCCGCGACGGGCGCGCTCGGCGCAGTCGCTTTCCGACCAAGCCGATCACGCTGATCGTGCCCGTGGCCGGCGGGCGGCAGCACCGACCTGCTATCTGCGCAAGCTCGGCGAGGTCGCGTCGAAGCACCTCGGCCAGACCGTGGTCGATCGAGAACCGGCCCGGCGGCAGCGGCATGCAACGGGCCCGGCGACGATGGCGAAGACGGCGCAGCCCGACGGCTACACCATCTCGCAGCTCGCCGATCACCGCGCTTCCGCGTGCCGCACATGCAGAAGGTCGACTGGGATCCGCTCACCGACTTCACCTACATCATCGGCCTCGCCGGCTACACCTTCGGCATCGTGGTGAAGGCCGATTCGCCGTTCAAGACCTTCCAGCGACCTGATCGACTACGCCAGAGCCAATCCCGGCAAGCTGTCCTACGCCACGCCGGGCACCGGCACCTCGCTGCACCTGGCGATGGAGGAGATCGGCGGCCAAGGCCGGCGTGCAGTTCCTGCACGTGCCGTTCAAGGGCTACGCCGACGGCGCCATCGGCGCTCATGGGCGGCCACGTCATGGCGCAGGTCGATTCCACCGGCTGGGCGAAGCAGGTCGACGCGGGCGCGCAGCGCCTGCTCGCGACGCTCGGCGACAAGCGCACGCGCTGGAACGCGCCGACGGTCAAGGAGCTGGGCGTGGACACCGTGTCGAACTCGCCGTACGGCCTCGTCGGCCCGAAGGGCATGCCGCCGCAAGTCGTGAAGATCCTGCACGACGCGTTCAAGCGGTCGCTCGACGACCCGGAGTACCTGAAGGTGCTCGCAGCAGCTCGACCAGCCTGACTGGTACCAGTCGAGCGACGGACTACGCGAAGTGGGCCGCGGAGACGCTCAAGGCCGAGCGCGCGACCATCGAGCGCGTAGGACTGCTCTCAAGTAACGAACTAGGAGGGCGTCATGAAGTATCGCAAGATTCTTCTCGCCTACAACGGCTCCGCAGGAAGGCAAGCGGCGCTGCTCGAGTGCCGCCGACCTGGCGAGCTTCCTGCAGGCCGAGACGCACCTGCTCGCGGTGGCGAGCATGCCGCCGAGCCTGTTCCTCACCGAGGGCTTCGTGCCCGAGGAGCTGCTCGAGGAAGAGAAGAAGCGCACGCAGACGGTGCTCGACGAGGGCATCCGCAGCGCTGCGCGAGCGCGGCTTCAACGCCACCGGCCACCTCGCGGTCGGCGAGCCGGTCGAGGAAATCTGCCGCCTGGCGAAGAGCCTCGGCGTCGACCTGATCGTCGTCGGCCACAACCAGAACACCTCGTTCGCCGCGCGCTGGTGGAAGGGCTCGGTCGGCGCGTCGCTGCTCGACTACGCGCCCTGCAGCATCCTCGATCGCCCTGTCGAAACTGAAAGCCGTGAACGTCTCGCTAGCTGACAATTCGGCCATGCTGAAAGGCAGGCTCGAAGACGACCGCATGCTCACCGGTCGGGGACGCTATGTCTCCGACTGGAACCTCCCCGGCCAGGCGTACGGCCATTTCCTGCGCTCGGACCGCGCCGCACGCGAAGATCGTTTCGATCGATGCAGCAGAAGCGCTTGCGCCATGCCGGGCGTGGTCGCGGTGATCACCGGCCAGGAGCTGGCGCGAGGCGGGCCTGAAGCCGATCCCGGCCGCCGCGCCGTTCAAGTGGCAGCGACGGCTCCGACCAGCGCCTCGCGCAGCGCCCGTCGCTCGCCCACGAAGTCGGTGCGCCACGTCGGCGAGCCGGTCGCGCTGATCGTCGCCGAGACCGCGGCGCAGGCGCAGGACGCGGCCGAAGCGGTGGCGATCGAGTACCGAGGACCTGCCCGCGGTGATGCACCGCCGAGCAGGCGCTCGCGCCGGGCGCGCCGCAGCTCCATCCGGGCGCGCCGGGCAACCTGGTGCTCGACTTCGTCGGCGGCGACGAGGCGGCGACGAACGCCGCGTTCGCAGCGGCGGCGAAGGTCGTGAAGCTCACCGCCTATCACTCGCGCGTGGTCGGCAATCCGATGGAGCCGCGCGCCGCCATGGGGTCCTACGATGCCGGCGAAGGACCTGTACTTCCTGCACGCCACCACGCAGGGCGTCGGGCCGATGCGCGGCCAGCTCTCGGCGGTGCTCGGCGTGCCGCCCGAGAAGGTCCGCGTCGTCGCCGAGGAAGTCGGCGGCGGCTTCGGCGTGCGCTTCAACGCCTACCCGGAATACGGCGCGCTGCTGCTACGCGGCGAAGAAGCTCGGCCGCCCGGTGAAATGGGTCGGCACGCGCTCGGAGGTGTTCCTCGGCGACGAGCAGGCGCGCGACATCGTGCACACGCGGCGAGCTGGCGCTCGACGCGAACGGCCGCATCCTCGGCATGCGCTTCGACTATCTCTCCAACATGGGCGCCTACGTCGTCTTCACCGGCGCGGTGGTCAACACGCTCGGCCTGGTCAACGTGAACTGCGGCGTCTACGACGTGCAGGCGGTGCACGTGCGCGGCCGGCTCGTGCTCACCAACACCGTGCCCACCGCCGCCTACCGCGGCGCGGGCCGGCCGGTGGCGTCCTATGCGCTCGAGCGCCTCGATCGACGAGGCGGCGCGCGAGCTCGGCATCGACCCGGCCGAGTTCCGCCGCCGCAACATGATCCCGACGGCGAAGATGCCCTACAAGCTGGTCGGCGGCTTCGAGTACGACTGCGGCGATTTCGAGGCGGTGATGGACAAGGCGCTTGCCAGCTGCCGGACTGGAAGAGTTTTCGAAGAACGAAGAAGCAGAATCAAAAGCGAGCGGCAAGCTGCGCGGCCGCGGCATGGCGACCTACATCGAGATGACGGCGCCCGGCGGGTTCGCGCCCCACGACCAGGCGCACATCAACTGGGAGCGAGGACGGCAGCGTCACGCTGCGCACCGCGTCGCACAACCACGGCCAGGGCCACGAGACGACGTTCGCGCAGATCGTTTCGCGCGGTGCTCGGCATCCCGGTGGAGCGCGTTCCGCCTGCGCACCGCCGAGCCCGAGTACAACCTGCGTCGCCAACCCGACCGGCGGCTCGCGCACGCTGCACGGCCTGGGCAGCGCGATGCACTGCGCCTCGCAGGAGATCGTGAAGAACGGCATGAACCTCGCCGCCGAGCACCTCGAGAGCGCGGCGCAGGACATCGAGTTCGCGACGGGCGACTACCGGATCAAGGGCACCGACCGCAAGGTGCGGATCGACGAGCTGCGCGAAGATCTATCCCGGGCAAGCTCGACCTCGATTTCACGGACCGGCCGAAGGTGCCGGCGCACCTTCCCGAACGGCTGCCACATCGCCGAGGTGGAGATCGACCCGGAGACCGGCGAGATGCGAGATCGTGTCCTACGTCGCCTGCGACGACGTCGGCAACATCATCAACCACCAGATCGTCGAAGGCCAGATGCAGGGCGGCGTCACGCAGGGCGCGGGCACAGTCTTCCTCGAGCAGGCGCGTCTACGACGCCGTCGCGGCCAGCTGCTCACCGGCAGCTTCATGGACTACGCCATGCCGCGCGCCGGGCTGGTCGGCGGCCTCAGCGTGCACCGACCACGCGGTGCCGACCGCGACCAACCCGCTCGGCGCGAAGGGCGTCGGCGAGGGCGGCGTGACCGGCTCGATGCCGGCGCTCATGAACGCGGTGATCGGATGCGCTGCGCCAGGCCGGCGTGCAGCACTTCGACATGCCGGCCACCCCGCGCCGGGTGTGGCAGGCGCTGCAAGCCAAGCGGACTACGGAGGGGCATTCCCTGATGGCCGACTGCGGCCACTAGGCGCATGGAAGCGAAGGACGACAACGACGCTGCCGCCGACGACCAGCCGCTCGAGCTGGTCGGCCGCGATCGCGCAGCTTCCCGGCTATCCCGGCGAAGCCCAGCCGCCGCAGGCGCCGACCGGCCCGGTGCGCGAAGTGTCCATGGGCACCGACCACGAGGAAGATCACCACCCGTAATACCATCTGCTGCATGCGCCAGCAGCGATGGACGCATCCTGACGACGCACGTCGGCAGCCTGATCCGCCCGCCGGAGCTCCTGCGAGTTCATCGCCGCGCGAGCAGCCGGGCAGGCCTACGACCGAACGCCTATGTATCAGTCGTGCCTCGCGCGCATCGGTCGCCGAGGTCGTGCAGCGCCAGGCGGAGGCCGGCATCGACGTGCCGAGCGACGGCGAGTTCGGCAAGTCGCATCAGCTGGTCGCAGTACGCGCTCGAGCGCCTGAGCGGCTTCGAGCGCCGGCGCGCGCAGCCCGGCGCCAACCCGTTCCAGCGCGGCGCCGACCGCGACGCGCTTCGCCGAGTTCTACGCCGAGCTCGACGCGCGCGACGGCCCGCCAGCGATCGCAGGCGCCGCGCATCGGTCGCGGTCTGCGTCGGCCCGATCACGCTACACCGGCCAGGCCGAGATCCAGCGCGACATCGACAACTTCAAGGCCGCGCTCGAAGGCGGCAGGCGTCGCGGAGGGCTTCCTGCCGGTCGCGGCGCCGGCGAGCGTGATCCCCGACCGCAAGAACGAGTACTACAAGAGCGAGGAGGAGCTGCTGCGAGGCGATCGCGCGAGGCGATGCGCACCGAATACCGCGCGATCGTCGACGCCGGGCTTGCTGCTGCAGCTCGACGACGCGCGCGCCGCGGTCACCTACGACCGCATGGTGCCGCCGGCGAGCTTCGCAGGACTACCGCAGCTGGGTCGGCGATGCACGTCGAGGTGCTCAACCACGCGCATCGAGGGCATTCCGCGAGGAGCGCATCCGCTACCACGTCTGCTGGGGCAGCTGGCCCGGGCCGCACACCACCGACGTGCCGCTCAAGGACATCGTCGACCTCATCCTGCAGCGTGCGCGCCGGCGCCTACCTGATCGAGGGCGCCAATCCGCGCCACGAGCACGAGTGGCAGCGTGTGGGAGAACGTGAAGCTGCCGAACGGCAAGGTGCTGATCCCCGGCGTCATCAGCCACGCCACCAACGTCGTCGAGCATCCCGGAGCTGGTCGCCGAGCGGCATCGTGCGGCTGCGCGAAGCTCGTCGGCCGCGAGAACGTGATCGCCGGCACCGACTGCGGCTTCGCGCAGGGGCCGTTCCACCGGCGCGTGCATCCGTCGATCATGTGGGCGAAGCTCGAGGCGCTCGTCGAGGGCGCGCGGCTCGCCAGCCGCGAGCTCTGGAGCTAGCGGGGTCGTGAGCGAGCGCAGCCAGTTCCGGCTGCTCGCCGAGCGGCGCTTCGGCGCCGTTCTTCGGCGTGCAGTTCCTCGGCGCGATGAACGACAACGTCTTCAAGCAGGCGCTGGTGATCCTGCTCGCCTACCAGACGGCGAGCTTCACCGCGATGTCGTCGGACACGCTGCAGAACCTGGCGCAGGCGCTGTTCATCCTGCCGTTCTTCCTCTTCTCGGCCACCGCCGGGCAGCTCGCCGACAAGTACGAGAAGTCGACGCTGATCACGGTCACCGTCGCGCTCGAGCTCGCTGATCATGGTGCTCGGCGCCGATCGGCTTGCTGCAGCGCGAACCTGACGCTGCTGCTCGTCGCGCTGTTCCTCGGCGGCGTGCAGTCGGCGCTGTTCGGGCCGGTGAAGTACGCGATCCTGCCGCAGCACCTGAAGGACGAGCGAGCTGGTCGGCGGCAACGGCCTGGTCGAGATGGGCACCTCGGTCGCGATCCTGCTCGGCATGATCGCTCGGCGGCTGGATGGTCGACCCAGCCGGGCTGGGGCGTCGCCGGCGTCGGCGGTGCTGACCTGCGCGATCTCCGCCGCCGGCATCGCGCTGTCGCGCTTCATCCCGAATCGCCGCCGCGCCGACCCGGAGCTGCGGATCAACTGGAATCCCGTTCAGCGAGACCTGGCGCAACCTGCGCTTCACCGCCGAGCAACCGCACCGTGTTCCTCTCGATGCTCGGCATCTCCTGGTTCTGGTTCTACGGCGCGATGCTTCGTGACGCAGTTCCCGAACCTCTCGCGCAAGACGTGCTCGGCGCGGCGACGAGCACGTGGTGACGCTGCTGCTGGCGCTGTTCTCGATCGGCATCGGCGTCGGGCTCGCTGCTCTGCGAGCGGCTGTCCGGCCACAAGGTCGAGATCGGGCCTGGTGCCGTTCGGCTCGATCGGCCTGACGCTGTTCGCGCATCGACCTGTGGCTCGCGACCGCGACCTGCGCGCGCGGCTCGCGGCAGCTGCGCGCGTTCCTGCGCAGCCGCGCACTGGCGCGTCGTCGCCGACCTCGCGCTGATCGGCGTCTTCGGCGGCTTCTACATCGTGCCGCTCTACGCGCTGATCCAGAGCCGCAGCGAGCCGAGCGCACCGCTCGCGCATCATCGCCGGCAACAACATCCTGAACGCCGTGTTCATGGTCGCCGCGCGCGGCGCTCGCGATCGGCCTGTTCGCCGCCGGCCTGACCGATTCCGCAGCTCTTCCTCGTCGTCGGCGCTGATGAACGCGGCGGTCGCGCTCTACATCTACACGCTGGTGCCCGAATTCCTGATGCGCTTCATGGTCTGGATGCTGATCCACACCGTGCTACCGGCTGCGAGAAGGCGGGCCTGGAGCAGCATCCCGGACGAAGGGCGCGGCGATCGCTGGTCTGCAACCACGTGTCGCTACGTCGACGCGCTGGTGATCTCCGCCGCCTGCCGCCGGCCGATCCGCTGCGTCATGGACCACCGCATCTTCACGCGTGCCGGTGCTCAGCTTCGTCTTCCGCACCGCGCGCGCGATCCCGATCGCGCCGGCGAAGGAGGACGCGAAGCTGCTCGAGGCGCGCCTACGAGGCGATCGCGCGCGAGCTCGCCGCGGGCGAGCTGGTCGGCCTGTTTCCGGAAGGGCCAGCTCACCGACGCGACGGCGAGATCGGCGAGTTCCGCGCGCGGCATCATGAAGATCCTCGAGCGCAGCGCCGGTGCCGGTCGTGCCGCTCGCGCTCTTCGGGCCTGTGGCGCAGCGTCTTCGCGCGCGGCAGGGTGCGCGCGCACGCGCTGAGGCTGTTCCGGCATATCCGCGTCGACGACCGGCGAGCGCATCGCCGCGCCCGAGGTCAGCCCGAGGCTCTGCGCGCAGCTGTGCTCGCGTTGCGCGGCGACTGGAAGTGAGGCGGGATGCACCCTGGAAGGGCGTGTCGCGCACCGCTCCAATGCGCGCCTCTTTTTGATTGACGCCTTCCGAACCGAGGTTTAGCTTGATGCGCCTCACGCAGGGAGATCAGAAGTGAAACTACTTGTCCTAGCCGCCGGCAGCTTCGAGCTTCGCCGCGAACGCCCAGGCGCCAGCTTCGAAAACGCTGAAGATGCAGTCCACCTGGCCGGCGAGCAACACGCTGCAGGAGCACTTCAAGATGTTCGCCGAGCGCGTCGACAAGCTCACGCAGGGCGGCATCAAGATCGAGGCGATGCCGGCCGGGCAGATCGTGCCGGCCTTCGAGGTGCTCGACGCCACCAACAAGAAGGTGCTCGACGGCTGGCACGCGATCTCCTACTACTGGGTCGGCAAGAACCCGGCGGCGGCGCTGTTCGCCGCGCCTCCGGGCGGCCCGTTCGGCATGGACCACATGGACTACCTGGGCTGGCTGTACGTCGGCGGCGGCCTGCGAGATGTGGCGCGACTTCTACCAGAACGACCTCAAGCTGAACGTGATCGTCTGGCCCGCGCACCCGTCGAGCCCGCAGGCCTTCGGCTGGTTCAAGAAGCCGCTGCGCAGCGTCGCCGACATCAAGGGCCTGAAGTGCCGCCAGACCGGCCTCAACGCCGAGGTCTACGCGAAGATGGGCATGAGCGTGGTCAACATGGCCGGCGGCGAGATCGTGCCGGCGGCGCAGCGCGGCGTGATCGACTGCGCCGAGTGGGTCGGCGGCGTCGAGGACCTGCGCCTCGGCCTGCACAGCGTGTTCAAGTACCACTACACGCCCGGGCATGCACGAGAACAACTCGATCGGCGAGCTCGGCTTCAACCTCGACGTGTGGAAGAGCTTCACGCCGGCGCAGCAGGACGCGGTCGAACTCGGCGGTGAAGGACACCTTCATCACCTGGCTCACGCGCTGGCAGAAGCAGAACGCCGACGCGATCGAGGAGCTGGTCAAGAAGCACGGCGTGCAGATCCGCCGCACGCCGCCCGACATCCTGATCGCCTCGCTCAAGGCCTGGGACGAGGTGGCGGCGGAGAACTCGGCCAAGAGCCCGACCTTCAAGAAGGTCTACGAGTCGCAGCGCGAGTACGCGGCGAAGGTGGTGCCGGCGAAGCGCTACATGTTCCCGCCGTACTCCTTCGCGGCGAACTACTACTGGCCGCAGGAAGACAAGCCGGCGGCGAAGAAGGCGGCCAAGTAGCGCTCGCTTCCTGGTGCACGGCGCGGCGCAGCGGAACTGCCGTTCGCGCACCATGACCGTGGCACGCTGTGTTTTCACGCGACCGATTCACAAACACCTGCCAGAACAGCCGGTTGCGGCGTTCCGCCCGCATGGCACGGTCCGTGCGGACCAGTTTCCTGAAGTCCAACACGGGAGAGCCAATGAAACGTCGTTCGTTCGTCAAAGCGCTCGCCGCTTGCCGTCTCATTGCGGGGATCCGGGCATGCCACTCAGGCGGTCGCGCAGCGCAAGAACAGTCAAGGTCGGCGTGCTGCATTCGCTGTCGGGCACGATGGCGATCAGCGAGACCGTGCTCGAAGGACGTCGCGCTGATGGCGATCGACGAGATCAACGCCAAGGGCGGCGTGATGGGCACGAAGCTCGAGCCGGTGGTGGTCGACCCGGCCTCGAACTGGCCGCTGTTCGCCGAGAAGGCGCGCCAGCTCATCACGCAGGACAAGGTCGCGGTCGGTGTTCGGCTGCTGGACCTCGGTGTCGCGCAAGTCGGTGCTGCCGGTGTTCGAGGAGCTGAACGGCCTGCTCTTCTACCCGGTGCAGTACGAGGGCGAGGAGCTCTCGAAGAACGTGTTCTACACCGGCGCCGCGCCCAACCAGCAGGCGATCCCGGCGGTCGAGTACCTGATGAGCAAGGACGGCGGCGGCGCCAAGCGCTGGGTGCTGCTCGGCACCGACTACGTCTACCCGCGCACGACCAACAAGATCCTGCGCGCGTTCCTCAAGTCGAAGGGCGTCGCCGACGAGCGACATCGACGAGAAGTACACGCCGTTCGGCCACAGCGACTACCAGACCATCGTCGCCGACATCAAGAAGTTCGCCGCCGGCGGCAAGACCGCGGTGGTCTCGACCATCAACGGCGACTCGAACGTGCCGTTCTACAAGGAACTGGGCAACCAGGGCCTGAAGGCGACCGACGTGCCGGTGGTGGCGTTCTCGGTCGGCGAAGAAGAGCTGCGCGGCGTCGACACCAAGCCGCTGGTCGGCCACCTCGCGGCGTGGAACTACTTCATGTCGATCAAGAACCCGGCCAACGACGCGTTCACGAAGAAGTGGGCCGCCTACGCCAAGGCGAAGAAGCTCGCCGGCCGCAGGACAAGCCGCTCACCAACGATCCGATGGAAGCCACCTACATCGGCATCTACATGTGGAAGCAGGCGGTCGAGAAGGCGAAGAGCTTCGACACCGACAAGGTGATCGCGGCGATGGCCGGCCAGACCTTCACGGCGCCCTCGGGCATCACCTCGAAGATGGACGAGAAGAACCACCACCTGCACAAGGCGGTGTTCATCGGCGAGGTGCAAGGCCGACGGCCAGTTCAACGTGGTGTGGAAGACGCCAGGGCCCGGTCAAGGCGCAGCCGTGGAGCCCGTTCATCGCCGGCAACGACAAGAAGAAGGACGAGCCGGCGCCAAGATGGCCGCGACAGAAGTAACGCGTGCCGATCGGCAGGCGAACGAACGGCGCGCCGGCGCGGCCGTCGTTCGATGATGCGCGCCTTCTCGCTACTGCTTGCTGCTCGTCGCCGCCGTGCGGCGCGTCGACCGCGCCGCTGGTCGACAAGCTCGCGCACCGGCGACGACGACGAGAAGGTCGCGGCGATCGCCGCGCTGCGTCGCCGACAGGCGATCCGCAGCGACGCCGAGCGTGCTGCTGAAGTCGATCGGCCGAGGGCGAGGTCGAGCGTCGACGGCAAGAAGCTCGAGAGTGATCGGTCAACAACCGCGCTGCGCGGCGCGAGATCGACGCGGCGCGTCGCGGCGCTCGCAGCTGCTCTCGCCGGACGCGCGACGCGCGCTCGCGGCGGCGAAGGAGCTCGCCGGCGGCGCCGACGAGGCGCTGCTGCCGCTGGTGAAGAAGGCGCTCGCGACGCGAAACCGACGCCGAGCATCAAGGCGACGCTCGAGGCTGATCGCCGGCGTCGATGGAGCTGAAGAGCGCGCGACAAGGCAACGCGCCTCGCGGCGATCCGCACGCTCGGCGACTCGCGCAGCCCGAACACGCAAGACGCTGCTCGCTGCAGCTCGCCGACGCGCGACGAGCCGACGAGGACGTCCGCGCGCGAGGCGCAGAGAGAGCCTGCGCGCGGTCGAAGGCGCGCCTCGCGCTGGGGCGAGCGCGCCGGCTTGCTGTTCGCCGGCGTGTAGCCTCGGCTCGATCCTGCTGCTCGCCGCGCTCGGCCTCGCCATCACCTACGGCCTGATGGGCGTCATCAACATGGCGCACGGCGAGCTGATCATGATCGGCGCCTACACGACCTACGTGGTGCAGAACCTCTTCCGCGCACATGCGCCGGCGCCTTCGACTGGTACCTGCGCGCTCGCGGTGCCGGCGTCGTTCGTCGTCGTCGGCGCTGGTCGGCATGGCGCTCGAGCGCATGCGTCATCCGCTGGCTCTACGGCCGGCCGCTCGAGACGCTGCTCGCCACCTGGGGCATCAGCCTGATGCTGATCCAGGCGGTGCGCACGATCTTCGGCGCGCAGAACGTGCAGGTCGAGAACCCGGCGTTCATGTCGGGCGGCATCGCAGATGCTCGCCGGCGTGGTGCTGCCGTGGAGCCGCATCGTGATCATCGCGCTTCGCCGGCGCTGGTGCTCGCTGGCATGTGGCTGCTGCTGACGCGCACGCGGCTCGGCCTCTTCGTGCGCGGCGTGACGCAGAACCGCGCGCATGGCGGCGTGCGTCGGCGTGCCGCACCGCGCGCGTCGACACGTGGGCCTTCGGCCTCGGCTCGGGCATCGCCGGGCTCGCCGGCTGCGCGCTCTCGCAGATCGGCAACGTCGGTCCCGACCTCGGCCAGGGCTACATCGTCGACTCGTTCATGGTGGTGGTGCTCGGCGGCGTCGGCCAGCTCGCCGGCACCGTCTACGCCGGCGCTGGTGCTCGG
>ERZ1370068.2157-contig-1319_pt1 | contig 20723 bp, 38 predicted proteins | sample MGYA00561227_ERZ1370068 | MGnify/ENA primary metagenome ERZ1370068 (study PRJEB38410, sample SAMEA6850437) | metagenome | study: Metagenomic assessment of the ecological functions of the soil: analysis of the soil microbiota associated with the... | reverse complement strand
GGCTCGCGATCTCGAAGCGTCTGGTTACTATGATGCATGGGGATATAGGGGTGGAGAGTACACCAGGCCAGGGGAGTACCTTCTGGTTTACCGTGCGCTTCCCTGTCTGCACGACGGCGCGCCACGTGGCCCCAGCACGCGCACTGTACGGCCTCCGGACGCTCATCGTGGACGATAACGCCACCAATCGTACGTTCCTCGCATCACTGCTGAGCGCCTGGGGAGTAGACATCGACTGCGCAGCGGATGGCCCCAGTACCTTGACCCACCTCCAGACCGCCTGTCGTGAGGCATGTCCCTATGACGTGGTGCTCCTCGACTCCCAGATGCCTGACATAGATGGGATGACCCTGGCCCGTACCATCAAAGCTGATCCCATCCTGGCTCCTGTACCCCTGATATTACTGACCCCCTTAGGCCAGCGCGCCTCGTCGCGTTGAAGAGTTCTGTGAGATGTTTACAGGGTATCTGACCAAGCCCGTGCGCCAATCCCTGCTGTACAAATGTGTCTCGCGGAGGTGCAAGAACGTCCATGGACGGCCCAGTCGGGCATCTCTACCAGCCCAACGGCAACATACCCGCAGTTCGGCGCTAAAGTACCTGGTGGTGGAAGACAATCTCGACAATCAAAAAGTGTTAGTGCATATGCTGGAGCGCTACGGCTGCCGGGTCGATGTCGCCCGGCAACGGGCGCGAAGCCGTGCACGCCACAGGGCAGATGGCCTATGATTGCCTGTTCATGGACTGTCAGATGCCAGACATGGATGGGTATGCCGCAACGGCGATGATCAGACGGCGCGAGATCCAGACTGGGCAGCGCGTCCCCATTATCGCCCTGACAGCCGGTGCTATGCCAAGTGATCGTGAGCGCTGTCTGGCTGCTGGCATGGACGATTATCTCTCCAAACCGGCGAAAGTCCAGGATCTCGTGACCATGCTGCGGAAATGGACGTCAGTTTCCCGCGCCCGCCTTGGTCCACTAATCGCGTCATACGGAGTCGCAGATGAGTGACCCTACATGCCAGGCACGTGACACTGTCCAGGTGTCGGCCCATGAGCCGTGGGGGCCAATGGTTGGCCTCGACCCGATCCAGGAATATCGTGTGCTGGCGCACGAACTCCAGGAGTGCTTCCCAGACGCGGAGCCACGGCAGCTCGACTGCTACGATCGCGCACGAGATGGCCTCTATGGTGGCTACAGCGCTGACGTGATCGCACAGGCGATGCTCGCGGCCAGTCTGCATCTCGCTGGGCGGTAATGTTGGCGATCCCCAAGCCTACGTGGAGCGCACAGTGGACGAGGCGACGCAGCAGGCATGGACCGACGATACGGCTGCTGGGCTGGGAAGGGTAAGCACCGTTGCTCTTGAGGAGGAGGTTCTCCAAGTATTTTACCAAGGTATGGGAAAAGGTCCGCAGGCTATGCCACATTTTTACCCATGTGACGGAAACGTCCTGAGGAGGATACTTATACATAGCGCGAGAGGCCGAAGATACTCCTCCCGGTCTTCTCAGTGCTCTCTTAGCTCACAAGGCAATCTCCTCAGACCGATGGGTAAGCAATGATCTACATCTTTGGGGCCTACAGATTCGACACCGACCGCCGTGTGCTCCGCCTGGCAGGGACGCCGGTGGACCTCAGACAAAAGTGTTCGATCTGCTAGCCTACCTCATCCAGCACCATGACCAGTTCGTCTCACGCGAAAAGCTGTATGCGCAGCTGTGGTCCCAGCCATTCGTCAGCGATGCAGCGCTCACGTACTGCATCTCAGAGGCGCGCAAGGCTGTGGGTGACAATGGACGTGCACAACGTGTTATCAAGACCGTACACGGTCGGGGATACCGCTTCATCGCCCCAGTGGCCAGGCGCCTGCCTGGCAGTGCTCCTGGAGAAGGGTGCGACGGTCCCTTCCTCCCTACGAAACAGATCAGACGCCTCTCGCCACTCCAGGACAGAGTGAGCCGGCGGTTCCCCTCCAGCATGCAGATACTGCGGAAAGCGCTCTGGCCAGTGCCGCCTGCTCCGGGGCTGAACGGCGCCAATTAACGGTGCTGTGGTGCCGAGGAGTAGCGGCGTCGGTCATAGGTAGGTACTTTTAAGCATTTGATTTTATTGTGGAATTTTATTGCGATCCATCCGAAACTCCCATTGCGTGTGTTGTTTTTGATACAACGAAAGGAGTCCCAGATGGATCATGGACAACTTAGCATGGTCGCTGACAAGTTCCAATGGGTGTTTTCCGAATCGTTGCTCAACGCTTGTGGTAAAGACGTAAAGTTTTGTCGGCGCCAGCGGACCATCACGCCGTTTCGATTAGGTCTGGCACTGACGGCGACCTGTGCGAGCCAACGCGTCGAAACCCTCGCAGATTTCCACCGTGGCTTCAATGCGTTGTTCGACACCACGATCACTTACAAGGCATTCTACAACCAGTTGGCCAAGCCCCACTTTGCCGATTTCGCCCGTACCATGACGTCGCGGCTCATCGGTGACATGACGCTCAAAGTGCTCGGGTTCGCAACAGGCCGCCCCTTTGGCGAGTTTCGTCGCCTCATCCTCCAGGACGGCAGCTCCTTTGCCATCCACGACGGCTTACGTGAGGTGTTTCCGGGGCGCTTCAAAACGGTCAAGCCCGCGGCCGTCGAACTCCATACCACTATGGACCTGCTCTGCGATGCCCCCATCACGGTGGTCCTGACACCTGACACGACCAATGAGCAGGCGTTTTTGCCCGAGCCGGTGACGCTGACGGGGTCTTTGCTCTTGGCCGATCGTGGCTATATCGATTTACACTATCTGCGGCGTGTGCAGGACGAGGGCGGCTTCTGTCTCATCCGGGCGAAAGCCGGCATGAACCCGCAGATCCTGGAAGCATTTCGCGAAGACGGTAAACGGTTGCGCTCGCTGCGTAATAAGTCGCTCCAGACCATCCACGCCAAACTCCCCAAACGCCAACGAGTGGAACTCGTAGTGCAGTGGCAAGTCGACGGGCGCCCCCTGAGCCTGCGTCTGATCGTCAGCTGGAACCGTCGTCAGAAGGCCTTTTGTTACCTGTTGACGAACCTGCCAGCACCACGCTATACCCTTGAGATGATCTGTCGGGCCTATAAATGGAGATGGCAAGTAGAACTACTGTTTAAGGAGTGGAAATCGTACGCCAATCTCCATGCCTTCGACACCGAAAATCCCGCCATCGTCGAGGGGTTGATTTGGACGGCGATTGCCGCGCCGCGCTCAAACGGTTTTTGGCCCACATGACCCAACTCCTCGTTGAAGTGCCTATGTCCACGCGGAAAGTGGCGATGTGTGCCGTGCACGTCTTAGGCGGGATTGTCCAGGCCTTGAAGACCGGAGACGTCGCAGGGCTCTCTGCCGCGCTGGAAGCGGCTATGACATATCTCGCGTGTCATGCCCAGCGCGCGCATCCCAAACGGGATCGGCAAACGGGACGCGCGCAGCTAGGTCTCGAATCCCTCTGTGGGAGCGATAATGCGGTTGAGTTTGCGGAGGCGGCTTAAGTACTTACCCATGCGGCGTCGGTACACTCCAGGCCACTTGATCCCGAAGAGATCCATCAAGTTATCCAGGATGTTGCAACGCGTGTGCGACCAGGTCATCCAGCGTTTCGATGGGTGGATGGCCCAACATTTTGGCGATGGGTTTGTGGTGTACTTTGGAGTACCCTCGCGCTCTCATGAAGACAATGCGCGCCGGGCTGTCCATACAGCACTGGAGATCGTGGGGAGCATGGCGCGGCTGTCGCAGGAGTTCGAGAGGCAGCGGTGTGGAATCACCGTGCGGGTGGGGATTCACACGGGCATAGCGGTGATAAGCGCCCTTGGCGGTGGTGACAGGCGCGTGCAGCTCGCTCTGGGGGACCACCCCACATAGCCGCCCAATTGGCCAGCCTCGCTGTACCAACACGGTTGTGGTCAGCCCGGCCACATTGCAGCTTGTCGAGGGCTATTTTGTCTATCGAGCGCTGGGTGCCCATGTCCCCAACAATGCTTCTGAGGCGTTGGTGATGTACCAGGTCTGCCAGGAGAGTGATGCCCAGAGTCGCCTCGAGGCGGCACTTGCGACTGGACTCACGCCGTTTGTGGGGAGGGAGTACGAGGTCGGGTTGCTGCGTGAGCGCTGGCCGCCAGAGCAAGGAAGGGAGAGGACAGGTTGTGGTGCTGAGCGGGGAGGCTGGGATGGGCAAATCCCGCCTCGTCCAGGTGTTGCAATGAACACATCGCAGGGGAGGTGTATACCAAGCTGGAAGGTCGCTGTTCCCCCTATGCCCAGCAGAGTCCTCTCTATCCTGTGGTTGAGCAGGTGCAGCGCTGGCTCCAGTGGCGCCAGGACGATACCTCGCAGGTGAAGCTGCGCAAGTTGGAGGAGTCGTTAGCGGCCGCTGGCTTTGTGCTGGAAGAGGTGGTGCCGCTTTGTGCCACGCTGTGTTCTTTGCCGCTTCCGGGCGCTATCCGCCGCTCAACCTGGCGCCCCAGCGACAAAAGCAGCAGATGCTCGAGGCCAGTGCTGACATGGCTGCTGAAGGAGGCGGAGCGGCAGCCCGTGTGCCTGGTGATGGAGGATCTCCACTGGGTCGATCCTTCTACCCTGGAGCTGCTCACTCTCCTCATCGATCAGGTCCCCCTGGCGCGCCTCCTGGTCGTCTTAACCTGCCGACCAGACTTTACGCCCCCATGGGCCCGTGCGCTCGCATGTCACCCATACTGCTGTCAACCGTCTCACCCCCGCCCAGAGCGAGCGGATGATCGAGAGGATCACGGTAGGGAAAGCCCTCCCGGTCGAGGTCAGGAGCAACTGCTAGAGAAAACCAATGGCGTGCCACTGTTCATAGAAGAACTGACCAAGATGGTCCTGGAGTCGGGGCTGGTCAAGGAGAAAGCGGGGCATTACGAGTTAGCAGGACCACTGCAAGCCACTGGCCATCCCCACGACTACTGCAGGACTCGCTTATGGCCAGACTTGATCGGCAGGGATTGGGCAAACCGGTCGCCCAATTAGGCGCCACCCTGGGGCGTGAGTTCTCCTATGGCGTGCTTCAAGCCGTCTCACCGCTGGATGAGGTCACGCTCCAGCAAGGGTTGGAGCAGCTCGTGCACGCCGAAATCCTGTACCAGCGCGGGCTGCCGCCGCAAGCCCAGTACTTCTTCAAGCACGTGTTGATCCAGGAAGCGGCGTATCAATCATTGCTGCGGAGCACCCGGCAGCAGTACCACCGCCAGATCGCGCAGGTGTTGGAGGAACGCTTCCCGGAGACGTGTGAGGAGCAGCCCGAACTGCTGGCACAGCACTACACGGAGGCGGGGCTCCATGCGCCGGCTGTGATGTACTTGCAACAAGCTGGACAACGCGCCGTCGAGGGTTCAGCCTATGTGGAGGCGATTGCACACCTGCGACAAGGGCTGACACTGACTGCAACTCTTCCAGACACCCCTGAGCGACTGCAGCACGAGCTCACGCTGTCTATGGCACTCAGGGCAGCGCTGATGGCGACGCAGGGCTTTGCCGCCGCAGAAGTGGAGCACGCCTATATACGGGCACGTGAGTGCTCACGCAAGGCAGGGGACCCGTTGCAGATCTTCACGGCGCTGCGCGCGGGTTATGGTTGGTGTATTTAGTACGCGGTGAGTTGCAGATGGCTTACGAACAAAGGGCACACCTCTTGCATCTGGCTCAGCGTCAGCAGGATCCTACCCTCCTCATCGAGGCGTACCGGGCAACAGGGGTGAGCCTCTGCTTTTTGGGCGAACTCACCACCGCCTGGACTTACCTGGAACAGGGCTTGCACTCTGATGAGGCATCACGGCACCGCGTCCTGATCTTGCGCTATGTACAGGATCCCGGGATGGTATGTCTGGTCTATGCCGCCTGGGTCCTGTGGTGGCGTGGCTACGGACCAGGCCCTGCGCTACATCGAGCAGGCGCTGGCCTTGGCGCAACAATGCATGCATCCTTTTTGTCGGGCCTTTGCCCTGACCTTTGCTGTCATACTGCACCAGTGCCGACGTGAAACCCAGGCAGTGTCCACGTATGTCGAGGAGAGTCTGTCTCCAGCGCAGCAGTACGGTTTTCCTCTCTTTGTGGCGATGGGAGGAGTGTTTCGGAACTGGGCGCTGGCTGAACACAGGCCAGAGGACGGAGAGTGTCGAGCAGATACGCGCAGGGGTCGCGGCCTATCGCGCTACGGGCGCAGAGATCTATCGACCATATTTTCTCGGGCTGCTGGCAGAGGCGTATGGTAACAGAGGACGCCCCGACGCAGGGCTAGAGGCATTGGCAGAGGCGTTGACGCGGGTGGAGACCACCGGAGAGCGTCTGTATGCAGCGAGAGATCTCTACCGGCTGAAGGGACAATTGCTACTCGCTCGCTCGCTCGGACAATTGCACCGAGGCAGAGGCGTGCTTCCAACAGGCGCTGGCGCTCGCTCGCCGCCAACAAGCCAAATTGCTGGAGCTACGGGCGAGCGTAAGCCTGGGTCGACTATGGCGGCAGCAGGGAAAACGTGATCCCGCGCGGCGCCTGCTGGAGGAGATCTATGCGTGGTTCACGGAAGGATTCGACACCCGCGATCTCATAGGAAGCAGAAGGCGCTCTTGGACGCCCTACAGTAAGGCAGCACTGCTACCGTGGGCGCCCGACTAAGGCGGACGTCTGGCCTCGGTGCACTTGTGGGCGTCTCACCTAAGGACGGCGGGCGACAGTAATCTCGCCTGGACAAATCATCACGCTGCTATCACCCTGAAAGTGGATACGTCCCCTTACGACGAAGAATCATGGCTTTCGCCTGCTGTGCCTGTATTTCTGCGTGGACATGTTCCCATATACTCTGGTGGGAAATATGCCTGGACGGCACACGAGCATACGGATCGTATAGGACACTGCATCCCGCAGCGGATATCCACAAACCCGGCCCGCTGCAATCGTGTATACAATTCGTCGCGGGTAAGGATATGGCGATTGTGTCGCAGCACTCTCCAGACCAGCAAGGCTATCTTTGAAGCGTGTCAACTCTCGAAACTGATCACGCTCCTCAACATCGTCAAATAGAAAACCTAAGTTGATGAACATGCCTCCGGGCTTTAGGATACGGAAAGATATTTTTGTAAAGATCAAGCTGCTTTGGCAAGAGGTATTTCATGGTTCCCGCTTTTTGATCATCACTCTATCAAAAAAACTTTCGGGCAATGATTCGTCGTTTTCGTAGCATCCTCCATAGTCAGAATATCACCCCAGCACACACTTTTGCAGGTGTGTCTGCAAGCTGCGCTTTGGGCAAACTCACTACTGTACACGAGATAGCTCTAAGAGCATGACGTCAGGGGAACGAGTCCCACGACGCTCGCAGTAGTCATAGAGTCGCAACGTCAGGTTGCCGTTGCCGGCCATGGCATCGAGGATATTGCATGCATGGCCTGGGTTCACTATATCTAGCATAGTATTAAGCAGTTTGTTCTGAGAAACCGTTTGACGGCATCCCTGATCGTATCACTCCCACGTTGATCATATGCGGTTGCAACCTCAGGCAATTCTGCAACATTCATAGCGTGTTCTCTGGGGCTATTAAACAGATATGCGACATTCTGCATGGTGGGCAGCTCTCTCTGGAAATATCTTGTTGATCTTGAGCCATCTGGCTGACACTGAGTACCGTCTGGCTTTCTGTACCCTTATCGGAAGATTCAGTAGATGTCTTGAGTTGTAAAATTGAGGGAATCATGAGTTAGACGTAGAGTGGAAAAGAGTGAACGTCAAACACGCCAGCAAACGCGCCTGCGGAGGGTTCACAGATCACGCAGACGTGCTATACTCTCTCGCCGCTATGATGACGTGTCATTTTGCAGGAACTATGTGGCTCTTCCAACCCTGCCAGACCCGGCAGGGTTTTTGTGTTGGTCTAAAGGAGTAGTGATGACGACTGCTTTTGCAACGCTGGGCTTGTGCCCCGGGCTGGTGCAGACTGTGACCGCATTGGGGTATACCCAGCCCACCCATATCCAGGCCAGGGCTATTCCGGAGTTACTGGCCGGTCGCGATGTGCTCGGACAAGCTCAGACAGGAACCGGAAAAACCGCTGCATTTGCCTTGCCTATGTTACAGCTCCTGGATACTGCAGGAGACGGGAGTGCAAGGACTGGTGCTGGCACCAACGCGCGAATTGGCTATCCAGGTGGCTGAGGCAATCTATCGTTATGGGCATCACCTGGGGGGCCGGGTCCTGCCAGTCTATGGCGGGCAGGCTTACGCCCGCCAACAGCAGCGTCTCGCCAAAGGTGTCCCCATTGTGGTGGGCACGCCAGGGCGGACGCTGGATCTGCTGCGGCAAGGAGCCCTCGACCTGGGGGCAGTACGGTACCTCGTGCTCGATGAAGCCGATGCCATGCTGCAGATGGGCTTCATCGAGGATGTCGAAGCCCTGTTGAGTGCAACCCCGCCGACGCGCCAGACAGCACTCTTCTCGGCGACATTGCCACCAGCTATCCGCCACCTGGCAGCGCGCTACATGCGCGATCCGCTGACCGTGGCCATTGACGAGTCCCGCACTGTGCCCCAGACCACGCAGCGCTACTATTTGCTCCAGCAGTCCTCGAAGGTCGCCGCGCTGACGCTCCTCCTGGAAGCGGAGGAGATCAAAAGCGCGCTCATTTTCACCCGCACCAGAGTCGGGGCTGCTGAGCTGGCTGAGACCCTGGTGGCCTGGGGGCTACCCGGCAGAAGCCTTACACGGTGATCTCAGCCAGGCCGCCCGCGAGACTGTGCTGCGCCGTTTCCGCAACGGCAGGGTGACCCTCCTCGTGTCCACAGACGTGGGGGCGCGCGGCCTCGACATCGCGGATGTGTCGCACGTCGTCAACTTTGATATGCCCTTCGATGTCACAGACTACGTGCATCGCATTGGCCGAACCGGGCGCGCTGGACGACCTGGTATGGCGCTGACCCTGGTGACCCCATCCGAGCGTCAGCGGCTGCGGGCCATCGAAATGTTTACCAGACAGCCTCTGACCCGCACCACCCTACCAAGCCCGGCGGCAGTGGAAGCCCAGCGTGATGCACGTTTCAAACTCCGTCTCGACGCCATACTGGCTGAGAGCAATCTGAACCGTGAGCTTATGCTGGTGAAGGAACTCGCCGCTGGGTACTGACGCTGACGTGGCGCGGATTGCCGCAGCGGCGATCCAGTTGGCCCGTGCTCCTGAACAGCACCGCCCTCTCGCAGCAGTGCGGGACCTCTCAACCTCCCAAGGACGCACCCCACCACGGCGTCACCAGCCCGTCGGGCGTACTGGGAGACAGTCCGCCCGGCCTGGAGACCGCCAACGTCGTCCACGGTCAAGCGCGGCAGTGAGTGCCACTGAGTGCTGAGGCCCCTCACCCCAGCCCTCTCCCCAGAGGGAGAGGGAGGAGAGAGACAGACCTTAAATGGCTCGGTAGGCGCTAAAGCGGACCGTCTGAGAGCGGGCCCGCGGGTCGGTGATAACGTTGACAACGGCCGGCGTGCCAGGCCTGCACAGCAGCGTTGGCGCGCTCCAGAGCCGGGCGAATCTCATCGGGTTTCTCAACGTACTCACCGTGGCACCCCAGTACCTCGGAGAGTTTGTCGTAGCGGGTAAAACCAAGGTCACGGCGGCCATGCCACCCATCGCAGCCCAGCCGCCGTTGTTGCTCACCACCACCAGGATGGGAATGTGGTGCCATACGGCGGTGTCCATCTCCATGCCGTTCATGCCAAAGGAGCCATCACCACTGAGCACGATCACTTGCTTCTCAGGTTTGGCCATCTTCGCCCCAAGGCCGTAAGGGATCGCCACGCCCATGCAGCCATTGGCGCCAGGCATTGATGCGGTGGCCTGGCGTGTGGGTGGGATGGACTGACGCGCGTAGTTGAGAATTTCGTGCCCGTCGACCACCAGGATGGCGTCGCGATCCATGAAGTCACGCACTTCCTTGCATAGACGCAAGGGATGAATAGGCATAGCATCGGTGTTAAGCAGGGCCTCGGCTTTCTCTTCATTTTGGCGTGAGGACTGGCGCAGGGCATCGATCCAGGGCAGATCAATGGGCCTGGGAAAGGCCGTGCGGGCAGCCGCGGTGAGTTGCTCCAGGACACGACGCGCATCGCCGACGATGCCCACGTCGATGGTGCGATTGCGCCCTACTTCCTCGCGGTGGATATCGACCTGAATGATCTTCGCATCCTCGGCCCAGCGCGGCGGTAGACCAAAGCCGACAACGAAATTCAGCCGCGTCCCGACGACCAGCACCACATCCGCTTCTTTAAAAGCTTTGGAGCGGGCGCCGAGGAAGGAGAGCGGATGATCCTCTGGAATGACACCGCGTCCCTGGGGGTGGTGTAGAAGGGAATGCCGGTCAGTTCGACGAAGGCCTGGAGTGCGGCGGAGGCATCGGACCACAGAATGCCGCTGCCGGTCAGGATGAGGGGCGCGTTTAGCCTGATTCAGGAGCGCTAGGGCTTCCTCGATCAACTCGGGATCCCCAGAGGGCCGCGGCTGCTTCGGCAGGTTGCGTGGGAAGTGCACCCCATCGAGTTCCACCTGGTTATACAGAATATCCCCAGGCAAATCGAGATAGACCGGTCCCTGCTGGCCCTGTGTAGCCATACGGATGGCCTTACTGATCAGCTCAGGAATGCGCCGGGTGTCGGTAACGCGCTCCGCCCACTTGGTGACGGGCTTGAAGATGGACACCTGGTCCATCTCCTGAAACGCCCCGCGGCTGTTCTGGGTCAGCGGGCTCGAGCCACCCAGGGCAACGACTGGCGTGGCATCGAGGAAGGAATTGCCGATGCCGGTGAGTAAATTGGTGGTGCCAGGCCCCGAGGCTGCAAAAGCAAATGCCCGGTTTGCCGGTCAGGCGGCTGTAGGCATGCGCCATCATGGCCGCGGCCTGCTCATGACGCACGTCAATTGACTTAAACTGCATCTCCAGGCAGAGCCCGGCAACGTCTGACATCGGCCCACCTGTGAGATAAAAAACGGTATCGACCCCTTCTGTTCTTCAGGGTCTGCACAACCAGATCGTTCCCCGTCACTTTCGGCATACACTGCCCTCCTTACAGAATGCTCTCGGACTTGCGTGGCGCCATCCTAAACGGATTCAGTGGCATTTGCAACGCTTTGTCCGGCTACCATGAGGCTTGACAGAACGCCCGGCCAGGTCTTAGCATGGGACCTACTGGCTCAAGCGTCGTTCAAACATCGCAGCGCGTTTTGTGTAGAGGATAGATATGGATCGTCGACATGTCACGTGGGACTGGTTCACACGCCGTGCCTTCCTGGGGACAACCGTGCGGCGCGGCTGCAGGGGTCCTATGGGCTCGCGCAGGGCCTCGCGGCTGAGGTTCCCAGCACCTTTGACGGCAAGGATTTTAAATTACGGGCGCCGGAACCCAATGCCAAACGCGGTGGCGTCTTACGCTATGGCACGCTGAGTGCCCCGGCGCATTTGATGTGCACCAATCGGGCACTATTGCCAACATGGGCACCCAGGGTGCTATGTATGACAACCTGATCCGGCGTGACCCGCGAGATAGTGGTCAGACCATCATTCCGGACCTGGCCCACAGTTGGGAGATTGCCCAGGACGGCAAGACCTACACGTTTTTCCTGCGCAAGGGTGTGAAGTTCCACGATGGCGGCGATTTTACGGCGGAAGATGTGAAGGCCACCTATCCAGCGCATCATTTTCCCTCCCCAGGGTTTTAGCAGTCCACGCACACCCGCTGTTTCGACGGTGGAAGCGATCAACGTGCGCGACTCCCACACCATCGAATTCAAACTGCGCGAGGCGCGGCCCAAGGAATTCATGCTCGGGGCGTTTGCCAGCGGCTGGAACATCATTGTGCGCAAGAAGACGTTGGAGGACAACAACTACAACCTGCGCCAGGTCATGGACTATCCGGGCACCGGCCCGTTCCGGCATAAGAAGCGCGTCGATAAAGAGGTCTGGATCATGGAGAGAAATCCAGACTACTGGAACGAGGGCTGCCCTATCCTCGATGGTATCGAGTTTTACCACCTCGATCGCCTTCTCCCCGGCGTTGGGCGGTGCCTTGCTGGCTGGCAAGATCGATTATGCGCCGGCTCCTTGACCCGGTGACGCTGCAGAAAGTCCAGCAACACCAGGGCATGACAGGGCACCAACTTCTACCAGAGCGTCATTCAGGCGGTCTGGGTCAACAACGCCAAGAAACCGTTTGACGATCCGCGCGTGCGTGCGCGCCATGCACCTGGTGTTTGACCGGCCGGTGCTTGTGGAAGTCGTCAAGGAAATAGCCCCGATGCTGGTCGGAGGGTTTATCTATCCCTTCTCGGACTTTGCCACGCCGCCAGCCAAATTGTCCGAGCGCCTGGGCTATCAGTCCGACCCCAAAGCGGCGATCAAGGAAGCCAAACAGCTGCTGCGCGGCTGCCGGCTACGGCAATGGGGATCAAGGATGTAGATTTCCTGGTCCGAGATGCGCCGTCCTTCAAGCAATGGGCGCCGGCCATCCAGGCCATGCTGAAGGAGGCCCTCAACATCGAGACGAACTCTGCGCACCGTGCAGGTCTCAGTATGGTTTGAAGAGGCGCAGGCGGGCAAATTTGACATTACGATCAGCGCCATTGTGTCCACGCTCATCGACCCCTCCGATTACTTCCGCGCCTGGTATAGCAAGGATGGTCCGCAGAATTACTCTAAATGGAGCAACAAAGACGTCGAAGAGATCTTGCCTCTGATCGACCGTGAACTCGACGATGCCAAACGCAAGGACCTTGGTGCGCAAGGCCGAAGCGATCTTTGAACAGGATCCACCGTTGCTGCCGGTCTCGTGGGAGAAGATCAACGACGGCTGGTTCAATTACGTCAAGGGCCACAATCCCTATAAGTACTTCGGCATCTACGACGTCGTACGCTTCGATACATTCTGGTTCGACAAATAAATCCTGAGGCATGAGGGCTGTGTGGCGCCTAAGGCGCGGCAGCCCTCAGCGCTACCAGGGACGTCAGCGAGGGCAGCCTTATATGGATAAGCATGATTCCAGACTACCTTGGTTCACGCGCCGTGCTTTGCTCGGCACAGCCGCCGGGGCCGCACTCGGTGCCTATGGTCTCTCACTAGGCCTGCAGCTGCCGAAGTCCCCGACGTGTTTGACGGGACACAGTTTAAAATACGGGCGCCGGAGCCTAACGCCAAACGCGGTGGGGTCCTGCGCTTCGGGGTCTTAAGTGCGCCAGCCCACTTCGACGTGCATCAGTCAGGCACCGTCTCCAATATCGGCACACAGGGCTGTATGTACGACAATCTGATCCGGCGTGACCCGCGGGACAGCGGGCAGAGCATCATTCCGGACCTGGCGCATAGTTGGGAGATTGCTCAAGACGGCAAGACCTACACGTTTTTCCTGCGCAAGGGCGTGAAGTTCCACGATGGTGGTGATTTTACCGCGGAAGATGTCAAAGCCACGTATCGCCCGCCTCATCACGCCCCCGCCGGCTTCAGTAGTCCACGCACGCCGCTGTTTTCGGCTGTGAGCGAGATCAACGTGCGTGATCCCTCATACCATCGAGTTTAAACTGCGCGAGGCACGCCCGAAGAATTTTATGCTCGGGGCCTTTGCCAGCGGCTGGAACATCATTGTGCGCAAGAAGACATTAGAGGACAACAACTACAACCTGCGCCAGGTCATGGACTATCCCGGCACCGGTCCGTTCCGGCATAAGAAGCGCGTCGATAAAGAGGTTTGGGTGATGGAGCGCAACCCTGACTACTGGAACGAGGGCTTGCCGTATCTCGATGGCATCGAGTTCTATCACCTGACGCCCTGGGCACCAGAAGTCGGGGCGTCGCTCTTGGCCGGCAAGGTCGATTATGCACGCGCTGTGGACCCAGTGAGCCTGCAGAAAATTCAAGGCACTCCCGGCATGTCCGGCACGGACTTTTACCAGAGCGTGATCATTGCCACTGGATCAACAACGAGCAAAAACCGTTTGGCGACCCGCGCGTGCGCCGGGCCATGCATCTCGTGCTCGATCGCCACGCGCTGACAGAACTCGTCAAAGATGTCTCACCCAAGTCTCCTGGGCGGTTTCCTCTATCCCTTCTCTGAGTATGCCACCCCGACAGCAGAAGCTGGTCGAGCGCCTGGGCTATCAACGTGACACCCAAAGCCTCAGTGCAGGAGGCACGCACATTAATGGCGGCGGCGGGCTATCCCAAACGGCTTGAAGCTCGACTTCCTGGTACGGGATTCGCCGAACTTGAAGCTCTGGGCCGTAGCCGTGCAGGCGATGCTCAAAGAGACGCTCAACATCGAGGCCAATATCCGCATGGTGCAGATCTCGGTGTGGTTCGATGAGGCGCAAGCGGGGACTTTCGATTTGACCATCAGTGCCATCGTGTCGACGCTGCTCGATCCCTCCGATTACTTTAATGCCTGGTATGCCGAAGGCGCGCCGCAAAACTATTCCAGATGGTCCAACAAAGAGTTTCAAGACCTCTTACCGCAGATCGATCGTGAACTCGACGAGACCAAGCGCAAAGCCTCGATACGTCAGGCAGAAGACATCCTGGAACAGGACCCACCGCTGCTCCCAGTGTCCTGGGAAAAAGGTCAATGATGCCTGGTACAACTATGTCAAAGGCCATAACCCGTATAACTACTTCGGCCTGTATGACGTCGTGCGCTTTGACACATTCTGGTTCGACAAATAGGAGCTATCCACAGTTCCGTCCCAACAAGCCCTGTCCTTTGTGCTTGACAGGGCTTGCTATGGGGTTCTAGTATGATTTCCTCACGTTGGTTGGACACATACGTCACGGTTGCCTCCGTCTGACCTGTCTCCGTACAGGAAACGAGGCAGAGCGCCTGGAGTCACGAGAGTGCATAGGTACCTGATACGACGCGCGGCCTTTGGGGTCCTGACAATCTTCGGGTGTCGATCATTATCTTTGTGGTGATGCGTTTACTGCCCGGTGATCTGCTCGCTGTCATGTATGGTGAAGGTGCCACCAAGTTGACCGCCGCGGATCGGGCCAAGATCATGCAAGAGTTGCACCTCAGCGAGCCTCTGTACCAGCAATACTTCCGCTGGATGAAAGATCTGGCGAGCGGCAAGCTGGGGTCGTCGTTCTTCCGCGGGGATAGCGTGGCGGATTTGATCCTGCGCCGCGGACCTTTGAGTGCGGAAATAGGCATCCTGGCAGTGCTTATCTCATGGCTTGTTGGGGCTGCCTGTGGGGATGGTCAGCGCGCTGCGACCCAATAGCATCGTGGACACTGGAGCGCGAGTGATGTCCATTCTCTTTCTGGCTATCCCAGGTTTCTGGCTCGGCATGCTCATCGTGCTGGCCTTGCTGTTCTGGTTTAACTATAAGGCGCCGCTGACGGTTGTCCATATCTGGGAAAACCCATGGACGAACTTCCAACTGGTCATTGGGCCGGCCGTGATTCTGGGGCTGGGACAGGCCGCATACATTGCCCGCATGGCCCGCTCCTTCCCTCCTCGAGGTCATTCGTGAGGATTATGTGCGACGGCCCGTGCGAAAGGGCTGCTCGAACGGTTCGTGATTCTCCGCCATGCGCTGCCGAACGCCTTACTCCCGTGATCACCCTGTCGGGCATTTTGATGGGATTTGTGCTGGGCGGATCGGTCGCCATTGAGCAGGCATTTGGCGTACCAGGACTCGGGAGGGCCATGATCACGGCCGTGATCGAGCGCGACATCATCATCGTCCAAAACCTGGTGTTTCTCTATGCACTCATCTTTGTGGGCGTGAATATACTCGTCGACCTGAGCTATGCCTGGTTCGATCCAAGGATACATTACCAGTAACTATGAAACCCCAAAGCCATACCTATACCGAAAGACTCCCACGCCCAACAACGTCCGAGGCGCCACTGCCATGGGCTGGGTTGTTGGCGCGCGCTGCGCAGCCTGCGAACCTTTGCCAGGCGCAACCCCTGTCTGCTTTCTGGGGGTGTGGCGGCGCTCATCATCCTGCGTCGCTATCCTGGCGCCGCTCATTGCCCCATATGATCCCTTGAAGGCAAATTTCAGGCGCATGGCCAGGGCTCCCGATGCCGAAAACTACTTTGGTACGGATCAGATCGGTCGCGATAATCTCAGCCGCATCATTTATGGCGCCCGCGCCTCACTCATCGTCGCCATTTCCGCGGTGTTACTGGGAACCACCACGGGGTCGCTGTGGGGGCTCGCCAGTGGCTATATCGGCGGCAGATTCGATATCGTCAGCCAACGTATGATCGAGTTTTTACAAGCGTTTCCAGACCTGATCCTGGCCATGGCGATTTCTATGGCGCTTGGCACTGGCCATGGCACGGTCATCGTAGCGATTGCCATTACGCGTATTCCCTTTGGGGGACGTATTGTGCGGGCAGTCGCCCTGTCGCTCAAGGAGCTGGCCTATGTCGAAGCAGCCCGTGCCATTGGGTCTTCGCCGCTCAGGATCATGGCCAGGCACATTTCTACCCCAGTGTGTGGCCCCGTATCTCATCCTCGCCACCACGCATCTAGGTGTGGCCATCATCATTGAGGCGGCTCTAGGCTTTCTGGGGGTCGGTATTCCACCACCGACACCGACCTGGGGCAATATGCTGGCCGGCTCCCTGACATCGCTGGTGCCACACTGGTGGCTGGTGTTCTTCCCAGGTCTCGCTATTACCATCACGGTCCTGGCGTTCAACCTGTTGGGGACGGTATCCGCGACACCCTCGACCCACGGCTGCGTGGGACGCGGTGAGCCGCATAACGCACAGGGTACGCCTAAGGAGGCATCATGCCATTCGGTACCCTTTTACCCAAAGAGTACAGTTTCTTTGACTTCTTCGAGCAACATGCGAGCAAGTGCGTCGAGGGGGCTGGCCTCCTGATGCAATTACTCAAGAACGTGCAGGATGCCGAGGCGCTTGCGAGGCGATCAAAGAGGTCGAACACGCTGGGGACAAAATCACCCACCACACTGTTGAAACGCTGCACAAGACGTTCATTACCCCCATTGATCGTGAGGAGATCCATCAACTGATCTCGGGCATGGATGATATCCTCGATTTTATGGACGCGGCGAGTCAACGGATCGTGCTGTACGAAATCACCGAGATCACGGTTGAAGCGCAGGAGATGGGCGAAGTGCTGCTGCGCGCCACGGAGGAAGTGCAAGAAGCTGTCCGTGGGCTACGCCGGTTGCAATACCCTATGGAAACGCTGCAGCAGACCTGTGTGGAGATTAACCGTCTCGAAAACAGAAGGTGATGCCGCTCTCCGCAGGTAGGTATGGCCCGGCTCTTCAAAGGAAAGTACCGACCCCATTCACATCATCAAGTGGAAAGAGATTTACGAGTTCCCTGAGGAAGCGACCGATGCCTGCGAGGATGTTGCCAACATCATCGAGATGGTGTCGTCCTCGAGCACGGCTAGGCATGAGCGCCGCAGCAGACATCCTCGGCATCGTGCAACTCTGGCATGCGCCACTGATCGTGCTGGTCCTCATCTTTGTGGCGCTGGCCTTCGATTTTATCAACGGCTTTTCACGACGCAGCCAACTCCATTGCCACAGTTGTCTCGACGCGCGTGCTCACACCGCGTATCGCGGTATATTGGGCGCGGCCTTCAATTTCCTGGCAGTGTTTGTCTTTTGGCACAGCCGTGGGCCAACACGATTGGCAAGGGGATCATTAACGTCACAATCCTGGACTATCCCCTTGTCTTCGCAGCGCTGACTGGGGCCATTGTCTGGAATCTCATTACCTGGCATTTCGGCTTGCCTTCCAGCTCATCGCACGCGCTCGTTGGTGGTCTTGTCGGGGCTCGGTCTCTCGAAAGCGGGGCTCAGTGCCTTGGAATGGAGTGGCCTCTCCAAGACCTTGGTCTTCATTGTGGTCTCGCCGGTGCTCGGGCTGGTCTTAGGCTTCTTCTCATGGTGCTGCTGGCGTGGACCTTCGCCGCTCAACACCCAGGTACGTCGACGCGCTTTTCGCCGTGGGCAACTCTTCAGTGCGGCGCTCTACAGCCTGGGACACGGTGGTAACGATGCGCAAAAGACCGTCGGCATCATCTTTGGCATCCTCGCGGCCGCACGCATGCTGGGCAGCACGGATCACATCCCTTTCTTGGGTGTTGCTGCTGTGTCATATCGCCATGGCCCGGCACGGCCTTCGGTGGCTGGCGCATCGTGAAGACTATGGGCATGAAGATCACCAAGCTCAAGCCCGTTGGTGGCTTTGCTGCCGAGACGGCTGGCGCCGCCACCCTGGCCATTAATGCTGTGGCTGGCATTCCCGCATCGACGACGCACGTGATCACCGGGGCTATTGTCGGAGTCGGAGCAACGACCAAGCTCGTCGGCAGTGCGTTGGGGGATTCGGGACGTATTGTCTGGGCGTGGGTGCTGACCATTCCGGCTGCTGCCGGGGTAGCCGTGGTGGTCTGGTACGTGCTCTATGTTTGTGGGTGCAGTAACAGGCGCATCGGAAGATGACGAGGCGAGGGGGCGCGACAGCTCCTCTGTCTATTCCCCCTCGCTCATGCCTTCCGGATGCGGATGTCGAGAGAAGTACCTACGCTGCGCAGCCTCCGGTGTACAAAGCCAGCCATAACCCAATAGGCCGAGGAGTCCAATGCCGGTGAGAGCGAGCGTCCCAGGTGCCGGGACGGCGGCTGCTCAGCGCACACCGTCGTTTGCCACAACATCATCGCCTGTAAGAAGGTCAGCGTTGTGCAATGCCCACGTTGGACGTCCAGTCATGACACTCTGAGGCACCATCGCCGGGGCGCAACATAGGTAAACCGTCTCGGTACCAATGGGTTAGCTGAAATCACATTCGCCCAAAGCCAGAGATCGTAACGGTCGCTGGCGAAGGAAAGCCAGCGTCTGTGACTGCGCTCGAGCTACACCAAAGTTGGGGACAGGGTCGGTGCAAGTGATAGTCGTCGTCGCAGCGCTATTGCTTATGCCCATGCCCTTTGCACCGTCTAACACTTGAGCCAAGCCGTTAACCCAAGCCCGCTATCTCCTAACCGACATTGAGCAGGTGTACATAGCGGAAAAACGATTTATCCTCCTCTGAATATCCCGACTACTCAGAGCCACTCAGGGAGGGACCTCTATGGACGTCGTCACCGTGGAACGCTTGGACCATTTAGGGATCATTGCAGGCGTCATAAAGGACTTGGGTATCATAGAGATGATTGACGCGCGCATTCAGCCCGATGACCAGGAGGACATCACGACCGGGGAAGCAGTGGCCGGTATGATCCTCAATGGTCTGGGCTTTTCAGATCGCCCCCTCTCCTTAACTCCACAGTTTTTCGCGAACAAGCCGGTTGCCCTGCTCTTCCGCGCAGGCGTCTCCGCGGAGCATTTCAACCGCTTCAAGCTGGGGCGGAGCCTCGACAAAGGCTTCGCCTACGGCTGTGACACGTTGTTCAGCGAGGTCGCGCTGGCGGTGTGCCAGCAGGAAGGGGTGACGCTGAAGTTCAACTGTCTGGACACGACCAGTTTTTCCCTCACAGGGGCGTATGTGCCGGAGACGGACACCCAGGCCATTGCGATCACCCACGGCTATTCCAAGGATCACCGGCCGGATTTGAAGCAAGCGGTGTTGGAATTGATCGTGTCCCAAGATGGTGGTGTGCCGTTTCTGAGCCAGAGTTGGGACGGCAATGCGTCGGATACCGTGGTGTTCAAGGCACGCTGTGAGGCACTGATGGCGCAGTTTCAGGCGAGTGAATCCCCTCGGTACTTGATCGCTGACGCCAAATTATACACCGAAGCAAATGCATCTAACTTAGCCCGACTCCCCTTTATTACCCGGATTCCCGAGACCTTGAAAGTCACCCAGCAGCTCATCGCGCAGGCCTGGGCCTGGGGTCAGTGGCAGCCCCTGGAGGAGACCGTCAGGTACCAGCGGGTGGAGCTGTGTCATTATGGCATGGCGCAACGGTGGTTGATCGTTGCGTCGCAGGACGCCTGGCAGCGGGCGGAACATACGCTCGCCAACGCTCAGGCGAAAGAGGCGGAGCAGGTGCAGAAGCAGTGCTTCCATCTCCAGGCCCAACGGTTTGCGTCGGAGACCGAAGCCCAGACCGCCCTGGAGACGATGGCCCAGCGCTGGCGCTATCATCAGGTGGCACAGGTGTCCCTCACGCCGCATATCCAGTATGCCCGCAAAGGGCGCCCCACCCCAGGGACCCCCATCAAAGCGCTCCAGTGGCAAATCCACGCCAGCGCGGTGGCTGACGCTGCCACGATCATGCACCAGCAGCAACGCAAGGCGTGTTTCGTCCTAGGCACCACGATCCCCGACACGGCCTTGACCGATGCAGAGGTGATCGCTGGCTACAAAGGACAAAGCGCGGTGGAAGGGGGCTTTCGGTTTCTCAAAGACCCGGTGTTTTTTGTGTCGTCGCTGTTTGTCAAAAAGCCCTCCCGGATCCAAGGTCTCTTGATGGTAATGACCCTGGCGTTGTTGGTCTATACGGTGGCCCAGCGCCGGATGCGACACCACTTGGCACGGCAACACGACACCCTCCCCAACCAGATCGGGCAGCCGACGTCCCGACCGACCCTCCGCTGGATTTTCCAACTCTTGGAGGGCATCAATCGCGTGACCTTTTCCGTGCAAGGGCACGTCAAAATAGTCATTGAAGGGGTCACTGCCCTACAGAAAGCTCCTCCAGCTCTTTGGGCAA
>ERZ1370068.9646-contig-8408_pt1 | contig 20739 bp, 23 predicted proteins | sample MGYA00561227_ERZ1370068 | MGnify/ENA primary metagenome ERZ1370068 (study PRJEB38410, sample SAMEA6850437) | metagenome | study: Metagenomic assessment of the ecological functions of the soil: analysis of the soil microbiota associated with the... | reverse complement strand
CGCGTGCTTCAGCGCTTGCTCGAGCCGCTCGCTGCGCGCACCGGCTTCAGCAGATAGCCGACGGCCTGCGAGTCGAACGCCTCGCAGCGCGTACTCGTCGTAGGCCGTCGTGAACACGATCGCCGGCGGGTTCTCGAGCGCACCCAAGTGTCGCGCGACCTCGATGCCCGTCATGCCGGGCATGCGGATGTCGAGCAGCACGACGGACGGCTTAGCTTGTCGGCGACCTGCGAGCGGCGCGTCCGTCCCGTTCGAGCAGACGTCGGCGACGCCGCAGCCCGGCAGCTCCTCGACGAGCCGCTGCAGGCGCTCGCGCGCCGGCTGCTCGTCGTCGACGATCAGGACACTCAAGCGCGTCCGGCGCTCATTCGGTGTACGGAAAGCGCACGGTGACTTCGTAGCTGGTCGGGCCGCTGCTCGATCGTCAACGAGCCGTCGGCCGCCGTACGCGAGATCGAGCCGCTGCCGGATGTTGTCGAGCGCGAGGCGGTTGCCGCGCGCGCTCGCTCTGCGCGGCGCGCGCGGGCGCGACCGGGTTGCTGCACGACGATCTCGACCTCGCCGTCGACGACGCTGCCCGAGACCGTCACCGTGCCGCCGTGCTCGAGCGGCTCGATGCCGTGATAGATCGCGTTCTCGAGCAGCGGCTGCACCGTGAGGCCCGGCACGAACGCGCGCATCGGCAGCGCGCCGACGTCCCAGCGCACGTCGAGCCTGCTCCCGAGCCGCAGCGCCTCGATGCGCTGATAGATGCGCGTGAGCTCGAGCTCTTCTTTGAGCCGCAGCGGGCTGTGCGAGTCGCGCAGCGTCGCGCGGAACAGATCGGCGAGATCCTCGACGGCCTCCTCGGCGCGCTTCGGGTCGCTGCGCGTCAGCGCGCGCGATCGTGTTCATGCTGTTGAAGAGGAAGTGCGGCCGGATGCGCGCCTGAAGCGCTTGGATGCGCGACAGGGCTTCGGCGCGCACGTGCTTCTGCCATTGATGCGTCGACGAAGAAGTAGCGCAGCAGCAGAGCCGTGACGATCAGCGCAGATGCCGGCGTTGCGCAGCGGAACGGCCAGTGCGTCGGCATCTCCGTGAGCGCCTGCCGACGGCGCCGAAGTCGTGCCGAGCATCAGCGCGAGCTCCGAGATCAGCGACCGTGTTCAGCAAGATCAGCAGCGAACGCCGCGGTCGAGCTCTGCGGCACCGTGAGGCCGCGCGAGCCAGCGGCGCGAATAGCAGAGCAGCGCGGCGTTCGTGAGCGCCGAGCCATTGGAGGAACAGCGAGATGCGCGCGAGCTCCGTCAGAAAGCGGCGCGTCGGGCCGCGCGAGGGCCAGCGTGACGGCGACGAGCTCGGCGATCAGCACGACCGGCGAACACCATGCGCGTCGCGCAAAGATCCGGGATGATAGAAGTCGTCGAGCGGCTCGGGTCGAGGTGCGAGCGCGGCTGCGGCACTTCGAGCCGAGGCGACAGCGCGCGGCGGCAGTGTCGACGCGGCGTCGGCGTCTGCCGGCGGCGGGTCGAACGTCAATCGCACCAGTCTTGTGACATCCGCCGCCGCCTTGAACTCGGGCTTCGGTCGATCGCACGCGTCGTCTGAGGTACTGACGCCGTCGCTCGGCGGCCGTCGTGCTGAACAGCCGGCGCGACTTCGAGTAGCGTCGCCTGCCGCTGCTTCGCGACTTGCGCAGTTCTTCGCCTGGTGCTCGGCCTCAGCTGGCGCGGGCGGACGGCCCGTCCGCTTGAACGCCGCGATTCGGGTCGCCCTGTTTCGGCGCCCGTCCTCCGTTGGCTGCTCCGCGTTCGGCCGCGAGGCTTGCCGCGGCCGAGGAGCGGCGCGCGGCGTGGCGGCGACGAATATACGGCTTGGCGTTCTCGTCGAGCGGCGCGGTCGCTGTAGCGCACGGTGCCGTTCGGGCGCCGTCGACCGATAGACCTCGGCGCGCATAGGCCGCGCGTGCCGACCAAGGACCAGCAGTGCACAGGCAGCCGATTCGCAGGTTCATTTGGTCTCCGGCGCTCGAGTCGGGTGATCGCACAGGCGAGTCTACCAAGCCGTCGCTTCGGCAACGTGCCCGCGTGACTCAATTCACGGCGGTTTACGGCGTTTCGGCCGCGCTACACATTAAGTGAAATCTGAGGCCGAGCCTGGACTGCGCGGCTATGATCGCCGTGGTTTCGACACGCGATTCGCGGCGACATCGCGGCTGGCCTTGCGGCCCCGGAGGACGAGTGCAATGGACGACAAGAAATCGACGCGTTTCGGCTTGGACGAGCTCGCCGCGCCAGCTGGCCGAGTCGGTGCCGCAGAACCTCAGGACGCTCGGCCAGGACCTGGAGCGCAACTTCAAGACGCTGCTGCAGTCCGGCCTCGAGCGCATGGAGCTCGTGAGCCGTGAGGAGTTCGACGTCCAGCGCGCCGTGCTCGAGCGCACCCGCGCCAAGCTCGAGCAGATGGAGGCTCGGCTCGGCGACCTCGAGAAGGCGTTGTCGTCGCAGATAGTCGCCGCCGGCCTGCCGCGCCGGCCACGCCCTGGACGTGGGGCTCGCGCGCACGGTCTTGAGCCGCGGGCAGGCCGGGCTCGACGCTTATCCCGGTCACGGTCGAGGTGCACGTCGTCCGGCGGGCTGCCGGGCTTCACCGTCACGGGCTTGCCGGCCGCCGGCCGTCCGCGAGAGCAAGGACCGCGTACGCTCCGCGCTCGCGAACTCCGGATCAAACCGTTCCCGCGAGCCGCATCACCGGTGCACCTCGGGACCCGCCGATATCCCGAAGACGGGCGGCCGGTTCGACCTCGCGATCGCGCTCGGCGTCGTGCTCGCCCAGCAACACGCACCTTGGCCCGTCGGCGAACACCGAGTTCTTGGGCGAGCTCGCGCTGAACGGCGAGCTGCGGCCGATCCAGCGGCGCGCTGCCGGCCGTGCTCGCCGCGCGCGACGGCGGCCATCACGCTCGTGCTGCCGCGCCGCGAACGCGGCCGAGGCCGCGCTCGTTCCCGACGCCGAGGTCTATGCGGCGCGCAGCATCTCACCGAAGTCGTGGGCCACCTTCGCGGCGAGCGGCCGGCTGCCGCGCGTCGCGCGCGCGCACGGAGCCCGTGACGGCCGAAGCGGCGCTCCGATCATCGGCGACGTGCGCGGCCAGAGCGTTCGCGAAGCGCGCGCTCGTCGTCGCGGCCGCCGGCGGCACAACTTGCTGATGATCGGCCCGCCCGGCAGCGGCAGGAGCATGCTCGCGGAGCGGCTGGGCGGCCTGCTGCCGCCGCTCGACGCTCGACGAGATGCTGCGCGTCGCGAGCATCGCGTTCGGTGGCCGGCGAGCCGCGCGCGGCGCAGCCGTACGCTGCTCGCCGCCGTTTCGCGCGCCGCATCACACGACGTCGGCGCAGGCGCTCGTCGGCGGCGGCACGCAGCCGCGCGCCCGGCGAGATCTCGCTCGCGCATCGCGGCGTGCTGTTCCTGGACGAGCTGCCCGGAGTTCGGGCGCGTGCGCGCTCGAGGCGTTGCGCGAGCCGCTCGAGAGCGGCGTCGCGCGGATCTCGCGCGTGCACGAGCAGCTCGCGTTCCCGGCGGAGTTCACGCTCGTCGCCGCGATGAATCCGTGCTTCTGCGGCTTTCGCGGCGACGGCACCGATCGCTGCAAGTGCACGCCGTACAAGCTCGAGCAATATCGCGGCCGAATCTCGGGCCGCTGCTCGATCGATTCGACTCTGCACGTCGAGGTGCCGCGCGTGCCGTTCGCCGACATCGCCGAGCCGGCGGAGCGCAGCGAGTCGGCCGTGCTGCGCGAGCACCGTCGTCGCGCGCGCGGGCGATCCAGCTCGAGCGCGGCAGCGGGCTCAATGCACGGCTCGACTCGCGCGCGTTGTGGCGCGTCGTCGAAGCTCGGCGCCGAGCAGCGCGCGCTGCTGAAGCGCGCCGCCGACCGTTGGCAGCTCTCGGCGCGGGCTTCGCTGCGGGTGCTGAAAGTCGCGCGGACGATCGCCGACCTCGCAGGCAAAGCGCCGCGCGTGGCGACGGCGCACGTCGCCGAGGCGCTGCAGCTGCGCTGCCGCGATGGGGCCTGAGGGCGCGTGACGTCAGTCGCCGGGAATGAACCTGATCGTCGCTTCGCTGCGCGACGCACGCAGGGGTTCGCAGTTCGCGCCACGTCGCGACTACGCGAAAGCGAATCTGCGTTGGCCACTGGTTGGCTCTCCACAGATCCATCAGGAGCGGCGCTAGTGCGATCCCCTCGAAGGTCACCTTCTCGACCCTGTGAGGCGCCATCGGGACGATGTCGGTCGATTCGACCGCCTGCCAAGGAGTCCACGGTTCCGGTCAGCTCGGCTGCGTGGGCGTTTTGGAGCTCCGTTACCTGCCGGCTCATTTGCAGCGTCACCCGCCCTTCCTCCGATGCTTCTTCCGCGATGTTCTCGAAGACCGCCACGACGTCCATGGATTCCGCTTGCACGCCTTCCGAGTAGTTCCAGGTCGTCAGGCGCATGTGCTCGTAGACCTTCGGCTCCATCGAGGAGCCGGCCGCCCGACGTGTGAATCTCGACCGGCTTGTACTGAAGCGGAAGGATCAGCAGATCCTCGAGCCTCGCCGCCGCCGCCGCGGTGGTGCTGAGCACGCAGAGCGCGAGCGCTGCTGTGCAACGGGCGATCATCGCGGGAAACGGCGATGCCGCCAACGACGGAATGCAGTTGAGCAGGCCGACGAGCACCGCCAGCCAGCGACCCTGCGCGGTCTCCGCAAAGCTCGCGGTCGTTTGACGGTGCTGCAGTCATCTCGAAACGAACGGATGCGGTATCACCATACCCGGGAATAGAGGCTCCCGCCAGAAGTCGGCTCCGTTTCGCGCCGACTCATTTTGCAAGCGCCTGCGCCGATCATCGGCGCGGAGCTCTGAAGCTATAATCCCCGCGCCTACAAAGGACCCGGAGCCGCCCTTGCGTCAGCACGACCAGCAGTTCTTCGACAGCTTCATGCTCGTCATCGGCATCCTCATCGGTGTCGCCGTGGCCCTGTTCTTCCTGGTGCGCGCGATCGCGATCGATACCCAGGGCTCTACATCAAGGACGATCCCGAGGTGAAAGCGGCGATCGAGGAACGGATCAAGCCCGTGGGCAAGGTGCTGCTCGCTGGCGCCGCCGAGCTCCAGGCCGCCGCGGCCGCGGCCGTCAGCACGCCGACGCCGGTGGCGACCGTGCTCGTCCGGCCCGCAGGTCTACAACGCCGCGTGCATCGTCTGTCACGCGCCGCCCGGGTCGGGGCGCTTCGCCGCTCGGCGACGACGCGCCTGCCGGGGCCGCGCATCGCCAAAGGCCTCGACACGCTGCACATACGCACGCGCTCACGGGCTTCCAGGGCGAGAAGGGCTTCATGCCACCGAAGGGCGGCCGCACGGATCTCTCGGACGCGGAGATCATGTCCGCGGTCGACCACCATGACGAGCCAGGCTAAGCCGTAGCGCGATTGGTGTCAGACACCAAGGGTGTCAGACACCAATTCCGCCCAATTCTACGACTCGCGGGCAAGCGACGCGCGATCCCGGTCGATCGCTTCCTCCACCGCGGCCAGCAGGTCGGCCGAATCGAACGGCTTCAGCAGAAACCGGACCGCGCCGCCCGCGCGCTGCCTGCGCCGACGTGGCGGCGTCGCCGTCGCCGCTGCTCAGGATCATCGGCAGGTCGCGGCCCCGCACGCGGATCGTCTTCGAGCAGGTCGAGCCCGGTCATGCCGGGCATCCGCACGTCCGTCACGAGACAGGCCGGCCGCGCAGGCTCGCGAGCGCGAGGGAACTCGTGCGCGGACGAGCAAGCGACGACCACGTACCCGGCGGACACGAGCAGCCGATCGAGCGAGCGCCGAACGGAAAGATCGTCGTCGATGACGACCACGGTGGGCGTCGCGCTCACGCGGTGGCCTCCTCGGCGGGAATCGCGATCGTGACGACAGCTCCGCCGTCCACGTGATTCGCCGCGTGAATCGTGGCGCCGTGATTGTCGAGCAACGAGCGCGCCACGGCGAGCCCCATGCCCATGCCCGTCGGCTTGGTGGTGACGAACGGCTCGAAGATCCGCTTCTCGAACCCCTCGGGAACCCGGCGCCGCGGTCGCGGACGACGAGCAGCACTCGGCCGCGGCCGTCGCCGCGTTTGGACCGTGACGACGCGCTGCGGGACGGGCCGCTCGGCGACCGCTTCCATCGCGTTCGTCACGACGTTGAGCAGCACCTGCTCGAGGTCGACACGGTTGCCGGTAGACGAAGATCGGCTCGCGGCGCGCAGTCGTACGCCACGGAGACGTTGCGCAGCACCGCGTCGCTCGCGATCAGCACGCCGACGTCCTGCACGAGCGCGTTGGCGTCGAGAGCGGGCGCGGCGCCCATTCGGACCGCGCGCAGGATCTCGCGCACGCGGCGGATCACGTCGGCGGCGCGCTGGTCGTCGTCGATGATGTCGACGACGATCTCGCGCAGCTGCGGCGAGAATCGCGCGGCCCGCGTCGATGAAGCGCCGCGCGGCTTCGGCGTTGTTGCGGATGCCGGTGAGCGGCTGGTTCAGCTGGTGCGCGAGCGAGGCCGTGAGCTCGCCCATGTTCGAGTGGCGCGCCATCGTCGCGAGCTTCTGCCGGCCGCGTTCCACCTCGAGCTCAGCCTGCCGGCGCGCGCAGGCGCTCGCGAGCAGCTCGGCGACGAGCGACAGCTGCTGCGCGTCCCACTGCTGGCCTCACGCCGGGCCGCATCATCACGAGCGACACCGCGCCCTGCACGCGGCCGCCCGCATGCAACGGCAACACCGCCGCCGACTGCAAGCCGAAGGCCTGGAACGCCGCGCGATCCGCCTCGGCTTCCGGGGAAACGCGCTCGCCTCGTCGGCGCGCAGCGTCTCCCCTGCCAGCACCCGCCCGAACGCCCATGGAACGCTTCGACGCACGCTTCGCGCCGAACGAGCGGCGCCCCGCTCGGCTGGTTGCCATTGCCACTCGACGTGCAGCTCGCCGGTCGCGCCGCCCGCCTGGAGCAGGCCGACGTAGTCCGCGTCGAAGAACTCGCCCACGTGCTGCGAGGCCTCTCTCGAACGACGCGCCCGGCGGCTGGCTCACGAGAGTCCGCCGCGATCGTCGTGAGCAGCGCCTTCGAAGCGCAGCCGCTCGCTCAAGTCGGCCGCGGCGCGCGGCGCTCGTCGAGGAGGCCGGCGAGGCACATCAACGGGAAGCCCATCACCGTGAGGTACATCTGCACCGCGATCATGCTGTCGACCGGCGGCAGCACGGCAGAACGGCCGATTGCCGTGTTGGGTCTCGTAGGCCGGCGGCGAACGCCGCGCCCAAGACGCCGCGCTGCTCCGCCGACGCCGAAGCGGTCGCCGCCCAGAAGAAACAGCGGCAGCAACAACACCGACGGCGTCGGCGGCACGCCGCGCGGGTCGAGCCGCGCCGCCGAACACCAACGCCCCAGGCGAGCGCCAAGGCGGCGGCGAGCAGCGCCGCCTCGCCGAGTGCGGCGCGCGCTCGGCCAACGAGCTCCGCGGAGCACGGCGCGCACGCCGACGTACCGCCACCGGCACGACGCTGAGCTCCGTCAGCGTGTTCGCAGTGAAGTGCGCACGCGCCAGATGTCCCAGTACGGCCTGCCCTCGAGCAGGTGAAAGACGGCGCATCGGCGAACGACGACGCAGAATCGGCGCCGCGAGCCCCGCACCGCCGACGAACACGACGCCACACGCCGCAGCGTGTTGAACTCCGTCGGCGAGTCGGAGAAGCGCCACACCGCCGGCCGCGATCGCGCCCTCGGAGCAATTGGTCACGAACAGCAGCGCGACGACGTAGGGCGGCATGCCGGCGTCGAGCTCGAGGAACAGATGCCCCGGCAGCGCGGCCGCAAAGCACACCCACCAATACCTCACGGGCACGAGCAGCAGCGCGACCGTGACGATCGGAGTTCGGCGGCCAGAGCACGGAGGTCGGCGCGGCGGCCGGGAACTTGAACGCGAGCCCGATCAGCGCGCCGAGGTAGTAGCCGAGCGCGACGGCGGCGCCCGCAAGCGCGAGCTGGGCCGGTGCGAGCCGACCCTCTCGACGGATGTCATCAGCGAGCCCACCCGCCCGGGACGCCGTGCGCGCGGCGCCGCCGTAACGGGCGAGGGGAAGGGATTGGCGCGCCCGGAGGGATTCGAACCCCCGACCCCTGCCTCCGGAGGGCAGTGCTCTATCCACTGAGCTACGGGCGCGTGGCTCGCAGTATATCGCGGCGCGCACCTCGAGCCCCGCGTCCAACCGTCCGGCCGCTCAGTCGGGCGCTCGGGCAGCGCGAAGACGTAGCAGCGCGTTGCCGTTCGGCCGGATGGTGGATCTCCGGCGCGATCAGCGACGGCACGACGCGCGGGCTGCCGCCGCCGACGCCGGTCGACGACGGCGACGTACTGCCGGCCGCCGACGCGAACGTGATCGGGAAGCCCTGCACCGACGTCGTGAGCCGCGTCTGCCAGAGCACCTTGCCGGTCGCGACGTCGACCGCCTTGAACTGCCGGTCGAGGTCGCCGACGAACGCGACGCCGCCGCGCGTCGACAGCACCGCGGTCAGGAACGGCGCGCGCTGCTGAAGCGACCAGAGCTCCTGCATCGTCGCGCGTGTCGTAAGCCGCGAGCTTGCCGATGTTGCCGTCGCTGCCCGGCATCTCGAAGAAGCGCCGGTCGGCGCCCGCGCTGCCGCCGCCCGCGACGAGCTCGACGTCTTGCGGCCGGAAGCTCGATGCAGCTCTGCGACAGCGGGATGATCAGGCGCTGCGTCGGCGCGTGATAGCGTCGTCGCCTGCCAGTTGTGGCCGCCCTCGGTGCTCGGGCAGCCCTGCACCCACTCGCCCTTCTTGCGCGCGATGATGTCCGGCGCGATAGTGCGGCTGACCCGGTCTCCGGGATCGATCCGATCGAAGATGTTCTGGAACACCGTCTCGTGATGGTCGAGATAACGGCCCGTCACGCGGTCGAGCTTCCAGAGGATCCCGGGCTTGCCGATCGTGAGGACGCGCGCGCTCGCCGCCGACGTCGACGAGCACGCGCTCGTAGACCTCGTCGAGATCGAGCGACTCGCCCGGGCGCGTGCTGGTAGTACCAGCGCAAGCGTGCCGTTGTTCGGAGTCGAGCGCGAGCGTGGAGCTCGTGTAGAGCGCGCGGTCGAGTGGGCGAGCTGCGGCGCGGCTCACGGCGGACCACGGCTTGGCCTGCGCCACGCCCCAGTACGTGAGATCGAGGTCGGGGTCGTAGCTGCCCGTGATCCAGGTGTCGCCGCCGGCGCGGTAGACATCGGCGAGGCCGTTCCACGTGTCGCCGCCGGGCTCGCCGCGTCTGTCGCGACCGTGTTGAACCGCCAGAGCTCGCGGCCGTCCTTCGCGTCGTACGCGCTGATGAAGCACTTTCCTTGCGGAAGCGCGTGCAGTTGCCCATGCCCTGCACGACCTTGCCGCGGATCACGATCGGGCCGCTCGACGCGCCGAAGTCGCCTTCGGTGCGGTCGCCGATGATCGTCTCCCAGACCTTCTGGCCGGTGCGCGCGTCGAGCGCGACGAGCCGCGCGTCGCTCGTGGCCGTGAACACCTTGTCGTCGTAGATCGCGAGGCCGCGCATCGCCGCGTTGCCCGGCAACGGCGGGCCGACGTGATTCTCCCAGATCAGCTCGCCGGTCGCCGCGTCGAGCGCCTGGATCACGTTGCCCATGTTGTAGAGGTACAGCACGCCGTCGTGCACGATCGGCGCGGGCTCGCTCCAGCCGCCGTCGGTCATCGACCAGATCCACTGGAGCGACAGCTCGCCGACGTTGTCGCGCGTTGACCTGATCGAGCTCGCTGTAGCTCCACGCCCGGTAGCCGCCGCGGATCATCAGCCAATCGCTCGGCGGCGGATTGCGCAGCTGCGCGTCGGTGACGGGCGTGAAGCGCGCCACCCGGCCGGCGACGCGTGAGCCCGGTGCGCGCCGCCGGCCGCGCCGGCGGGCACCGCGGTCGCGAGCGCCTCGCGGAAGCCCTTCGGCATCTCGCCGCTCGCGACGCTGCCGATCGCCGTGGCGGAGCTCGCGGTCAGCGGCTCGGCGCCCGGCCTGCGCGCCGTTTGCCTGCAGCAGGAACGCCGCGAGGTTCACGTAGCTCTGCGCGCCCAAGCTGCCGGGCGCGGCCGGCGGCGGCGGCATCGCGACGCCCAAGAAAGCGACCAGGTCCTGCGCGCTGCGCGTGCCCCAAGTCTTCATGAAATCGGCGCCGACGAGCGGCCGCGCCTCGTTCGCGCCGCGCAGATCCGCCTGATGGCAGCTCACGCAGTTCGCGAGATACGACGAGCGGCCGGCGGCCGCCTGCTGCTCGGTGTATGCGCCGGTCTGCGCGTGGGCCGCGGCCGCGAGCGCCGCCGCGCCCGCGGCGAGCCACGAGGACTTGCCGCGCCAAAGCTCGCATGTCCGCTCTACAGCCGCACGCGGCGGCCGAGAATCAGGGCAACAACCAACCCCACAGGTTGCCGTCGGGCGCGCTGCTACTGTGAATCTGGACGTAGATCCGGCCTCGCCGCAGCGCTTCGGCTTGCTCCGCCGTGAGCTTGAGCTCGGCCGTGAACGAGCCGCTCTGCCGCCTGCGGAACCGTGAAGTCGGCGATCGCCGGACCACGCACACCGGTCGCGACGCCGTCGTGCAGCTGCGCGATCGTCGCCGGTCCGTGCAGGCCGCTGAACGAGCCATTGAGCTTGAGCGTCGTGCCGTCGAGGCGCGCAGTCGCGGAGCCCACGCCCGTGGTCGCGGCGCTGTTCGTGGAGTCGATCGGCACCGGCGCGAGCCGCTGCCTTGAAAGTCGTCGGCGGCGCCGGCCGCGAGCGGCACGAGCGCGAGCAGGAGCGCGGCCGCGCCGCAAGACGCGGTTCGCGCGATGCGCGCGGTATCGCCATGGTTCCCCTCCGGACTCTTTCGAAAAGCTGCGGCGGCCGAAGGCCTTGTTGTCTGATTAGCGTATCACGCGATTCTACTCACGCCGAGCACCGAAAGAGGAACGTCGCCGTTTGGCGACGCCCGTTCACGCGTCGGGTATCGCCTGAACGCACGGCGCCCGCATGCCACAGCGACTCGAACTCCGCCTTGGTGACGTTGCTCGTGAGCATGAGCCGCGACAGGCGCGCGAGCCCGAACCACCCGGGCGGCTGTCGCTCGGAACGAGCTGGTGCGTGATCAGTCCGTCGTCGCCGACGCCGAGCTCGCGCTGCACCCAACCGTCTTCGTCCACTTCCGTGTAGAGCGCGCCCGCCGGCAGCGTCGCGAGCTCGCTCGGGGTCCATTTGAGATAGATCATGCCGCGTGCAGGCCTCGAGTTGTTGCCGGGCGGCCGAGCCTACGGCCGCGCGGCGTTGTTGTTGTCGTCCACGATTATAGCGGGCGCTGCGGCGCGGCCGCGCCGCTCTGACATAACCCAAGGGAATTCGAAGAAGTTGGGCGTAGGGGATCCCGGGACCGGCGCGCACCCCAACGCGCGGTCGAAAGCGAGGGCCTTACCCAGGCCGCTCCGCCGCGGCCTGCTGCGTTACGCTATCGAGCCGCCACTCGATCGCGTCGCGTTATCAGCGGCTCAGCGCCGCTGCTCTCTCGGTCGCGCTTCGTTGATGCGCAGAGCCCGCCCACCGAGATCTTTCCCGTTGAGCTGCGCGATCGCCGTCTCCGCTTCGCTCTGGTTCGGCATCTCCACGAACGCGAAGCCGCGCGACCGACCGGTCTCGCGATCCACGAGGACCTTCGCGGAGGACACTTCGCCAAAGCACCGAAGGCATCGCGAAGCTCGCCTTCGCTCATGCCGTAGGACAGGTTTCCGACGTAGATATTCATCACCACAGACTCTTCACGCCGTTGCACACAACTAGCGGCTCAACCAACGGCGTGAGATCGAGCGCTAGAGCGGCGACCAACTGTTGTCGTTCGTTATTGAGCGTCTCTGTCAGGACCCGAGTCGCGTGTTGATCCACCGGCGCCAAACGCCCGAGGGCGTCGAAAGACTCTACGGCCGAGCCAATAACCGGTCAATCCCGCGGAGGCGAAGGGTTGTAGGCATCCGACCGTCCCATTCGGGGCACGACCGGCGCGACGAGCGCGTCGCGGTCGCCGGAGCAGCCGCGCGCGTCCGCGGTCGGCGTTCGGTCAGCCGCCGGTGAGGGGGTGACCTGCGTGAGCTTCAGGTCGAGCTCGTCGCCGATGGAGCTCGTGTCGTAGTCGATGTAGATCTCGGCCGGAAATCCCCGCGAAGCGTCGTACTTGACGCGCACTTCTGCGCCGCGCGCGAACGCGGCCGCGAGCAGGTCGAACAAGCCGTCGACCGTCCAGTAGTACTGGAGATTGCGCGGCTCGGCCGGCACCTCGCGGTCGTAACCGACGGGCCTGTGCCGAACGCCAATTACGCTGCCGTCGCGCACCGTGACGACCGTCTCGGGCGGAGTGTCGGGATGACACTCGCAGTATTTCCGGTAGCCGTACTCGTAGCTCGCGAGCGCCGCGGACCGCCACAAGCGCTTGGCCGCGGTCAACGCCGCCACTTGGCCGGGGTCCGCGGCGAAGCTCGGCAACGCCGCGAGCACCAGGCAGGCCACCGCGGCGCCGCAGAGCCAGCCCCGAGCCGCGGCGCGCGCCCGCTATCTGAGGATGCAGCTCTTCGCAAAGTCCGTGGCCTCGTTGACGGTCCAATCGCCGCGCGGTTTGTCGCGCATCGCTCTTGCACCACAGCCTCGGAGCCGACCTCGGGCTTGCAAGCGAAGAGTGCGCCCGCGAGGACGGCGATCGACAGCGCGAAGGGAATCTCGTCTCATGGCGGGCTCAGGCGGCGCAGAGGTGCCGTCATTCTACGGCCTCCGCCGGCTTCGCGGTGCGCGCGCGTGAACCAGATCAGCACGGCGCCGACGAACAACGCCACGTCAAGATAGCCGATCCAGCGCACCCAATCCGCGCTCGGCAGCATCGACAAGCCCGACGGGAAAGAACGACGCGAGGAAACCAAGCATCACTACGGCCGGATGACCGCGCCACGAGCCGATCGCGGCGAACAGCGCGAGCGCTATCATGATCAGCGATACGACTACCACGCTCGCGCCCCCGAGCACGCTCTGCCCGGCGAGCGCTACACCCGCAGAGGGCACCCAGAGCGCGTATGCCCATCCGACGGCGAGCGCGGCGCCGCAGAACGCGCCTAGTCCCCGCCCGAGCATGTGCACGATTTTGCAGGACTCGCCTCCCTCGCAGAGCGGGTTCGTCGGCACGCTGCCGGTTCGACATAAACTCGAGCGCGCGGCCCGCGGACGCCCGCCCACTCGCAAGCGTAGCGCAACTCGAGCGGCCGGGTTGACAGCTCCGCGCTCTCGCCGACATCCTGCCGACGACACTGACAAAGGCACACCTTCCGAAAGGAAGGGTCGCAAAGCTACCGGTCTAAGGGGACACCTACGACAGCGGGGCCGCCAGTTCGCCGCCGATTCTCGCGCGGCGCGCGGCACGTTCCGTTGGTCGCAGCGTCCTCCAGCTCTAGACCGCAACGCGAGTCTCAATCGCGCAGGGAGGATTCAAGCATGGCGTACAGGGATCTGTTGTCGATCACGCCGTATCCGGCCGTCTCGATCGTCATCTGGCTCGTGGTCGCGATCGCGGGCCTCTACCTCGCGCGCGACACGGCGCACCGCGTGATCCTCACGCTCTTCCAGGCGCTGCACGACGCGCTCAAGCTCGGCGCGCAGGCGCTCAATTCGGGCGAGGGGCGGCTGTCCGCACGCAACCGCGAGGTGCTCCTCGCCGCGGGACGCGAGGCCAAGGAGCGCATCGATCGAGCGCGAGCTCCACCGCATCGGCGACAGCGTCCACAAAGACCTGGGCGGCTATCCCACGCTGCAGCGCACGCTTGAGCGAGACCATCGCGCGCATCGACGAGGACCACCAGCGCGCCGTCGACGTGCCGCCCGGATCCGCCGACCTGGGTCAAGGCCGTGGAAGCCGTCGCGAAGCTCGACGCGCGCACCGACGGCACGGTCGGCACGATCTCGGGCGAGATCCACAAGGCCCTCGTCAAGGCGCACGACAGCGCGCTCGGCGAGTACCGCGACGCGAGCCGCCAAGCGCCACGCGCTGCTCGGCAAGATGCTGCCGCACTGGCGGCGCATTCAGCAGACGCTCACCGTCGTGAACAAGAACGTCGAGAGCCTGCTCGAGCGCTCGCGCACGATCGATCGGCTCGTGAGCGAATACGAGGAGATGGTCCGCGGCACCGATCGCGCCGTGCACGTGCTGTCGTCGTCGTCGGTGGTGCAGTTCTTCGTCGCCGCGCTCGTGCTGCTGTCCGTCGCGCTCGGCGGCGCCGCGATCAACTTCTCGCTGATCTCGCGGCCGATGGCCGAGATGGTCGGCGGCACGAGCTTCATCGGCTCGTTCCGCACGGCGGACATCGCGGCCCTCGTGATCATCATGGTCGAGATCTCGATGGGCCTGTTCCTCGATGGAGTCGCTCTGCGATCACGCGGCTCTTCCCGGTCATCGGCGCGCTGCCGGACAAGCTGCGCGTGCGGATGATCGGCATCACGTTCGCGATCCTGCTGATGCTGGCGTCGGTCGAGGCCGGGCTCGCCTACATGCGCGAGATCCTGATGCAGGACGCGCTCGCGACGTCGCGCGCTGCTGCGCGGCGGCGCGGCGCTGCCGGCGAACGACTACCTGCTGGATCACGACCGCGGCGCAGATGGGCATGGGCTTCACGCTGCCGTTCGCGCTCGTGTTCGTGGCGATCCCGCTCGAGACGTTCGTGCACTCGCTGCGCACGGTGCTCGGCTTGCTCGGCATCGGCCTCTTGCGCGGGCTCAGGCTCGTGCTGCGCGTCTGCGGCGGCTCTGCCTGCACGGCGGCACCGCTGCTCGCGCGGCTCTACGACATTCCGATCTTCATGCCGTTGTGGATCGAGGCCGCCTGGCAGAAGCAACGGCGGCGGGCGGAAGACCGCCGCCGGCGACCGGACCTACGTGGAGGCCGCGCCGTGAGCGCGTCATGATCGAATGGCTCCGCGCGCCGCCGCGGCCTTGCTCGCGCTCACGACGGCGAGCTGCGCGCCCACCGGGCCGCGCAACACGGGCGTGTATCTGCTGGTCGACACCTCCGGGACGTACACCCGTGGAGGTCGAGCAAGGCGCGGCAGATCATCAACTACACGCTCTCGCGGCTCGACGCGCTCGACTCGTTCGCCGTCGCGCGAATCGACACCGGCAGCTTCAGCGAGAAGGACATCGTCGCGAAGGTCACGCTTCGACGACCGGCCGAGCGCCGCCAATCAGCAGAAGCGGCAGTTCGCCGAACACCGTGGGCAGTTCTTCGCGCAGCGTCCATGCCGTCGCAGTACACGGACATCACGGGCGGCCTGCTGCAAGCCGTCGGAGTTCTTGAACGAGAAGCAGCCGAAGCGCAAGACCATCTTCATCTTCTCGGATCTCCAGGAGGACCTCGAGAAGGGTTACGTCCGCGACATCCCGCTCCCGCTCGCGGGCTTCGAGGTCGTCGCGCTCAACGTGACGAAGCTGCGCAGCGACAACGTGGACCCGCGCGAGTATCTCGACCGCCTCGAGGCCTGGAAGCGCGCGCGTCGAGGCGGGCGGCGGCACGTGGCGCGTCGTCAACGACCTCGACCGGCTGGAGGCGCTGCTCGGCACGACCTGACAGACGAAAAATAGGGACATGTTACGATTTTTCAGCCGGCGCGGATTGCGGCGAAAATCCCAGCATGTCCCTATTTTCAGGTGCCCGACTAGATGTTCGAATCCGCCGAGGCGATGACGATCGCGCGCGGCGAACAGCAACACGCCCCAGCCCCACGCCCAAGCCCGCGCCGATATGGCGGCGCACCGATGATGGCGTTGCCGAAATACATGCCGGCCACGACGCCGAGCAGCGTGCCCCAAAGAATGCCGCCGGGAATCGCGAGGCTGCCCCAGAGCGGGAACGGCCGTTTCGTAGGGGGACCGCCGCGCTGGTTCATCGTGTGCTGCTCCGGCGGTGACATCCCAACCGCTCAGTGCGATCATGACTTCGCTGATCTGCACGATCGGCTCGATGTCCGTGTAGTTCGGGATGTCGGACGTGATGCAGCGGCGGCCGGCTCGAACGCGCGCTCGAACGCCGCCGCGGACTCGAACCACAGATGGCACATCGCAACGTACGACGGTAGGCGCACCCGGCGCGCCGCCGGCCAATCCTTGTCGACGGCAATGCCCTTCAGCGCGGGCTTGAGCTTGCTCTGCACGAGCGGCATGTGCGAATCGCAGTAATAATCCATGTCGAACTTTGCACCCGCTTTCTGCGGATAGAGCACGCTCACGCTTGATCACTGCAGGTCACTCGCCGTCGAGTGGTTCGCGGAATCATAGCGCGACCGCTCTCCGCGCTCGAAGCCCCGCTCAGTAGCCTTGAACGTCGACGCCCTCGACGATCTCGGTGCGAGCAATGATCGACGCACGCGCCTGCGCGAGCGCTCGAGTCTCGGGATCGGCGCGGTACGCGGCGAGGCTTGCGTCGTCCGGGAACGAGACGACGTGCACCTCGAACGGCTCGGAGGCGTTCGCCTGCGGCGAGGTCGCGCGGATCGCGCGCTCGATGCGGCCGCCGTGCCGCGCCTGGATCGCGGCGACGCGGCGCTCGAATGCCTCGAACTCCGCGACCGCGCCGTCGCGCAGCCAGAGGCTCACGACCAGGACTTTGCGACCGCCATGGAGGCGGAGTGCCGCAATCGGGACGCATTTGCGGCGTGGCGCTCATGGCGGCTAGAGCTTTTGGATGATGAGCTTGCCCTTCGGCGGCTCGCGCAGCTCTTTGTCCTTGTACATCGCCCGGTCGGCGACCGTCATCACGGCCTGGAGCGCGGTTGCCGTTCTCCGGGAAGCGTCGCGGCGCCCACGTTGCGCTTTGATCCGCACGATCTTGACGTCGACCTCGAGCGTGGTCGCGAACACGACGTTGCGGATGCGCTGCGCGACCTCCTCGGCCGATCGCCTTGTCGGCGCTCGCCGAGCTGCACGACGAACTCGTCGCCGCCGTAACGCGCGACGAGGTCGCTCGAGCGCGTGAGCCGCTGCAGCGCCTCCGCCGACGAGCTTCACCGCACGGCTGCCGGCCTCGTGCCCGTAGGTGTCGTTGACCGCCTTCAGGTGCTCGATGTCGACCATGAGGATCGAATACTGGCGCTCGGCGCGGCTCGCGAGATCGTGCTCCTGCTCGGCGAGCCGCGTGAACGCGCGCATGTTGTAGAGAGACCCGTGAGCTCGTCGCGGTCGGACAGCGCGCGGATCCGGTTGCTTCGCGCGTGTTGATGTTCTCGACGAGCAGCGTCGTCGCAGAACGCGACGAGCGCGAACGGCGCGAGCACGCCGACGGCCGCCGACCGCGAAATCGCGTGGTCAGGCTCTCCGAGCCGAGACCGCGACCTGCAGCGAGCGGATAGCACGGCGCAGACGAGCACCACGACGAGCGCCGCCGCGCGCTTGCCGAGCGCGAGCGCCGCCGTGACGATCGGCAGCAGATAGAGATTGACGAGCGGGCTGCGCACGCCGCCCGAGACGGCGAGCACGGCCGTGAGGAACGCGAGCATCGCGAAGATCTCGAGCGTGAGCTTGAGGCGGATCTGCTTCGGCGAACGGCCGCACGTAGCGGAACACGCAGCACGAACGCCGCGAACGCCACCAGCACGGCCGAGCATCGACGGCGCTGTCGCGCGAGCGCCCGATCGACGAAGAACAGGTAGAGCACCGACGAGGGATCAGCAGCAGCCACTCGACCTCCGCGACGCTGCGAGCGAAGCCGCGCAGCTGAGCCTGCTCGATGTCGAGGCTTCGCTCCGCGGGATCGCGACTCATCTAGGGGTCATTGCGCGGCGGTTAGCGCGATCGAGTCGTAGCTGATGAGCCGCAAGGCTTCTAGTAGTTGTGCGTCGTCGCGCAGCGGCATGACCGCCGGCGTGGCCGCGATATTGGCGGTCGGGATCCGCGTTGCGAACGACGACGTCCGGCTCGAATGCCGCTGCCGTTGATCGAGCGTCCCGACGGCGTGAGATAGCGCGAGGTAGTGAGCTTGATCGCGCTGCCCTCGCCGAGCGGCATCACCGTCTGCACCGAACCCTTGCCGTAGGTGCGCTCGCCGACGATCTTGCGCGCGGCCGTGATCCTGCAGCGCGCCGGCGACGATCTCCGACGCGGAGGCCGAGCCGCCGTTCACGACGCACGACCGTCGGCACGCTCTCGAGCAGGTCGCCGGCGTGCGCGAACTCCTCGAAGCGCGCTTGGCGCACGCGGCCGGTGCCGCTCACGATCATGCCGTCGGGAATGAAGGTGTCCGCGACTTGCACGGCCGCGTCGAGCACGCCGCCGGGATTGCTGCGCAGATCGAGCACCACGCCGAGCAGCTCGCTCGGCCGGACTGCTCTTCGATCGCGCGCACGGCGCGATTCGAGATCGCGCGGCGTGTTCTCCGCGAACGACGACAGGCGCAGGTAGGCGAGCCCGTTGCCCAGGTATTCGCTCAGCACCGTCTTGACCTGCACCTCGGTGCGCGTCAACGCAAACCGCAGCGGCGCCTCGCTGCCTGCGCGCAGCACGTTCACGCGTGACCTCGGTGCCGATCGCGCCGCGCATGCGGCTCGACGGTGGCCTCGACGTTCTTGCCGTCGACCGGCACGTCGTCCACCGGACGACGACGACGTCGCCGGGCAGGATGCCCGCGCGGGCCGGCCGGCGCGCCCTCGAGCGGCGACACGACGGTGACCTTGCCGCTCGTCGACGCTGCACGTCGAGCCCGACGCCCGTGTAGTTGCCCGACGTGCTGATCCGGATGTCCTCGTACTGGGTCGGCGTCGAGGTAGCTCGAATGCTGGTCGAGATCCTCGACGATGCCGCGGATGGCGGCCGCGACGAGCTCGTGCGTCGTCGATCGTGTCGACGTACTCGCGGCGCACGCGGTCGATGACCTCGGCGACGAGCGCCGTCGACTCAGATTGCGGGCTCCGGCAGCGCGGTTGCGCCAGCGTGCTTCGTGGAAAGCTCGGTCCAGACACGTGCCGCTGAGCGCGAGTCCGAGGCCGATGACGACACCTGCGACGAGCAGGAGAACGACTACGCAACGGTGAGTGAGGGCATTTGTTGTTTTCTTTGACTCCCTCGACTTCGGTTTCACCTTAGCACAGCGTCGTTCGGCGCGGGAATCTCGCCGCTTATGTCATTTGAAAGGACGTCATGCATGCTCGTCAGCGGGCGATGCGCGGGCGATCCACGGGTGCGGGTTCACGGGCTCGCCGTTCTGGCGGATCTCGAAGTAGAGCCCGGCCGCGCCTGGCCGCCGCGTGTCGCCGACCTGCGCGATCGGCCTCGCCGGGCTCGACCCGGTCGCCGGGCTCCTTGAGCAGCGCCTCGTTGTGACCGTACAGGCTCATGTAGCCGCCGCCGTGGTCGACGATCACGAGCAGCCCCAAGCCCGGCAGCCAATCCGCGAACGCCACGCGGCCGCGGTAGACCGCGCTCGACCGGCGCGCCCCGCTCGGCCTCGAGCAGCACGCCGTTCCACTTGACCGGGCCGCCGCGCCGCGGCTGGCCGTAGTCGCCGCCGAGCCGACCCGGCACGGGCCACGCGAGCTTGCCCTTCGAGCGCGCGAACGGCTCACTCGAGTCCACCGGGAAGCCCGCGGTCGCCTCGGCGAGCTGCTTCACGAGGTCGCCGAGCCGCCGTTCCTCGGTCTTGAGCTTCGCGATCGCGCCGCTCGTGTCGCCGATCCCCGCGTCGAGCTTCGCGAGCAGCGCGCGCCGCTCGTCGCGGGCGTGCTCGAGCGACGCGACCTGCTCCGCCTGGGCCGCTTGCGAGCGTCGACGAGCTCAGCGCCTGCGCCGCGTCGCTCTCGGCGCGTAGTCCCGCGAGGTCTTCCATCTCGCCGCGCGATCGACGCCGATGCGCGCAGCGCGCACGGTCGAAGTAGTCGTAAGTAGACGAGCATGCGGCCCAGAGTCCCGGGGCTGTCCTGCGACAGCAGCAGCTTCAAGAGATCCTCGCGGCCCCCCACGTACGCCGCTCGAACTCCGGCGGGCGAGCTCCTCGCGTTCGGCCGCGAGCCGACGGCTCGCACCGCACGGTGCGGTCGGCGAGCGACCGCTGCTCCGCGCCTGCCGTGTGCAGGTCGGCGTGCAGCCTCGAGCTTGCGCGCGGCCGCCGCGATCTCCGTCTCCGACCGTGCGGAGCGCGCGGCATTGTCGTCCTGCCGCTCGGTGGTTTGACGGGCGAGCTTCTGCTCGACGGCTTTGATTCTCGTTCCGAATCGCTTGCAGGCGCTGCTAAGCCGCTCGCGGGCGCTCTGCGCGGCCGGGCCGCGAACGAGCCCACGGGCCGCGACTGCCGCCACGATCGAGAGGACCACCTCCGCGCCGCGCCGCGCCACCGAGCGCGCCCCGGCCAACCATCCCTGCCCGTGCGAGCAGGCGCAGCGTATTCGCAAAGGCCGCCGCGCCCCATTTTTGACGATCAGCCGGAGATACGCGACGCCGGCAGGTCGCCGCTGCTATACTGGCGTCGTTAGCTTCGGCGGCGCCCCCGGGCGCCGGTGCGTCGCCGACTCGCCGCTGGTGGTTTCAGTGAAACCAACTCGTCGAATTCGCGAACATGGCAACCGCTGATCGTGAGCCGGACTGGATCGCCGCGTGGCTCGCGGTGATGTTCTACGAGCTCAAGAGCAATACGTAACTGAACGAAGTAATAC
>ERZ1370068.2975-contig-2099_pt1 | contig 20741 bp, 36 predicted proteins | sample MGYA00561227_ERZ1370068 | MGnify/ENA primary metagenome ERZ1370068 (study PRJEB38410, sample SAMEA6850437) | metagenome | study: Metagenomic assessment of the ecological functions of the soil: analysis of the soil microbiota associated with the... | reverse complement strand
GTCTTGTTCCATCCGATCCCCGAGCAGGATCACATGGCTGGAGAAGTCGTCGCTGACTACATCTTTTGTAAGCGGTGGAATACACACCGAGGTCGGGATTCTCGGCGCGCAGATGCCCATAGGCTCTATCAAGGCATCAGGTCGCCGTACTGTCGCAACCTCGTGAAGTTGAGGTCCTGCTCCGCCGCCAGCGGACCCTGCAGGTTTTCGGGCGCACCGTCGGGCAGATGACTATCACAGGACGGCCTCGGGTGGAAGGTCCGCGGCACGCGTGATCTTCCGGATGGAACAGTTCAAAATCGGATTCGACTCGGAACCGGTCCAGCTCGCTCGGGATCAGTCACCTCAGGCAGAGAATTTGCAGTTCGCCCTCGAGCGATCCGTTGCGTGCAGAAGGAGCCTGGCATAGGCGTTTGATTCTGACCTCTGACGGTGTCTTGGAGATTGGTGACGATTCCCAAGAACTCAAGGTTGCAGCCGCGACGCGGCCTTCCGCACTGAGTAACTTTGGCGAGCTGTGCTTGGTGAGTCCCGGTCGGGCCAGGTGGATTCTCGTAAGTCGCCTTGAAGAGCGTGGGCCAATCGGATGGCTTGACGCTTTGCGGTTCGGGGCCACCACGGATTCTCCATCGGCGAATCTGGCCGGCAGCCAGCCGAGCATGTAGCGTTCTCACCGCACAGGGTGCGCTCTTCCTCTTGAAAGTCGTCTGGTCGGCGGCGAGTCCGGCAGCGCCACCGGTGCTGGCGCTAATCTACTAACGTCCGGAAAAATTCAGCCAATGGCACTCCTTGACGGCTGACTCAACGCCACCGGCTTGGCCTGTCTCCTGCCGAGAGGATCGTAGAGCTACTCCTGGCTCTGCTGGTCGCTGCCTATCTCAGGCACCAGAGGTAGTAGCAGGAAGCTGATGAACACCGGAAGAGGAAGCGATCAGCGAAACGAGTCGTTGATCCGAAAAGGAGCACCTCGGGCTTAAGAACTGGTCAGCGAGACCTAACCCCAAGACCTCCGCGCTGAGGCTGGAACGCCGCTTGCAGGTTAGCGCAATCCGGAACACTCAATGCGATCAATTGCGACGGCCTACGCACTGCTGGCGATCCACGACAGCATTGATCAAGATCGAAGAACATCTGATCTCGGGCATGGGCCGGGAGACACAAGCCCCACCCCCATCCGGCCAATGCCTGCCCCCAAGGTCAGATCCACTGCCGCGCGCAGCGCGGCACGGTCGGCCCGCCTCGGCGCTGAGTGGATCTCTTGCCTGGCATCGCTGAGACGATCTCAAACCACCGCCGCGCACACTGCGTCTGGGAGTAGATATTAACACTGCGATCAGGGGTAGATAAATTTGTGCCAAAAAGGATGGTGCGGATGCCGCCCAAGCCAGGTGGATCGCGCGGACTGCTCTGGGCATGTCCGTCAGTCTGACAAGCACTGAGAGTGGCGCGGAGAGGTCGGCCGCGCCGCTTGCTATCGGCACAGCTCGACAGCCGGATTCCGCCACCCAGCCTGTCAGCGCCCCCGGCGAAGCCCCAGCCTCCGGATTATGGCTGTCGGCGGGGACCGGCGCGGTCAGAGCATCGTGATCGCTGTTGCGAAGTGGATCGGGACGCTGGCTCCGACCATCGCGTTCCGGCGCTCTCGCCGGATCGATCTTCATCCTCGGCCTCGGCATCTTGTGTGCAGTGTCTTTGATCTTGCCTATCTCGGCCTTCTCATCTGGGCACGCCAGAGCCGTGTAGCTCGAACCGGCGGATCAGGGCACCGGCGCGAACGTTATCCGTCACAGCCGTCGAAACGAGCACTCCGTGAACGATGATGCATGCGTCTTTCATCACAGCCGTCGAAACGTCAGCTGGTGATCTTCGCCGCATCCCGCGGAACGAGCCGTGCCAGGAAGTCCTCGGCGAACCGCTCAACCACATCCCAGTCGGTGTACTCGTGGTCACGTGAGGTGTCGGTACTCAGGCTGCCGGGCTTGCTGCGGACGATCCGCTTCATCATGGAGCGCTTGAGAAAGCCGTACTGGCGATAGAGCAGGGCGCCGCTGAAGAAACCGACCTGAGAGGGACGCCAGCCCGTTTCCTGCTCGAAGTTCGCGACGTACGCCTCAGCGTTCGCCATATCGCCATGAGCGGCAAGGCTCACCGAGAAGAACGCGGCGGGAAGACGTTCGAGCGCAGCACGGTTCTGACGGACGAAATCGCAGACGTAGTCCTCATGCTTGCCCATGTGGATCGATCCCTCGATGATCACCGCGTCGTAGGTATCAAGATCAGCATCAGGTGATCGTTTGAGATCCATGATTCGCACTTCGACGCCGTGACTCCGGATCATGTCCGCAGAGACGCGCCGCGATCCGCGCGGTCTGTCCTTCGGTTGTGCCGTACCCAATCAAGATCTTGGTCACATCACTCCACCTTCTCCGCTTCAATTCCAATGTGATGTCCTCTTCGCTGCGGCCGCAGGGTCGAAGGTCCCCAGATTGACCTCTTTACGGTCCTGACATGTCAAGCCTTGGCTTGCTGATCAGGATATGTCAAGCCTCGGGCTTGCGCGGCGACGAAGCCGAACACCGTCACCGCTGCGAACGCCTCGCCGCGCTCAGCAGCGGAGTGCACAATGCGTACGGCGGCCTCGGCGACATCGCGGTGGAGCTCTCCGATTCGATGGCGTCGTCGGCCGCTCGCTGGAGCATTTGAGTGCCCAACAAGACCTCGGACGAGAAGACGAAGGCTGAGGAGCCGACGTCCGGATCTGGTTCAAGTCCGGCCCTGCGGACCTTGCCGCGGAATGTGTCGAGGCCGCATAGGGGTTGGCGAATGGGGTCAGCGCCGCGCCGTTGAATGCGGTCAACACGTCAAGATCAAGATCAGGAGACGATCCGGGTTCCGTGATCGGAGTCCAACAGCGTCATGGTACGACCGCCGGGGCGCAGCACCCGGGCGATGTCGATCGATCGCTCCTTGAGGATCGCTGAGATGTTGCAGCACACGCTCGCACCACACAAGATCGATGCTCGAGTCGGCGACCGGCAGGGCACCGGCGAGTCCGTCGATGAACGAAATGTTTGATACGCCATTGACTTCCGCTCGACTCGCAGCGACGGAGCTGCAGACGGGCGTTGGGTTCAACACCGGTGACCCAACCTCTTGTTGACGTCGGTCGAGCCGGACTGCGCCACGAGCCCCAGCAAGTTGTCGGCTCATCGTGCGCTGTGCCGCTGCCGAGATCGACCACCTGGTCTCCCGGCCGCACCTTCGCCAGCTCGATCGCCCAGTCATGAAGGCGCCTCGCAGATGGCAACGCGTCCTGCGCATCGAGCAATGCGAGCATCTGGGCGACCGATTCATCCTCTTGGGTAGTCGCGCGGAACAGCGGTTCGGTCCGGTCGGTACTGGGTTCCACATCGCTGGTCATGATGAGACGCTTGCCAGCTCAACCGAGGCGTTGCCAAGCATCCCTGCACTAGGACGAGGCGATGATCAAATCCGAATTCCGTTCCGCAGCTGGTGCGTCAGGTCGTCAAGATCTGGACCGTGATCCGGATCAACGATGACCGACGATGGTGAGCATGCCGGCGTACGACAGAACCTCGAAGTAGACGGTCATGTTTCCGCCCTCACCTACACACGACCGGGATGGCTGCGTTCACCTCGCTACCCGCCAAGCGTGACCGGCTCAGATGGGTCCGCGGACGTGTGTCACGAGCGTGTGGAATCGGCGCTGGTGGTTCATGTAATACCGGTAGCCGCCGAGCCTGGCGATCAGGCGGAACAGTCCGCCAAGAATGGCGATGGGCGCCGGACCGCTCGCGGCCGTCCGGTGGGCACGCACATCGCTTCACGCGGATCAGACGTTCGCCGCACCGTCCCAGCTGTCGGGACCTCGACGAGCAATCGGGCTCACCAGATTGCCCAGGTGCGATCCACCTTGTGCGCCGCGACCCGACACCGGCACGGTGATAGCCACCGGATCGACTGACTCTCCTCTGCTGAGCAACACCTGATGCAGTGCAGCGGCGGTCACGCGACGAGAACTGCGTCATTTGTCGTAGCTCCGTGCCGATGTGCTGCTGCTGCAACGAGACCCCGATTCAGCCTGATGACAGCCATCCTGCGGTGTGGACCGGTCGGCTCGCATGAGCGAGCATGGGGCGGCGCGGGCTGGGTGGACGCCTCCGCCGGCGAACATCGCTCGGCGCAGATGATCGCCATGAGCCCGCCAGCCGACGTACTCCCGCGTGCTCGAGTCAACCAGGCGTCACGTGCAAGACTCGACAGGAGAGGCTTGGATTGCGGGAACGGCAGGGCGCGGTGGCAGGCGGTGCGCCCGGATCGACGAGGACCGCCAGGACATTCAGCCCACCGAGGCCGTCTGCCAGGACGTGGTGCACACGACGACCACCGCAGCTGCGCCAGTCCGCAAGATCAGTGATCAGAATGACCGACCACAACGGCGCCCGCCTCGGCAGCGGATCCATGATCACGGAAGAGCGATATCGTGTAAGCGCCCGCTCGTCTCCGAGGCGGTGGACGAAACCGCCCAGACGTGCCTTTCAATGCGGAAATCAAGATCATCTACCCACACGGGCGTGCCGCAGCCCAACGGGCACTGTGATCAATCGCTGCCGCAGTCGTGGAATGGCGCGAGATGCGCTGTGAAACGACCTGCCGGAGCTCAGCAAGGCCGAGAGCACCGGAACGTTCCAACAGCAGGATGACCCCGAATTGCTGCGGCACATTTCCGGTGTCCATCGCCAGAAACGCCAAGTCGGCCGAGCCCGCGCGTTCGATCACCGGCGACTTCTCATCCGCATCTTCACGCGCACAGGATTGTCCGTCGTCGATGCCGTGTCGCCTATCGCACCGACTGATCTCGACTGTCTGGAAGAGTCGAAGGTCACCCAGAAGCGCATCGAAATCGCGCGTTTGGACTGCTGTGATCGTCGAAGACGCCAGGTGAGCGTCTTTCCGGCGATCGAGTCGTCGGATCGAGCACGAGACGGCATCAATCAGTGCGAGGTGGGTAAAGGCCTGCGGGAAGTTGCCGATCTGTTCCCGGTCAGCGCGATCTCCTCTGAGTAGAGCCCGAGGTGATTCGCGTACGTGAGCATCTTCTCGAACGTGCTGCGTGCCTTCTCGAGCTGGCCGGAACGGGCGAGTGAGTCCGCGTACATGAAGGTGCACAACGAGAACGTGCCCTCCGAACCGCGCAGCCCATCAGGTGAGGCGCCGGGATCATAGCGATACACCAAGCTGTCGGTGACAAGCTCGTCGGTCCATCGCGTCCAGCGTGGCGAGCCACATCGGATCCGTGGGCGAGATGAAGCCGACCGACGACATTCGCAGCAACGACGCATCCAGCACATTCGTTTCGAGTGCTGGACGAACGCCTGACGCTCCTCGCTCCATCCCACGTCCATGATCTGGTTGTAGATTGCGTTCCGTTCGGCGCGCCAGCGATCCACTGGTGCAGGCCGCCCGTGACGATCGGCCAGCCGGATCCGCGATCAATCGCGACCCAGCTCATCAGCCGGCCGTAGGTGAAATCCTGCCGTCCTCCACGAGTCTCCCAGATGCCCTCTTCGGGCTGGTTCCAGTTGTCGACAAGCCAATCCAGCAGGTCGGACGAGCGGCGCCATCCTGCGTGGCCGGCTTCCAGTCCATGCTGGTCACCGAAGTAAATGCTGTCGATCGCCTCGCCATAGATGTCGAGCTGCAGTCTGGTCCGCCGCACCGTTGCCGATCCGCACGGGGCTGGATCCGCGGTAGCCCTCCCAGTGCGGCAAGATCTCCTCGGTCAAGTCGCTGGAACCATCGACCCGGTACATGATGTTGAGCGGGCCGCCGGCACCGCCGACCGGCTCGTGGACCCGATCGCGCATCCAGCGACCCAGCGCCGCCGCCTCCTCGGTGAATCCCAGACCGAGCAGCGCATACACCGAGAACGAGGCATCCCGGATCCAGGTGTACCGGTAGTCCCAGTTGCGTTCGCCCCCGATCTGCTCGGGCAGCGCGGCCGTCGGCGCAGCGACGATCCCACCGCTCGGCGCGTACGTCATGAGCTTGAGAGCGATCGCGGAGCGTTCCAGTGTCTCACGCCACCGGCCGGTGTGAGGTGGACTGCGCAGGCCAGGATCTCCAGAAACGAACAGTCTCGTCGAAGAGCTGCCAGGCCTCGGCGACTCGGATTTGTCGCGGAGGTCGCGGTTCCCCGGTCTCCAGAACGAGTCCGCGCATCTGACCGGCCGATCAGCGAGAGCTCGGCGCGCAGTTCGTCTTGCTCGACGCCAGTTGGATATGCGCGAGTCGATCATCGTCCGGTTCTCGAACGATGCTCAGCGACCATCGCGTTTCAGGGCACCTTGGAAGAGCAATCGCCGTTCTCCGCAGACATGGGTCTCATACGATTCCCGGCCGTAGTCGAACCTCGGGGCGATGTCTATGGCGAACGTCATCTCACCGCGTACGCACCGAATCATGCCGTACGAGCTTGTGCCGGTTGGATGCCACCGTGGTGCTGACGATCGGCATGAAATCGAGGACCTCGCCGACGCCTGCCTCGGTGAGGAAACGGGTGACGAGGATGGCGGTGTCGGGATAGTAGAGCTGTTGTCGCCTGAAAGTGGCGGCCGTCGGCGTGGTCCGCAGGTGGCCGCCGTGATCATGGTCCAGCAGGCGAGCCGAAGATGCTGCGGCGAGTCGAACCGTGGAGCGCAGAACCAATCGATGGTGCCGTCGGTCGCGACGAGTGCCGCGGTCTGGAGATTTCCGATCAGACCGTGATCGGCAATGAGTGGGTAGTCGGACATCAGCCTCAATCCTCAACGTCGGGATGAAGACCATGCTCTGCCCGCACCTTGCTGGTGACCTCACCCCCACGGGGTGATAAGCAGCGCCACGGGCCGTGGCAGGATGCTCCCGTGGCTCAAAGTGCGGCGGCCGAGCAGGGTCGAGCAGCCTGCGACGCGTACTCGTTCCACTGGCGCTCGCCCAGTTCATCTGCAGCTTCGCCGGCTCGAACATGAATGTGATGATCTCCGACATCAGTGAGGACCTGGACACCACCGTTCAGGGCGTTCAGATCGCGATCACGATCTTCCTCCTCGTGATGGCGGCGCTGATGATCCCTGGTGGCAAGTTGACCGACAAGTATGGGCGCAAGCGGCTATTCATCCTCGGACTCATCGTGTACGGCATCGGAGCCTTGATCAGCGCAGTGTCGCCCGGCTTAGGCGTGCTGATCCTCGGCAACTCGATCTTGGAAGGCGTAGGTACGGCGCTGTTGATCCCGCCGGTCTACATCCTCGCAACGCTGTACTTCACCGATGTGACGTCCCGAGCTCGTGCGTTCGGCGTGATCAGCGCCCTGGGAGGCATCGGTGCTGCAGCTGGCCCGCTGATCGGCGGCCTGATCACCTCCGCCATCAGCTGGCGGGCCGCCTTCATCTTCCAGGCTCTGATCATCGCTGTGATCGTTTTGCTCAGCCGAAAGCTCACCGATCCGCTGCCGCCCGACCCGACCCGGCCGTTCGACACCGGCAGGCGCCGTGCTCTCGGCCGATTGGTCTGGTGCTGGTCGTCACGGGCATTCTGGCAGCAGACAACAACGCTCTGGCTGATGCTGATCTTGATCGTCGCGGGTGCCTTGGTCCTCGCGCTTGTTCTTCCGGTCGGTACGCGCGAAGGAGAAGGCCGGCAAAGAGCCATTGCTGTCGACGAGCCTGCTTCCGCAATCGCACCTCCAATCTCGGCCTGGTGACCCAAAACACCCAATGGCTCATGCTCATGGGCACGTCATTTGTGGTGTCGGCCTACCTGCAGGTCGGTGCGCGGCTACGACGCGATCCAAACCGGCGTCATCTTCACCGCCGCAACGCGTCGGGATTCTGGTCTCCTCGCTCGCCGCTGAGCGCCTCGCGAAGCGGCGTGCGCAGCGGACTCTGATCCTCGCTGGATTCGTTCGTCACCATCGCAGGCATCGCTATCCTGCTCCTGCTGGTCGACGGATCTCCGACAGCCTGGGCGTTCGCACCAGGCCTGCTCCTCATTGGCCTCGGTCTCGGCGTGATGCTGACGCCCTCGGTCAACATCGTGCAGTCGAGTTTCTCGGAAGGTCAGCAGGGCGAGATCTCGGGCCTGTCCCGCAGCGTGTCCAATCTCGGCTCGAGCCCTCGGAACCGCCATCGCCGGCACGATCCTGGTTGCCGGCATCACCGTGACACCCGAGCGCGTCGTACGGATTGGCCATGGCCGTCCTCGGGGTGGTGGGTCTGGTCGGGCTGGTGGCCGCGGTGATGTTGCCATCACAACTCCGCGCCGCCACGGTTCAGAGACGTATCTCAGCACGAATCGTGACGCCGACTCACCCGGCACGGGTGAAGCCTCAGCGACCACATTGCGGGCATTGTGGCTCTGTTCGCTGAGCCACGCAATCTGAGACGCAGATGGGAAAGTCGACGTACGAAATTCGAGTCGCGGGCACGGTGCCGCTCGAGCTGCTGGAGAACTTTCGTCAGATCGAGACGGTAGAGCCTGCCGGCACGATCTTGCACGCGGTGGGAATGGATGATGCCGGTCTTTGGGGTCTCATCAACGGCATTGCGGGACGCCGGTGTCGATCTGATCGAAATACGTCGTGACGTCCGGCCGGCTGATTAGGCCGTCGGCTCGATTGCCGTGTCTCGGGCCAGCACCACAGGCTCGTCAAGGTACCGGACTCTAAGCGGCTTGACGACGGATCAAGTGGTCGATTCCAGTACCGCTGTCGACCAGCTCGTCCAAGATCAACTGCAGCTGTTCACCTGTGGTTAGGACACGTATGCACTGTTCGCTCCGGCTCAAACCGAGCGGCCCATCGCATGTACCGCACAATCGAGTCGCCCAGTCGTCCCTCTATGCGGACTTCGCAGTGGGGGAACGACGCGCGCATCTCCACCGGGGCGATTCCGATTGCGCGCAGCTGCTCGATGAGCCCGTCTATCTCAGCCAGTCGACTACGCGACGAGAGAGCACCGTGACTGCCGGTACTGAGTAGAGCGTCAGCGACGGAAATCTTGCGGTCAGGCCGGCGGGCGGTGCACCGTGCAGCGTTATCTCATACATCGCTCGATTGCTCGTCGCCCATCACGGTTACACGCCAGCCGGCCTGCGAAACCAGGACCTAGGACATCGGATCTAGGACATCGCCGCTTGCCTGTCCTGCGTATCCTGCGACGGCGTTAGTGTTGGCTGAGCCGGGTACTGCGCGAGCGCCCAGATGACAAGCATGTCAATCGCGATGAGCACGATGGCCCACCAGGGCGAGATCGGCAGCCAGACGAAGTTGAGGATCGCCGAGACCGCTGCAGCGATCATTCCAGCGACCGCGAGCCCACGTCTGACCCTGAGCAGCGAGACGCCAATCACCACCAAGGCCAGCCCGACTAGGAGGTGAATCACGCCCCAAACAGTGAGGTCAAAGGCATAAAGGTAATTCGGCAAGACGACTAGGTACTTGTCGTTCACGATGCCACGCGAGGCCCTCGAGGGCCTGGAACGCTCCGCCGCACGACCACGTGACAACGCCGGCAAAAACGGCGAAGCCGTGAGGCCCACGGGCTGACAGTCTGAGTACTTGCCATTGGTATTGTGCCTCCAATTTTGTTGAGTCCGACTCGACTAACGACGAAACGCTACGTCCGCTGCGGACTTGGGTTGATCACCCGTCACGGGTGAGATCGAAACAAGCCGCGACTGCCCTGCAAAGCTGGCTAACCCACCAGCTCGAGTCGGGGTCAGCCCAAGACCGCTCCTTCAGTCGAGCTCGACGGCCGCCGGATCGGGCTGCCGCCTCATCCGCAGCGCGGTCACAGACCCCAAGACCCCAGCGAGGAGCGGCACCAGCAGCGCCACCTGGAGAGCGATCGGCCGGGCCTCCGTGTTGATACGAGATGATCTCCTGCCGAACCTCCGGAGGTTCGCTGACCAGCAGTTCATCAAGCTGCGTGTTGCTCATCACCTCGGCGTCCTGCTCGAGCGCCTGGGCCACGCTGGTCCTTTTCGCTCGGCGAGAGCACGTTGCTGTTGTCGGCCAGCGCCGTAAACGTGATCGACAACGTGGCCAGCATGATGGCGCCCGCTGAATGCCAGCCAAACGACAGACCGAACGACCCTCCGGCCGAGTTCACGCCCGCTGCCTCGCTGACCTCTTGCTCCGAGATCGGCGAGAGGGTGTAGATTGTTCAATTGCGACACCAACAAGCCCAAACCACAGCCCGCCAACACCAGTGGGATCACCAAATACCACCCAGAGTCCGCCGCGCGGAACAATCGGCAACAGTCCCGCCACGCCGATAGTCGCCAGCACGAACCCAATGAGGATGATGTTGCTCGGCCGACGCTTGCCCGCCCTCCTGCCGGCCAACAGAGCCATCCCGAACATGCTCAGCGACAGTGGGGCCAACGACAGCCCGGCCTGCAGCGCGTTGTACTCGAAAACCATTTGCAGGTAGATCGGCAGTGCGATCATCATGCCGCCGAGAGCGATCTGCTGGAGCATCTGACCCGAAATGCCCAACCGAAACGGCTTAGAGCTGAACAATCCGGGATCAATCAATGTCGGCTTTCCGGCGCGCTTCCGCCGACGTAGCCAGAAGGCCAGCACCGCCAGGGCTCCCGCGCCCAGCGCCAGCAACACGCCGACGAACTCGCCGCCTTCCTGCCACACGAGGATGCCCAGCACTACACCGCCCATCCCGAGCACCGAGAGCACCGCTCCGACAACGTCCAACTCGCGTGGTCCGGTGTACGGCGCGTCGCGGACCAGCTTGATCCCGGAGAGCACGACGACGATGATGACCGCCTCAAGAGGAACCCGACGCGCCACGACAGAAAGGTTGTGATGAAGCCACCTAGCAGCGGTCCAACCGCGGCGGCAATCGCGGCAGCGGCGCCGACCAGTGCGTAGACCCTCTTTGCGCCGCTCCTTCGAAATTGCCGTGGATCAAAGACTGCATGGCCGGCAGCAGCAGGGACGCGCCCAGCCCGCCTATCACCGCCCAGAAGACGATGATCGCGGTGAGGCTCTGAGCCACCGTCATGGCGATCGCACCGATTCCGTACCCCACGAGCCCCAGCACGTACGCCCGACGCCGGCCGATGAAGTCACCAACTCTGCTGCCGATCAGAATGAACGCTGCCGATACGAGCGCCTCCAGCGCTATCGCGCTCTGCACGCCGCTCACGGTGGTGTCGAGATCGTGCGACGACAGCCGAGATCGACACGTTCATCAGCGACGTGTCAACCACCAGGACGAACATTGCCATCGCCAGCAGGAGCGCCAGCCTGCGATTGAACCCACCCGCGGTCGAGACCTCTCCCCCGGGCGTCGCGTCCGTCATCCGCGGTTCACCTTCTCCTCGCCGAATCGCCGACGCGTACTCAGCGTGATCACTTCGATACCTCTCGTCGCCGCATGCACGGCGCCATCTTGCCAGAACGGTCGGGTGCAAGAGTTCAGCTCAAATGCTTCGGTCTCCGTCAATTTGCTTCGGATGAGTGTCCAGATGAAGCCAGCGTTCACCTGTTACCGGAGGCCGCGCTGATCATGGCGATGACCTAGCGCATGGCCCTCGAACCGGAACTCACTGCCTAACTGCAGCAAGCGGTGCTGCCAGGATTACCGGGTCTGACCACCATCCACTGAGAAAGATTCGCCGCACCGTCCAAATGGCACCTAGATGAGGCTCATTAGTGACAATCTCGACTCATCAAGAAATTGGCCGTCTGGGTCAATGGCAAGCTCCAATTTGTCAGCAAAGCACCATTTTGGTGCCGGCTCGCGAATTACCCTTCAGATCCTGAAGCAAATGCCGACCTGGAAGACTGGATGGCAGAAATCCTCCATAGTGCCGTCAAAGCTCTGCTACCAGATCGCGCCACCTCATCCATCGGATCGTCGAGGGGCAACGTCTGATGATGCAGGTCTATGTTGATGGCCTGCTGGGCTGGCACTACTGGCCCGAGAGCGTAGACCGGATTACTACATGCGCCTGCTGCGTGATTGGACGGGGTGCCGCGAGATCGTGGCCTGGATTCGGGTGCTCTTGCGGATTTGCAGTATTGTGCATGAACCTTGGCCGCGCGCATGCTCCATCCGGAGATAAGGCGGCTATCGCGGCCCAAGCTGGACGCCAAGGATGGGTATCGCCAGAATCCTCCGGGCGGCACTAGAACGATGTTTCCGAACGTATACTCACCACTGATCCAATCTAGGCAGGGTCGGCCTTGGGTCAGGAAACTTCGGGGGCCGTCCTAGTCCGGCGCAAGCAAAGGACGTGTTCGGAAGTGAGCCGCCTCAAGTGGGGTAGCAATACCCAGGACACGCAGCCTGCCGATTACATCGTCGAAGCCAAGCTTCGACCGCCGCCGGCACGACCTGAAGTGGTTGGTCCGCACTCGCCTCCTTGAACAGCTGCAGCGCGCGACGCGACGGGCGGTAACACTGATCGCCGCCCCTGCCGGTTACGGCAAGACCACGGTTGTCACGCAGTGGCTGGCGTCACCCGCTCGACCCGAGATGGTCGCCTGGATCTCCTCGAAGCTCCTGACAACGATCCAGTGCGACTGTGGACGCACATTGCTACGGCACTCGACCGGGCAGGCTGCAAAATCAGCGCGGGACGTTGCAGGATTTGTTTCCGCAGGCGGCCATGACATGCTGACCGGGGTGCTCCGCGCATCGTCGACGCGATTGCCGTGCGATCTCAAAGCGTAGTGATCGTCATAGACGATTTCCACATCGTTAGATCCGCCGAATGCACTAAACAAATAGATTTCTTTGTCAAACATCTCCCGGAGCAGGCGCATCTGGTATTGATCACGCGTGCAGATCCGACCCTGCGACTTGGGAAAATGCGAGCCGCTGGACAGTTGTCAGAAATCCGTGCTGATGATCTTGCATTCAACACTGCTGAGGCATCTGCGCTCATGGTCGCCGATGACGTCCAATTGTCCGACGCCGCCATGTCAGAACTCATGCTCCGAACCGAAGGATGGCCAGCAGGTCTATATCTAGCAACACTTTCTTTGGTTGGTCGCCCAGATCAGAGCGAATTCGTGCGACCATTTCAGCGGCAACAATCGGTTCATCGGTGATTATCTCACCGAGGAAGTACTCGGTCAGCAGTCGGACGATGTGCGCCAGTTCATCCTCGACATGTCGGTCGTCGATCGATTCTCGGCACCGCTCGGCGATTACATGAATGGTGAGCGACAGTCGGCCAGAATCCTGCGTGATCTACAACACACGAATTTATTTCTCATCCCACTCGACGATGAGGGCCAGTGGTTCCGTTTCCATCACCTATTTGGCGGGGTCGCCAGGAGCACGCTCGAGACGGAACAGCCAGAGCGTGCAGCGATGCTTGCATAGCCGCGCTGCGGACTGGTTAAGTGAGAATGGCTACGTCGACACAGCAATCGACCATGCGCTGGCTGCCGGCCGCCACGATCGTGCGGCATCTCTCGTACAGGCCAGCTGGATGCAGTACTTCGATGCCGGACTGGGAACCACCGTGCGCGGCTGGCTTCGGGCCCTGGACTCCTCAACCGCCGGCGAGAGCACCCCGACCCTCGTCACAGCAGCGTGGATGGCGGCATTCTCAGGCCAACAGGACGAAATGGGCCGCCTACTCGCACAACTGAGCACCCTGACGAGTAACGTGGCGCTACCCGACGGAACAAAGTCCGTCGAATCTGTCGTGGCGCTGATCCGCGGACTGTTCGGGTTCGGTGGCCCTGTCGGACATGTTGGCGTCGGCCCGGCGCGCAGCGGAGCTCGAGACGGATGGCAACACGCACGTGGTACGCGGTGGCGACTACAGCGCTCGGTCATGCAAGTTATGTGATCGGTGACCTGGATACGGCGGCCCGCGTCCTCCCCCACGCTGCCTACAGTGAGGCCGCACCCTCGCTGGTCCGGATCATGGCTCTAGCCTTCCTGTCGCTGACCCAAGCTGAGCTAGGCCAGTTCGATCGCAGCCGCAAGTCGGCGGAAGAGTCTATGGAAGTTGTCGAGGCTAGAAGTTTGCACGCCCTACCGTCCGGCTCCATGGCGTTCACTGCGCTTGGGCAGAGCCAGGCTGCCTCCGGCCGGTTGACCGAGGCCATGGCGACTCTCGAACAAGGGCTCAACCTTCTCAGGAAGAATCCGGGACTAAGCCCGTGGCCGATGATTCATCACCTACTCGCGATGGGACGCGTGGCAATCATGTCGGGCGATCTGCCGCTAGCACGGCGGCTCCTCGATGATGTGCGCCGCTGATGCGGCAGTACCAGCAGGGAATGTCGGCCATGATCGTACGACTGGATCCTCGCGCAAAGGAGCCTGCGGCAAGGCCATGTCGAAGGACCGCATACTGAGCGCTTACCGCGCGAGAGATCGACGTGCTGCGCCGGCTCGCCGGCTCTCTGAGCATCGGTGAGATCGCCTCGAGCTTTACCTATCGCCGAACACCGTGAAGACACACACCACGGCGCTGTATCGCAAGTTGGGGGCCGCTCCCGGTCCGAGGCCGTCAAGATCGGCCGCGAGCGCCTCGCTGATCTAAGTCGGCAGAATCACCCGGGTGAGATCGCCGACGGGTGAGGATGGCTCACCCTGAGGTCCGGGCCGAATGGTGGTAAGCAACTTCCATGAGGCGGAAAAGAGCCACAGCTCACGCATGAAATCAATTCTCGAGACGCCTGTCTCACTGTTTCCGCCCGACCATCTAGCTCCACGTACCGAGTCAAGCGTCTCGCTGCTGGCTGATCACGCTACGATCCGGATGTTGCGCTCCGGAGCAAACAGTTGCCGCGCCTCCTCACCCGGCACTTGCCGATCATCGTGTTGGACCAGTCGTCGGCACGACCGCCGTCCGAGAGCCTCCCATGATCTTCAACCGGATCGCCCGCTGATTCTCCTACTGATTGGCTCGGCGTCGGACGATCCTGCCGATGCAATTCGAGCGTGCAACGACAGGCCGGTGACTGGGCATGGGCCGCGCGAGCCCTCGTACGCTCGCTGGCCGTCCCGCGGATACTGGCCGGCGCGGACGGCGCTGCATCATACGACAGATTGTCGAGTTCAGAGGAGTTTGGTGAGTCCGAGCCGCTGCTGCTCGCGGCTGCGGCCGCTGGCACATTCATGGTTCGATATCGCCGAATCAGCGCTTGCGCGAGCCGCGTCAGAGCTGAACCAGGCTGCTGCAGCCGGAGGCGACAGAGCTGGTCAGCCTTGCGCTCCTCAACATCGCCATGGCACGGCAGCGAGGGGACGCAGTTGTCGGTCTTGCGCAGGTCCGGCCAGCTCAACGATCTCATGGTCAAGCTGACAGCCGCTCGAGCGAAGCCGGGCGCCTGAACTGTCACCGCTGATCGACTACTACGTGGCCGGCTTCGAGTTGCTGCGAGGCAACGTCGATCAACGCAAGGTGGACCTTGGAGCGAGGTGCCGGTCGCTTCGGAGCGTCAGCCAATAGGTGATGCCACCGATGTCTGAACAGCTCGCCCGGGCGGCTTGTGCGCGGAGCCAGCTGTCGTGGATTGATGCATTCTGCGGAGACCTGGGCCGAGCAACGCGGTATGCGACCTCGGTGCTTCACCGACCGGCAGGCGGACGCCAGCGAGAGCGGGCGTCAGGTTCGCCCACCTTGCGACCGCTTGGACACACCTGGAGCGCGGTGAGGTCGAGCAGGCGAGGCAACGTCTTGATCATGCCGTCCACACGTGTGCGGAGCAATCATGATCCGCTGCTGCGCGCTGCTCAAGCGCTGACCCAGGCGCGGCTGGCCGTGATCACCGACGAGCCCGAGACGGGGCTCAGATTGCTGTCACTCGATTGAGCAGAGATCGACTCGCAGATGGCGGCGGGCTGGTTCGCTGATCGACTCTTGATCGCACAGGGCCGAAGCGTGGCTGGCGGCGGGCGAACCCGCAGCAGGCGATTGCGACACTCACGTCCCGAGCCTGAGCTCGCACCCGCCGAAGCAGGCGTCGATCTTGGCACAGGTCGTCACTGCGGCTAGGCGATCTGCCCGCAGCCGAAATGATGGTCGCCCGAATCCCATCCGACCCTGTCGTCACCACCCTTGCTACATCAGGTCCAGCGCTGGCTGCTCGTTGCTCAGCTGGCCGTCGAGCAGGGCAACTTCCGACGAGCCGGAGTTGTTGGTTGATCGCGCATGTGCGCGTGGCGACGAGGAACAGCTGCGAATGACCGTGCGCGATGGCAGGCGGCTGGCTGCGATCCCTCGCCGCACGCGATTCAGACCTGTCGGCTCGGCACTCAGCCTTTCTGGCATCTGTACCGGAGCCGACCGGCATGAACGCCGTTGATCACCGCACTGGTGAATCCTGGTGCGCACGACTCTTTGTTCGTCGCGCCACTGACCACGCGCGTGAGACCGATGTCCTGAAGCGACTGGCTGAGTATTGCTCCAACGAAGAGATCGCGGCGGACCTCGTCTTGTCGCCTGAACACGGTCAAGACGCATATGCGGTCACTGTTCCAGAAATTATCGGTTACCCGGCGGGCGGATGCCGTCCGCCGGGGTCGCCAGCTGGGACTCTGCTAGCCGGCGCTCGCGATGATCAAGCGAGCGCTGCTGCCTTGAGCTGGTCGAACTCACTCTGGCTGATCGTGCCCTCGGTCGAGTAGACCTTTGGCGGTGGCAATCTGCTGTGCCGGGTCGCCCTGACCGGCCACCTGCTGAATGTAGAGTCGGTCGCCGCCTGCGCTCCTGGATATCACCTGCCTGACGCTCTGCCATCCCCTTACCTCGCGGCGATGAGATAGATCAGTGCCGTGAGGAACGGGAAGACGATGAGAGCAATCACCCAAGCGCCTTCCACCATCCGCTGAGCTCCTTGTCACGGAACAGATCGCCCGAGGATATGGAACAAGATCATTAGGTAGAAGACGAAGAAAAAGCTCCAGATCAGAAGCCAGAAAAAACCCCCAAAGGTCATGTTGCGTGCCTACTGCCCTTCCCGTGTGATTCGTCGCGTAAACCCCCAGCGATGCTGGGACCGGTACAAGACTGCGCTCTCGGGGCCAGCGCTGCTCACCCGCAGCGGGTGAAATCGTCGGCCGGAGCAACTCGAGACAGGTTGCTCCTGCTGCAAGCTGACGAGAGACTGCACGTGATGGCTGACTCAGACACTGGCGGGGCCGGTGCACTCCCGAAGCAAGCGAACATGCCTCGCCTGGCGCCTCCCGGCGCGCCACAGGCCATCGACCCAGTCGCAATCATCCCGCTCCAGGCGGTACATCGGAGCACTTCGTGCTCTGTAGCGATCGTGGGCATTCCCGTCTCAGTCATCGCGTACGGCTTCTCTCGCGCTCGTTGCAGCCATCCAGAATTCCCTGTTCACCGCGCTGCCGAACCAGATCTTCCCCTGCCACCCGCACCCGCCTGGTGGCCGGTGGCTCGTCCTGTCTCGGGTGCATCTCACGGCTTGACATATCCGGTACCTGCCTGGGAATACGGGCCACTCACCGCGCCTTCGGCTTCGTGGCGGGTGGTGGCCCGCCCGATCCGACGTGAACTTCCCCGGTATCGCGCTTGCCGCGCTGACTACACTCAGCCTGGGGCGCTGTCCTCGGCCCGGAAGCACCGCTGATCGCGATTGGCGGTGGCCTTGGGAACGCTTGCCGTGAGCCTTGCCAGAAAAATGCGCCGCCAATGGCCCTGACGATCATGGCTCTCCGCCGGGAGCTTTGCGGCTGTCAGCACACTCCTCGGCTCTCCGGTGCTCGGTGCCTTTCTGATCATGGAAATTGCAGGGATCGGTGGTGCGGCGCTGAGCCTGCGTGGCACTGCCTGGCCTGCTCTCGCTTCCGGGATAGGCGCGCTGGTCTTCGTTGGTATGGACAATTGACAGGTCTTGGCACCTTCTCGCTTGCGCTGCCATCCGTACCGCCTCGGCGTGCCGCCGACGTTGGCAACCATGGGCTGGGCGCTCGTCATGGGAGCGGTGGGCGCACTTTTAGCGTGGTTGATCCGCATGCTCGCACTGTGGCTTCGTCCGATCGTGCACGTGAACCGGCTTCTGGTTACCTCGGCGCTCGGTCTGCTCATCGGTCTCGTCGCTTAGTGGGCTACCAGCTGGTCTCAGGACGCAGTTTCGCCGAAGTGCTCTTCTCCGGACAAGATTCACTCGCCAGAGCTGGTCGCAGGGGGCAGCCGGCGCGTCGCTTGGCGTGATGATCTTGCTCGTCATCTGCAAAGGCCTCGCGTACGGAATGTCTCTGAGCGCCTTTCGCGGTGGCCCGGTTTTCCCCTCGATGTTCATCGGCGCGGCAGTCGGTATTGCCGCGAGCGGACTGCCCGGCATGGATCTGGCACCAGCCATCGGCATGGGCATTGGCGCAATGTGCTCGGCAATGCCGCGGCTGCCGCTGACCTCGCACGCTGCTCGCCGTCCTGCTGATGGGGGCTGACGGCATCCTCGTGACGCCGCAGGTCGTTGTGGCTGTCGTCGTGGCCTTCGTGATCACCAACGTGCTTCCGGCTCCTGGCCCCAAGACGCCGGAGACCCTGCCTAGCCACGCGACGCTGGCGATCACCCTCGGCGGGTGAAAGACGGGGCCGCCGGCACTAGGATCTCGTCCGCCAACCGCTGGTCGCTCGTATGTTCGAAAAGTGTCAGTGGTGGCTGCGAGCATGATTCCATGACGGGGGATGATGCTGCGAGACATTACTGGCGGCTCGGGATGCGGTGGCGGATGCGGCGTGAGGCTTTGCGGCCGCATTGGCACGGCTGGCCGAGACGGCGGTGCGGTACGCCGTTGCCGGATCGCCGGCGTGACACCGCCGCAGGGATCGGATCGTGCCGGCGCAGTCCGGGCTAGGCCAGGTGAATTCGTCGCCGACGAGCTCGCGCTGCTGCTCCGCGACCAGCTATCAGGTGCGCTGCTACTCGCCCGCAGCGCCGCCTCGCGACCTGCCCACCGTGTGGGAGCGCTTCCGGCGCGGCGAACTCGACGATGACCAGATCCGGGTGACGACCGGGTGGGCCGCAGGGTCACCAAGCCGGCACTCTAACCGCCCTTGACGACCTCGCCGTCAGGCAACCCAAACCCGCTCCCGAAACAGCTCAGGTCTGGCTGCTGCGGCTGTTGGTGCAACTCCAGACCGCTCGCCTTCGCACAACGGCATCGCCGCGCCAGCCGGAAACGCCGCGTCACCATCGTGCAGGGCGCCGACGGCATCGGCTACGTCGCAGAGGGGAAGTCTCCGCCGCCGATGCCGCCGCGATTAGATGCCATGCTTTCCGCGCCACCGCTGGAGTCTCGGCGCCGACGATCCGCGCACCGAACAACCGCAGCGCCGCTCCGACCTGTTCGCCGACCTACTCCTCGGCCGACTCGCCTACAACCACGACACACCGAGAACGAGGAAGGGGACGCGGAAGGGAAAAGAGGTGGACGCCGCCGAGGGGACACAGCATCGATGACATGACCTCCGAGAAGGACGCCCCTGACGAAGACAGCCTTCCGTGGACCGGGGCTACCGAATCAGAGTGGTTGGAGGTCAGGCACATCGACCCGACACCGGCGAACTGCTCGGCACCCAGCTGCAACGCATCAACCCCGACGGAGAATTACATCGGTCCACGTTCGGCGATACCCGGCCTCGCCCGCGACCGTGATCAATCGGCCGCGGACCATCCGGATCGGGATCGTGGTGCCGTGCCAGCCTGCTCGGCGCCACCAGCAGCCCTGCCGAACTCGCCGACCGGTCGGATTCATCGGCAGCATGCTGCGTGACCTCATCGCGGAGAGCTTGAATGCTGACAGCCGGACCGAGGTGCTGTTACCTGGCTGCTCACCGACAACTGGCGGTCGGCTCCTCGATATCACTGAACTCGGCCGCTACCCCTCCAGACGGCTCGCCGAAGCGATCAAGATCCCGCGCCGGCACCTGCCGCTACCCACCTGCGCCGTTCCGCTGACCGCTGCGATCTAGATCACCATACGTCCCCCAAGGCGCGACTTCGGCAACGAACATGGACCCGTTCTGCCGCCGACACACCGCGCCAAGACCTTCGCCTGGCATGCCGCGCTCCGAGACCACGACGGCATCGACTGGACCATGCCCACCGCCGACCGCACCGATGCATCGACGAACCACTGCCGGACGAGCTGCGTGAGCGGATTCCTTGAGCGATCCAGACAGAGATGAACGCCGTTTACGGCGCGGCCGACAACTGCGTTGCCCGGACTTGCCGGGACGCCCCTGCGGCCGCGCCGTCCCAGGATATAGAAGGCTTCGTACACCTCGACGCTGCCTCCGGATGCAAGGACGGGGCATCCGTCGCTTTGGTGGCCGCTTCGGCAAGGACTCAGCATTGATAATCGAATAGCCGCCAAGCTGGGAGGCGCCGCCGTTGCTGGAGCCGCTGTTCTTGACGTCGTGCGCACTGAACGGGTTGCCGATGTCGACCACTGAGTCGCCGGTGCCAAACCGGGCACCCCACTCCTGCATGGCCTTCTCTTGAGCTTCCGGTGTCTCGGCCATCTGTCCGCCGGCGTATAGTACAGGAATTTCGCCATCGTGTCCTCCTCTGTTGGGTATCGGCCAGCCGTTTGCTGGCCGACGTCGAAAATGGCTTCACCGGTACCACGCGGGCGCGGGCGAAATCGACAGGTTTCTTGGGCACCGGTCGCGCAGCCGACGCTCACCAGTGCATGTCGGATAGCAATACGTAA
>ERZ1370068.2564-contig-1706_pt1 | contig 20742 bp, 23 predicted proteins | sample MGYA00561227_ERZ1370068 | MGnify/ENA primary metagenome ERZ1370068 (study PRJEB38410, sample SAMEA6850437) | metagenome | study: Metagenomic assessment of the ecological functions of the soil: analysis of the soil microbiota associated with the... | reverse complement strand
ATGGCGGCCGGTCGCCTGCCATCGGTCTCAATATCCTGTTGCCGTTCGAGGCAGAGCCGGCAACGAGCGCACCGGAACCATCTCGCCGTCGACTTCCGCTATTTCTTCGCGCGCGCCAAGATGATGTTCGTGCGCTTTGTCGTCGGCCTACGTGATCCTGCCCGGCGCGGCTTCGGCACGCTCGACGGGATTGGAGCGACAGTGCCTGACGCAGCGTGCAGACGGGCAAGAGCCGCAAGATTCCGCGTCTGCATCCTGCGTCGAGCGGCGATTTCTGGCGCGGCCTCGCCGATTGGATGGGAGACAAGCTCGTGCCGGCAGAAGGCGATGATCTCGCCTGCCGACGACATGCAGCCTGATGCAGGTCATCGAGGCCGGAGGCCATCGTGAGGCCATCTTCCGGTTCTACGAGGGACGCGGCTTTGCACCTACCCGGGCCGAACGCGAGAAGATGCTCAATGACGCGTTGTTCGCGTTGCCGGTGCGGAAGAGTCGGGCGCGGCGTTTGGTAAATTGGTGTTCGTGGCCCCCTACCGATGAAGTCATTGCGCATCGTGCCTGTTTGCCGCCGCGGCTGCGGCGGCCAGCGCTTTCGCTCTCGCCAGCGCCGCCCGTTCCTGCGAACGCGGTGCCGCCTCCATTTGCTAACGCGACGCCGCCGCCGATTCCTGCGCGCGGCGCCCCCCCTTCGGCCAAACGCGCCGCCGCTTCCTCGGGTCTACGGTGAACCTGATCTCGAGTCCCAGGTGACGATCATCCAGGACGCCGATACGGTCGAGAAATGCGGTCAACGGCGAGCCGGTAGCGCGTCACCATGGCGCGGCGGGACCTGCCTCGTTCCAGGCGCAATGGTCGAATTTCGTTTGCTACGATTCGCTGGGTTTCAACCTCAGCGTGCCGATGTGGCTGTTGTTTTCTTGGTGATTTGATTCGCACGCTGGGGATTCCGGCGCGCCCGGTCCGGACCGCATCGTATGTCTGTCTGCGTAACCGCTGCTCGATGCCTGGCTCACCGCTGCGGGAGGTGCACGATCAGTATCGCGTCCGGGTCGAAAGCGCGAACTATTTCGTGACGACCTGAAGGGCCGTTACGTGCTCACGTTGTACGAGTGCCTGCCGGCCGCCGGATTGCCGTTCTACCTCAATCTGATGGCGCACTGGCCCGGGCCGGCGTCAGTGCTGGCGTGGGCCCGACCACGGGTGCGTGTTTTCGTTGTTGAATGGCAAGCCGGCGAGTCTCGTTACGGCATCGATGGCATGCCGGTGGAGTACCGCCGCAACTTGCGCTGCTGTCGGCGCGGCGCTCGCGCGGCTGCACGTTGCGTCGATGTCGTATCGCGCGCGGCTGTCCAACCGGCGCGGTCGGTGGTGGCGGGTGGCGCGCGCGGTGAGCGCTTTGTCGGCGGACCAGGTGCTGCTGGAGTCGGCTCGAGTTCGGGTTCGGCTGCAAGTTGCCGGGCGCCATCCACGGTGATCTCTTTTGCGATAACGTGCTGTTTGCGACGGCGTCGCGGGGATCATCGATTTCGGCTTCGTGGCGACGGATTTCTTCGCGTGACGTGGCCATTACCGTCAACGATTGGTGCGTCGATGCCGGCGGCAGCTGTGGATGAACGCGCGGAGGCGCTGGTCACGGCGTACGACCACCTGGCCCCTGACGCCGGACGAGCGCGCCATGGCCGGCGCTGCGTGCGGCCGGGCTGCGTTTCTGGCTGTGCCGTCTGTACGACCTGCATTTGCGGCGTTCGGGAGAGCGTATGCGCACGATCCTGAGCATTTCAGCGCGTCCTGCGCGATCGCGCGCGTGGCCTGCGCGCTTTCCGAGCTCAGAACGACGACCCGCGCGCATTCGTTTCACGCGTTACGACGCGCGGCGCGGAATGGCATGGCTCGCGCGGCCTATTCGCGTTCAGCCGCAAGCGCTCCCCGGATCTTGCTGCTTCTGTACTGCATGCTGTTGAAGCTGTTGCTTTCGCTTCTTTGTCGGGCCTTACGCCATCACCATCCTGAAGCCGGTGTTGCCGTCGGGCTGCGGCGTTGGACACAGGAGCGGCACGCCGGGCTGGTCAGCTGTTCCAGGGCTTTCGGGCCGACCTGGGGTCGCTGCCGATCGGCGTTTCTTGTCGTGGGGTTACTGCGGCGATATTCGCGTCGTCGCTCGTGGATGATGGAAAATTGCTCGATCTTGTCAGCGCGGGATGAATGACGAGGAGGTCGCGGCGCTCGCCGACGGTGCGCTGCAGGCCGGCATGTTGTTTCGGCGTTGCTGACGATTCCTGTCATTGGGACGTGGTGGGCGCCCGCTGGTCGTGCACCAGGGCGGGCATGGCGTCGCCGTAGTTGCGGCGCTCGCCAGTGGCGGCCGCTCGCGATCCGTTCTCGGCGTGTCCTTCATGGCGTAGTGCCGCGCTCTTCACCGGCATGCTGGTGCTGTTGCTGCAGCTTTGGGCCTGTTGACGGCAGGTGTTGCTGGTGCCGTACGAATTTTCTCGCCACGCTGCATATTTCCGACTACCGGAGCTACCGCGATGTGTTCCATGCCGGTGAGACGCTGGCGCCCCGGGTCGGCCCCTGCACCGGTTGAGCGAGGCTAGGGCGGTTCGAGCTTCGCGTATTCGAGCGCCAGCCACTTCACGCCGCGCATCGCGGAAGTTGACCTGCACGCGCGCGTCGTTGCCGCGGCCTTCGCGCGTCGATGATCACGCCCACGCCGAACTTCGCGTGGCGCACGCTCTGGCCGATGCGCCATGCCGGCGCCGCGCCCGTGGCGTCCGCCTGCGGCGCCGGCCGGTCACCGCGCGACCCGCCCATTCGGCGTCGTCGACATCGATCGGCACGGCCGCCGCGTAACGGCGACAGCCACTGCACGAGCTGTCGCGCGGCAGCTCGTCGACGAAGCGCGACGGAATGTTGTAGCGGATCTGGCCGTGCAGCATCCGGCTCTGCGCGTGCGTGAGGTAGAGCCGCCGCCGCGCGCGCGTGATCGCGACGTACATGAGCCGTCGCTCCTCCTCGAGGCCGTCGGCCTCGGAGAGGCTGTTCTCGTGCGGAAACAGTCCCTCCTCGAGGCCGGTGACGAACACCGTGTGGAACTCGAGGCCCTTCGCCGAATGCACCGTCATGAGCTGCAGCGCCGGCCGGCCCTTCCGCGGCCTGCGTCTCGCCGGCCTCGAGCGCGGCATGCGCGAGGAACGCGGTCAACGGATCGGTGGCGCCTCGTCGCGTGCCGCTCGCGGCGATTGCGCCTCGATCGCGACGCGGTCGGACAGCATCGGCGCATCGGTCGCGAGCTCCGCTTCGCGCACGAAGCCGTCGGCCGCGGTGACGAGCTCCGTCGAGGTTCTCGACGCCGATCCTGCCCGTCCTTTTCCGCCTGGTAGTGAGCGATGAGGCCCGAGCTGCTCGATCACGTGCTCGACCGCTTCGGGCAGCGGCAGCGCCCGCGTCTCGCGATGCGCAGCGATTCGATCAGCTCGACGAACGTGCGCGAGCGCTCGCGCCGGCCTTGCCGCCGATCGCGCCGCTGCGCGCGCCGCCTGCCACAAGCGTCGTCGCCGTGCCTCGCGCGCCGCGTCCTGCAGCTGACTCGAGCGTGCGCGCGCCGATCCCGCGCGGCGGAAAGTTGACGACGCGCAGGAACGCGCCGTCGTCCCCGGCGCGGCGATGAGGCGCAGGTACGCGAGCGCGTGCTTGACCTCGGCGCGCTCGAAAAAGCGCATGCCGCCGTAGACGCGATACGGAAGCGCCGCGCTGAACAGCGCGTGCTCGAGCACCCGCGACTGCGCGTTCGAGCGATAGAGCAGCGCCACCTCGTCGAGCGCGACGCCGTCGGCCGCGAGCCCTTCGCGACGTCGACGACGAACGCCGCCTCGTCGATGATCGGTCGGCGCCGCGAACGCGCGCACCGGCTCGCCCTTGCCTTCGCTCGTCCACAGGTTCTTGCCGAGCCGCGCCTGGTTGTTGCGGATGAGCGCGTTGGCGGCGTCGAGGATGTGCCCGTGCGAGCGATAGTTCTGCTCGAGCTTGATCAGCTTCACCGGCTGCTCCGGCGTGGCGAAGTCGCGCTCGAACTGCTGCATGTTCGCGACGTTGGCGCCGCGGAACGCGTAGATCGACTGGTCGTCGTCGCCGACGGCGAACACGCGCCGTGTGCGGTCCCGGCAAGCATGCGCAGCCACCGGTACTGGCAGCGCGTTCGTGTCCTGGAACTCGTCGACCAGCAGGTGCGAGAAGCGGCGCTGGTAGTGCTCGCGCAGCGCGTCGTTGTCCGGCGAGGAGCTCGTAGCTGCGCAGCAGGAGCTCCGCGAAATCGACCACGCCTTCGCGCTGGCACATCGCCTCGTAGAGCGCGTAGTGCTCGACCATGCCGGCGCGTGAAGTCGTCGCCCGCCTCGACCATGGTTCGGGCGCAGGCCCTCTTCCTTGGCGTCCGGCGATGAACTATTGCAGCTGCCGCGGCGGATAGCGGTCGTCGTCGATGTCGTGTGCGTCGGTACATCCGCTTGATCAGCGCGAGCTGGTCCTGCGTGTCGAGGATCTGGAACAGCTGCGGCAGGTCGCGCGTCGCGGTGATGCGCGCGCAGCATCCGGTTGCACAGGCCGTGGAACGTGCCGACCCACATGCCGCGGATGTTGACCGGCGTCAGCGCCGACAGCCGCAGTCAGCATCTCCTTCGCCGCCTTGTTGGTGAACGTGACGGCGAGGATCGACAGCGGCGCCGGCCTGCCCGGTCGCGAGCAGCCACGCGATGCGCGTCGTGAGCACGCGCGTCTTGCCGCTGCCCGCGCCCGCCAGGATCAGCGCCGACGCATGCGGCAGCGTGACGGCGGCGAGCTGCTCCGGATTGAGGTTGTCGAGAAGCGTTGCGAGCGACCATGCGTCGATGATACGATAGCCGAGCCGCGGATGGGACACTGGAGTCCGCCGGCGCTCGACGCGCAGCTATAATCGCGCCGCCGACGCGCTCCGCCGATGCGCCCGCGCCGTACCACGCCCCGACCGCGCAACTCCGCGACGATGCGCGCGTTCGTCCACTGGATCCGCTCGGCCGCGCCGTACGTGCACGCGTTCCGCGGCAAGACGTTCGTGATCGCGTTCGGCGGCGAGGTCGTCGCCGACGACGAGTTCCTCGGCGTCATCCACGACCTGAACCTGCTGCACAGCCTCGGCATCCAGCTCGTCGTCGTCCACGGCTGCCGGCCGCAGGTCGAGGCGATCCTGGCCGCGCAGGGCATCCAGAGCCGCTACGCGCACGGCGTGCGCGTCACCGACGCCGACGCGATGGACTGCGTGCTCGAAGCCGGCAGGCCAGGTGCGCGCGCGGATCGAGGCGCTTGCTCTCGCTCGGCATCGCGAACTCGCCGATGGCCGGCGCGCGCAACCGCGTGTCGAGCGGCAACTACCTCACCGCCAAGCCGATGGGCGTGGTCGACGGCGTCGACATGCAGCTGACCGGCGAAGTGCGCCGCATCGACACCGAGGCGATCCAGCAGCGCCTCGACGACGGCGACATCGTGCTCGATCTCGCCGATCGGCTACTCGCCCACCGGCGAGATCTTCAATCTCACCGTCGAGGAAGTCGCAACGCAGGTCGCCGGTCGCCTGGAGCGCGGCGCAAGCTCATCTTCCTGATGGACGCCGACGGCGTGCGCAACGGCCGCCGGCAGCTCGCTGACCGACCTGTCGACCACCGACGCCGAGGCGCTCGCTCGCCAAGCGCGGCAAGCTGACGCCGGACGTCCGGCTCTACCTGCCTGCCGCGATCCGCGCGTGCAACAACGGCGTGCAAGCGCGCGCACCTCATCAGCCGCCGCCTCGACGGCGCGCTGCTGCTCGAGCTCTTCACGCGCGACGGCGTGGGCACGATGATCGCGGCGACGCGCGCTCGCGCAACATCGCGCAACGCGACGATCGACGACGTCGGCGGCATCCTGCCGATCATCGAGCCGCTCGAGGAGCAGGGCGTCCTCGTCCGCCGCTCGCGCGAGCGCCTCGAGAGCGAGATCGAGCGCTTCGTCGTCGCCGAGTACGACGGCAACATCATCGGCTGCGCGGCGCTGTACGCATTTCCCGAGGAGAAGGTGGGCGAGCTCGCGGCGCTCGCCGTCCAGCCCGACTTCCGGCGCGAAGGGCTACGGCGAGGCGCTGATGCACGAGATCGAGATGCGCGCGCGCAGGCTCAAGCTCGACGAGCTGTTCGTGCTCACGACGCAGACGTCGCACTGGTTCCTCGAGCGCGGCTTCCGCACGGCGACGATCGCCGACCTGCCGCGGCAGAAGCAGGCGCTTTACAACTACCAGCGCAAGTCGCTGGTCTACCGCAAACGCTGTAAGGGAGTCTCCGATGGCCCGCATGGTCCAACTGCGTGAAGCTCGGCCGCGAGGCCGAGGGTCTCGATTTCCGCCGTATCCGGGCGAGCTCGGCAAGCGCATCTACGAGAACGTCTCGAAGGAGGCGTGGGCAGCAGTGGCTCAAGCCACCAGACGATGCTCGTCAACGAGAACCGCCTGACGCTTGGCCGATGCGCGCGCGCGCAAGTGGCTCGCCGAGCAGATGGAGCAGCATTTCTTCGGCGCCGGCGCGGAGATGCCGTCCGGCTACGTCCCGCCTAAGACGTAGCTCGCGTCGCGTCGTCGGGCGGGCGCCGCCCGGCGCGCGCGAGGCCGGCGGGCGCCCTGAGCCCGCGCGCACGCGGTGCGAGATGATCGGGCGGTGGAAGCCTTTAAGGCGCAGAACCTGCTCGGCATCGACGTCGACGAACGATCTCCACCGCCGCGCAGACCTTCTGCGAAATGAGGATCTGGTTGCTGGCTGCCTCGCCGCAGAGGCGCGCGGCCAGATTGGTCACCGTGCCGATCGCGCCGTAGTCCCAGCGGCCCTCGAACCCGATCGCGCCGATCGTCGGCAAAGCCCTGCGCGATGCCGATGCCGAGCCCAGCTCGTAGCCGCGCTTGCTCCAGTCACTCGCGCCATGCGGCCCGACGCGCTCGCGGATCGCGAGCGCCATCCGCACCGCACGCTCGGCGGGATTCGGGATCGGCACCGGATCGTTGAAGAGGATCATCATGCCGTCGCCGGTGAAGTGCTCGAGCGTGCCCTCGTACTCGAGGATCAGCTTACCCGTCGATCTGCGTGATACTCGCGCAGCACGCCCATCACTTCCTCGGGCTCCGCGACCTCGGCGAACGCGGTGAAGCCGCGCAGGTCGAGGATACACGACGGTGATCTCGCGGCGATGGCTCTTGAGCGGATCGTCGGCGCCGCCGCTGACGATCAGCTCGGCGAGCTGGGGCGAGAAGAAGCGCCTCAGGCGGCCGACGCGCTCGAGCTCGGCCGACCTGCTCGGCGACGCGCGCGCTCCAGCGATGCGTTCCACTGCCTTCACCTCCGTCGGCGAGCGCCTCGACGCGTATCGTGCAGGCGCTTGATCCGCAGCATCGAGCGCACGCGCGCGGCGAGCGCGGCGTGATCCACCGGCTTCGTCAGGTACTCGTCGCCGCCGGCCTCGAGGCCGGCGACGACGTCCTTCGAGTCCGCCATCGCCGTCACCATGATGATCGGCGTGAACGGGAAGCCGGAGTCGGCGCGCAGGCGCCGGCAGACCTCGAAGCCGTCGAGCTTCGGCATCATCACGTCGAGCAGGATCAGGTCCGGCGTGCTGCTCGTGCGCGGCGGCCAGGCCCTCCTCGCCGTCGGCCGCGGTGACGACCTCGTAGCCCTCCGCGGCCAGCCGCGTCTGCAGGACCTTGACGTTGGTCGGGTTGTCGTCGACGATGAGGATGCGGGGAGGTGTTCTCATCGGCGGATTGTCCTGGCGAGCGGGAAATATACGGTCTCGGCCGGCGATGCACAAGGACACGCGCAACGCGCGGACATCGCGTGCAGACCGCACTCGACAATTCGTCGTCGGCCGGACGTCCGGAAATCAAGCTCGAGCAGCTCGCTGACGCTGGTGCAGAGGCGAACGCCGCTGCGCAGGCTGGTGCGCTGGGTCGCCGGCATCCGCGCCTCGGTGCACACGAAGCTGCTCGCGCGCGTTCCTGATCGTCACGCTGCTGTTCATCGCGATGGCGCTCGTGAGCCTGCAGACGATCGTCAATGCGACGCGGCAGAGCCAGCCTGCTCGACGAGGCGCACGAGCTGGTCAGCCTGGCGCAGCAGAGCGAGCACGCGCTGGCGCGGCAGATGCACTTCACGGACTTGGCGCTCCTGTCCCAGGACGAGGCGGCGATCGCGCGGATCCTGCGCGAGAACAACCGGTTCAACGACACGCCTGGCCAAGCTGGAGGCGGCCGGGCACGACCGAGCAGAGCGCTGGTCGAGCAGATCCGGTCGTCGCAGGACGAGGCGATGGCGCGTCGTGGCCGACATGGCCAACGCGATCCGCGACGGCAAGCTCGGCGCTGTCACGGGCGAGCTGCTGCACCGCCAGGAGCGGCTCGACGACGAGATCACGGCGCGCGTCGGCCAGCTCGTCGCGGCGCAGCAGGACCGGATGACGCGGCTGCGCGACAGCGTCGCCGCCGCCAACCGCCGCTCGCTGATCCTGACCGGCGCCTTCGCCGTGAGCGCGGTGCTGCTCGCGCTGGCTCTGCGGCTTCGTCATCTCGTGGTCGTTCATCCTGCCCGTGCGCGAGGCGCAGGGCTTCCTCGACCGACGTGGCCGCGGGCGACTTCGGCGGCACGCATCGCAGGTGCCCAATCGCGACGAGTTCGGCGCGCTCGCCGACCGGATGAACCACATGAGCGCGGAGCTGCACCGGCTTCGACGACGAGCAGCGCCGCGCGGCCGCGCGAGCTCGGCCGCCTGAATCGAGCAGCTGGCGCGGGCGAGCAAGGCGAAGTCCGAGTTTCTCGCCAACATGAGCCACGAGCTGCGCACGCCGATGAACGCCATCCTCGGCTTCACCGAGATGATGCTCGACGGACTCTACGGCGACGTGCCCGAGACGCTGAAGGAGCCGCTCACGGACATCCAGCGTGAACGGCCGGCATCTGCTGCGCCTGATCAACGACGTGCTCGATCTCGTCCAAGATCGAGGCCGGCCGCATGGAGCTGGCGCTGGGCGACTACTCGCGTCGCGCGAGGTCGTCGACACCGTGCAGGCCTCGCTGCGCTCGCTCGCCGCGCGAGAAGGGCCTCGAGTTCGCGATCGAGCGTGCCGGACGATCTTCCGCGTCGCCTACGGCGACAGCGGGCGGCTCACGCAGTGCCTGATGAACCTGGCCGGCAACGCGCTCAAGTTCACGCAGGCAGGGCGCGGGTCGAGATCGGCGTCGAGCTCGACGGGGACGAGCTCGTCTACCGCGTCTCCGACACCGGCATCGGCATTCCGGACGGAGGAGCTCGACGAACGTCTTCGCGCGAGTTCCGGCAGGTCGACGCGACCGTCACCCGCGAGTTCGGCGGCACGGGTCTCGGCCTGAGCATCACCAAGAAGTTCGTCGAGATGCACGGCGGCCGCATCTGGGTCGAGAGCGAAGTCGGCAAGGGCTGCGACGTTCTTCTTCGCGGTCCCGCTGCGGGCGAGAAGGCGAGGGCAATGAGCGAGACGCACCGATCCTTTACGTCGAGGACAACGAGTACAACCGCAAGATCGTCCGGCAGCTGCTCGAGCCGTACGTCGCTACCGGCTGATCGAGGCGGTCGACGGCGAGGCGCGGCGTCGCGCTGGCGCCGCAGGCAGCTGCCGGACCTGATCCTGATGGACGTGCAGCTGCCCAAGATGTCCGGCCTCGACGCGACGCGGGTCGCTGAAGCGCAGACGCGCGCACGAGCGACATCCCGATCATCGTGATCACGTCGTTCGCGCTCAGCGGCGACCGGGAAAGGCGGCGGCGGCCGGCGCCTACAGCTACCTCGCGAAGCCGTACAGCCCGCGCGAGCTCTGGCGCTGGTCCGCGCAATATCCTGCCGGAGGCCTGATCGACCACTGCAGTGGAGGTGATCACATGAACGCTCGACGGCGTTCCGCCGGCGCCGCTTCGCCGTGGCTGTCGCTGCTGCTGGCGCTCGGCGTCGCGCACGCTGCGCTGCCGCGAGCGAGCAGGCCGAGCAGTTCACGCCGGAGTTCCGCCAGGTCCACACCGACGCTACGACGCCAAGCACTCGCCGAAGATCGTCGCGCCTGATTCGGTCGAAGCGCGGCGAGTGGTTCGACGGTCACGGTGAGCGTCGGCGCCGGAGCGACAGCATCCGTCGCTGTCCGGAGCACTTCGTCCGCTACATCGCGCTCTACAAGGACACGGTGGAGATCGCGCGCGTCTACCTGCACCCGGTGTACTCGGCGCCGACGGTGACCTTCACGATCGCGCTTGACGAAGGCGGATCGCTGCGCGCGGTCGGCGGAGCCCACGCACTCGGCAGCGTGGGAGGCCTCGAAGAAGATCGACGTCCTGCCCTAGCCGGATCCTCGGTCAGCGCGCCTTCATCTCGACGGTGACGCGCGCCGGGCTGCTGGTCGCCGACCGTCACGCTGGCCGGCACCGTCCCGAGCCGCTCGTGCCAGACCTGCAGCTTGTACTGCCCGGCGGCAGGTTGTCGAAGGCTGAACTGCCCGTCCGGCGCCTGTGATCGCATACAACGGATGCGCCGCGACGACCACCCACGCCGGTCATCCACGAATGCAGGTCGCAGTTGATGCGTCACGATCTCCGGCTTCGCGAAGGTGACCGGGATCGTCCGGTTCTTGGGCTGCGTGCGGTTGAACGCGACGTTGAGCTTCGGCGTGGCGTGAATGTTGTGGAGCAGGCGGTCGCTGTTCAGAAAGTCCACGGTGCCGCCGGCGGGAACGACGACGACGCGCGGAATGAACGCGCATCCGTTCTGATCGATCTCGACCTTTGGCGGCTTGCGCCGGCGCCGGTCGCCGCGGCGGGCGGATTCTCGAGCCACACGACCGCATTTCGCAGCTCCTGCTGCGGCGACACCAGGAGATCGCCCGCCTCCTTCTCGTTGCCGCACACGTATTGGTCGATCGTTACTTCGACCTTCTTCTGCGGCGGTACGGGAGCGTCGACAGACCACCTTGCCCTTGATCGACGCCGCCTGGCCGATACACGGCGCGCACGCGAGCGCCAGGAAGAGCGCGCAGAGCGCGCGGGAAGTTCGCGTTCGTCTCACCCCGCGGAGGGTAGTATCGCCTGGCACCGCGGTCAAGACGGCGCGCGCTTGCGATGGCGCGACGGACAGGCGCGCTGCCGGGTCCGCGACAGCGCTTCAGGCGAAGCGTCAGTCCGGATACCCGCCCCGAAGGCTCGAAGACCAACCGACGCGAAAATCTCGTACCCATGGGGACGACAGGCGTATAGTGCTTTCCCGCGCGGACGGGACCACGCGATGGAGGACGACGAATCGTTCACATGGGGGCGCTGACAACAGCCTTTTGCGCTGGCTGCGCCGGGCATCCGCCGACGGGACCAAGCATTACAAGGATAGCGATCTGAACTGGACGGCTACGATCGAAGCCGTCTCGACCTTTGGGGGATTGGCCTGTACTGACGTTCTCGGACGGGAGGCACCATGGACTTCTCGGCAATAGGTAGTTCGCTAGGAACCGCATTGGGCGCAGAAGCTGCCTCGCATCCTCGGCGCAATCGTCATCCTCATCATCGGCTGGATCGTGGCCGTCTTCGTGCGGGCCGGGGTCCGGCGGCTGCTCGCTGTGGCGCGGCTGAACAAGCGGATCGCCGAGACCACCGAGCAGAAGCTCGACCTGGAAACGGGGCTTTCTGCCGGTAGCCTTCTGGCTGATCATCCTGATCACGCTGATCGGCATGTTCAATTCGCTCAATCTGACGCTCGCCTCCGGGCCATTCGAGGTCCTGGTCAAGCAGATCGCCGCCTATCTGCCGCGCGCTGGTCGCGGGCGTGCTGCTCGTACTCGTCGCCTGGCTCGCCGCGGTCGCATTGCGCGCCATCGTCAACCGCGTGCTCGATGCCAGCGGCCTGGACGAAAAGCTCTCGGCCAACGCCGGCATGCAGCCGATGCGCAAGAGCGTCGGCAACATGCTCTTCTGGCTGGTGATTCTCCTGTTCGTGCCCGCGATCCTCAATGTCTTCGACCTGGGCGGATTGCTCGATCCGGTCAAGGTGATGGTGACCAAGATCCTCGACATCCTGCCGAACCTGTTCGCCGCGTTCCTCATCGGCTTTGCCGGCTGGCTGCTTGGAAAGGTACTTGCGGGCCTCGTGACCAACATCCTCGCCGCCGCCGGCGCCGATCAGGGCGCGCATCGTCTGGGACTCGATCCGACGCTGCGCATCTCGCAAATCATCGGCACCATCGTGCTGATCTTCGTGTTCGTGCCGGCGCTGATCGCCGCGCTCGATGCGCTCAAGATCGAAGCGATTTCGAGACCTGCGACCGACATGCTGGGCAAGATGCTCGCGGCGGTTCCGAACATCGTTGCCGCAGCGCTGATCCTCGTGGTCACCTACTACGTCGCCAGATTTGCCGCCGGGCTGCTCGGGCGCCTGCTGAACGGCATGGGTTTCGACACGCTGCCGGAGAAGCTCGGCCTCGCGGGCATCTTTGCCGGGGGCGCGCAGCCGTCGCGGCTGGTATCGATGCTGGTCCTGTTCTTCGCCATGCTGTTCGCGACCGTGGAAGCGGCGAACCGTCTCGAATTCAGCCAGGTTCGCGATGTCGTCACGCTGTTCATCAAGTTTGGCGGCAACATCGTCCTTGGCGCCACGATCCTCGTTATTGGCTTCTGGCTGGCCAACGTCGCGCACGACGCGATTCAGCCGCGCCGACACCACGCAACTCGGAGAGCCTCGCCGGCATCGCCCGGGTTGCCATACTGGGCCTGGTCATCGCGATGGGGCTGCGCGCGATGGGCATTGCCGACGACATCGTGAACCTGGCGTTCCTGCTGACCTTCGGGGCGGTCGCGGTGGCCGTGGCGCTGTCGTTCGGACTCGGTGGCCGAGAGGCTGCAGGCAGGCAGATGGAGCATTGGCTGGCGAAATTCAGGAAGCGACAATTGCCACCGAGCTGGTGGTGGGCACGGCGCGCACAAACCTCGGCAGAGTTTCGTTCAGTCAACTTGTCGGCATGACCCCGCCTTCGATCAGCCGTTATCCCGTCCCGAAACTCGAAGACTCGCCCGACGACGTCTCGCGCGCGGATCCTCGAGGTCCAGGAGAAGGCCGGTTTCGTGCCCAACGTCTTCCTCACGCTGGCCCATCGTCCGGACGAATTCCGCGCGCTTCTTCGCCTATCACGACGCGCTGATGGCAGAAGGACGGCGGACCTGACCAAGGCCGAGCGCGAGATGATCGTCGTCGCGACCTCGGGCGCCAACGACTGCCTCTATTGCGTCGTCGCGCACGGCGCGATCCTGCGCGATCTACGCTAAGAACCCGCTGGTCGCCGACCAGGTCGCGGTCAACTACCGGAAGGCCGACATCACGCCGCGCCAGAAGGCGATGCTCGACTTCGCCCTCAAGGTGGCGCTGAATAGCGCCAACACGTCGACGAAGACTTTGCGGTGCTGCGCGGTCGCGGCTTCGCCGACGAAGATCATCTCGGGACATCGGTGCCATCGCGGCCTTCTTCGCGCTTTCCAACCGATGGCCGACCTGATCTCGATGCGCCCGAACGACGAGTTTCACCTGCTGGGCAGGCTGCCCGAGAAGCCGCTGGGATAGCGCGAGCGTCGCCCACTCGTGTGCGGAACTTGCGCCCGCCGCGCCTGCGGCGCCAACAATACACGGGATGCCGATGATGCGATTCAACCTGATCCTTGCCACCGCCCTTGCGGCCACGCTCTCAGCCGGTTGCTCGACGACCGGCACTCAGGCGACGGACGACGACGACAAGGTCTACGTCACCGGCAGCCGGATTTCCAGAAACGATCGCGCCGCGGCCGGCGTCACTTCGACCACGGACAAGAATCAGATCAATGACATGATGCGACCTGCCGGCGTCGACCGGCGGCGTGGTCGGCACCGGCGGCCGCTGAGCGAATCCAGCCCGCGACCCGCTCCGCCCTAGCGCGAGCGAGGTCGACCAGCCGCCGGCGCGCGGTCACGCAAGCGACCGATCGCGGCCGGGACCCCACCGCAGCGACGACGTAGCCAGAAGCTGCGACACGCTGGCGTCGACGTCCTGCGCCTCGGTGTCGATCTGGATGAATCGGCGCGCTCCGCGCCTCGTAGGGGCGCGTCGACTCCCGTGAAGTCCTTGAGCAGCCCAGCGCGCTTTCCGGTAGTGCCCTTCGGGATCGCGGCGTTCGCACGGTGGCGAGCGCGGTGTTCACGTACACCTCGAAGAAGTGGCGCGCGCCGGCGGCTACGCGCGCGCGCCTGCGGTCCTCGCGGTACGGCGAGATGAATGCCGTGATGCAGATCGCGCCCGCATCGGCAAACAGCGCGGCGACCTCCCACGCGCCGGATGTTCCCCTGACGGTCAGCCGGCGAGAAGCCCAGGTCCGCATTCAGGCCATGTCGCACGTTATCGCCGTCGAGCGTGTAGGCATGCCAGCTGAGTCGAGCAGCCAGCCGCTCGAGCGCCATCGCGAGCGTGACTCGCCAGACCCGGCAGCCCTGTCAGCCAGACAACGGCGCCCGCGTGCCCGCGCGCGCGCCACGCTCGGCGTCGTGACCTGATGTCGAACCACGACCAGGGTGATCGTCTGCGATGGCGACGGCGACGACTGGCAGAAGCTGTTCGATCTGGCGACGGCAGCGGGCGTGACTCCGAACGGATGACGTCTGCATCCTAACGAGTATGGGCGTGCCTCGGCCTTCGTAGACGACTGGCCGCCGACCAGCGTCGCGCGCACGCAGCCCTGACCTCGAGCCCCAGAAATGGCGTGTTTTTGCCCTGGCTCCGCAGCGCGCGCCAGCCGACCGTCCAATGGGCCGATGGATCCAAACACCACAGATCGCCGGCAGGCCCGGCCGGCACCGAAGATCGAGCCGGCGTCGATGCCGCACACGTGCCGGATTGTGTGTGATCTTCGCCAGAGCATCGGATAGTCGTACGTTGTCGCGCTGTCGCGGCCCGTTCCAGCGTGAGCGGTAAGAGCAGTTCCAGTCCGGTTCGCCCCGGGCTGCGGCCTCGGCAAACGGCAGCTGCGCTTCGCGTCGTCGTCGACGGGCGTGTGATCGGAGCAGACGACGTCGATGGTGCCGTCGGCGAGCCCTGGCGCGCAGCGCCGCGCGATCGCGCGATGCTCGCGCAGCGGCGGGACGAGCCGGCATTGCGCATCGAACCAGCCGATGTCGACGTCGCACAGGTGCAGGTGGTGGACGCCGACGTCGCAGGTCACCGGCAAGCCCGTCCGCCTTCGCGGCGCGCACCATCGCGACGCCGTCGGCGGTCGACAGCCGGCCGAGGTGCACGCGCACGCCGGTGACGCGGACGAGCGCGAAGATCGTCGCGAGCGCGATCGTCTCGGCGGCCGGCGGAATCGCCGGCAAGCCCGAGGCGCGTCGCGACCTCGCCGTCGTGCGCGACGCCGCCGCTGCGCAAGATAGCGGTTCCTGCGGGCGCAGCCACACGCGATGGCCGAAGGTCGCCGCGTACTGCATCGCGCGCAGCAGCACCTGCGTGTCGGCGAGCGGCGCCTCGGCCTGCGAGAACGCGACGCAGCCGGCTTCGGCGAGCTCGCCCATCTCGGTCAGCTCGAGCGCCCTGCGAGGCCCACCGTCAGCGCGCCGATCGGATGGACGTGCGCCTGATCGAGCGAGCGCGCGCGGTACTTGAGCATCTCGACCAGGCCCGGCTCGTCGAGCGGCGGATCGGTATCGGGCGGACAGGCGAGGCTACGTCACGCCGCCCGCGACCGCCGCGTGCATCTCGGATTCGAGCGTCGCCTTGTACTCGAACCCGGGCTCGCGCAGCCGCGCGGACAGATCGATCGAGCCCGGGGCGACGACGACGAGCCCGTCGCGTCGATGCGTGCGGTTGGCGCTGCCACCCGGCGGGCGCCGCGCCGATCGCCGCGACTTTGCCGGCGGCGACGTAGAGCGACGTCACGCGATCGACGCCGTGCTTCGGGTCGATCAGGCGGCCGTTGCGGATCTCGATCTTCATCCGACGTCGTCACGCCGTCAGCCGCAGCATGCTCATCACCGCCATGCGCACGGCGATGCCGAAGGTCACCTGCGGCAGGATCACGACTGCGCTCGCCGTCGGCGACGGCGGAATCGATCTCGACGCCGCGGTTCATCGGCCCCGGATGCATGACGATCGCGTCGGGCTTCGCGAGCGCGAGCTTCTCGGCGTGAGGCCGTAGTGCTTGAAGTATTCGCCGGCCGACGGCAGCAGCGCGCCCTTCATCCGCTCGTTCTGCAGCCGCAGCATCACGACGACGTCGCAGCCCGCGAGACCCGCGCGCATGTCGTGGTGGACCTGCACGCCCAGCGCTCGACCGCCGCGGGCAGCAGCGTCTTCGGCCCGATCACGCGCACCTCCGGCGTGCCGAGCGTCGTGAGGCCGTGGATCAGCGAGCGCGCGACGCGCGAATGCAGCACGTCGCCGACGATCGCCGACCGGTCAGGTCTGCGGAAGTCCTGCTTGTAGTGGCGGATCGTGAAGAGATCGAGCAGCCCCTGCGTCGGGTGCGCGTGGCGTCCGTCGCCGGCGTTGATCACGTGGACGTGCGACCGTCCGGTGCGATCGAGGTGCGCGGCGATCAGGTGCGGCGCGCCCGACTGCGAATGCCGGACGACGAACATGTCGGCGTTCATCGCGACCAGGTTGTCGACGGTGTCGAGCAGCGTCTCGCCCTTGCTCGTCGACGAGACGCCGATGTTGAGGTTGATCACGTCGGCGGACAGGCGCTTCGCGGCGATCTCGAACGTCGTGCGCGTGCGCGTCGAATTCTCGAAGAACAGGTTGAACACCGACTGCGCCCGCGCAGCGAGCGGCACCTTCTTCACGTCGCGCTCGGCGATCGACGACGAACGGCACCGCGGCGTCGAGGATGCGGACGATGACTTCGGCGGGCAGGCCCTCGAGCGTGAGGCAGATGCGCGAGCGCGCCGTCGGCGGCGAGCTGCGGGTTACGCATGGCCGCTCCGGCGCTCGCTCGGTCGACAGCGCGAGGCGCCCGTCGGCTGCGCGCGACAGCACGATCGACAGCGTCGCGCGCGACGGCGAGCGCGCGCGCCCGCGTAGGTCGCCTCGATCGGCAGCTCGCGGCCGCCGCGGTCGACGAGCACCGCGAGCTCGATCGCGGCCGGCCGCCCGTAGTCGAACAGCTCGTTGATCGCCGCGCGCACGCTGCGGCCCGTGTAGAGCACGTCGTCGACCAGCACGATCGTCGCGCCCTCGACTTCGAACGGAAGCTCGCGTGCGCCGGACGGCCGGCTTGAAGCCCGTCCGGTTGAAATCGTCGCGATAGAACGAGACGTCGATGAAGCCGACCGGGTGGTCGCCCGGGATCGCCTGCCGCGAGCCGATCCGGCGAGCCACGCGCCGCCCGAGTAGATGCCGACGAATTGCGCGTCGAAGCGCGACGGCGCCGCGCATGCGTTCGGCGAGCGCTGCGAGCGTCTGTTCGGCGTCAGGCAGGCGCCACGGATCGCCTCGCCCGCTCGTCGAGCCAGGCCTGCAGGATCAGCTGCGCTGCGACCGCATCGCGCGCGTCCGTGCGCGCGCGCACCGCGGACGCCGGCCTCGCGCAGGCTCTGCGTCGGCGACGCTGCGTCGTGAAGCGCTCGTCCACGCACGTCACCTGCAGGCGAAGCGGCCCTTCGAGCTGACGCGCGAACGCGCTCCGCGCGCGCGGTCATCTCGTGCGGCGTGCCGTCAGCGTGCACGCGGCAGGCCGACGACGAGCGTGCGGGCCGCCATTCGTCGACCAGCGCGGCGATCGCCGCGAAGCGCGCGGGCTCTCGTCTCGCCGTCGATCGTCGTCAGCGGACGCGCAACACGTAGCGCAGTGCATTGCCGACCGCGACGCCGATCTCGCCGCGTTCCGAAATCGAACGCGAGCACCGTGTCTGCGCGCTCGCGCCGTCGAGCACGTCATGCGTGCCCGACGTCGTCGGACAGACGCGAGAAGTCGATGCCGAGGAGCGCATCGCGGCGGCAGCCGCGCCTTCGGCCGGCGTATCGAACAGCACGTCCGCATCGGCGGCGACGGTGAGCCACGCGTTCTGCGCGATCTCCGCCTCGAGCTGGCCGGCCGACCAGCCTGCATAGCCCAGCGAAACGAGCACGTCCGTCGGCCCTTCGCCGCGCGCGACGCGCCTCGAGCACGTCCTTCGACGTCGTAAGCCCGATCGTCGTCGCTCGATCGGCGAGCGTGGATTGCCAGTTGCCGAGCGGGCGGTGCAGCACGAAGCCGCGGTCGACCTGGACCGGGCCGCCGAAGTGGACCGGCGTGCGGCCGACGGCTGCGTCGGCGAGCGGAACGTCGATCTGCTCGAACAGCGTCGAGAGCGTCATGTCGGTCGGCTTGTTGACGACGATGCCGAGCGCGCCGTCCTCGTTGTGCCTCGCAGACGAACGTCGAGCGTGTTGCGCGAAATTGCGGATCGGCCATCGCCGGCATGGCGATCAGGAAGTGGTGCGTGAAGTTGGCGGTCGAGCCAGCCCATAGGCGAATTGTAATCTCCGCCCTCCGCCGCACAATTGGCGCCCCGGCAAACCGTCGCGTCTACGCCTCAGTGCCTATCCGCCATGCCGCATTTTGCGCAGTCCGCGCCGTGCATCGCGCGAACTTCGCGCTCGTGCCGCTGGCACTTCGGCGCAGCGGGCGCTCGCCGTTGCGGCCGCTCGCGCTGATGCACGGGCCGGCCGAGCTCACGAGCGCGACGCTCTGGATCCGAGACCGAATCCGCGGCGACCGTCGCGGTCGCCTGGCGGCCCGAGGGCAGAAACCGCGGAGCGTCGCGTCGAGCTCGTCGCCGCGCTACGCCGCCGACAACGTCGTCGTCGCGCGGTTGACCGGACTGCGCCCAGGCGCTACCGCGGAGTATCGCGCGTCGAATCGGTGCGCCGACAGTCGGAGCGGGACACTGCCCGCGCGCAGCCGTGCGTGGCCGCGCGGTCGCTGCCGCGCGCGACATCACGATCGCGTATCGGCTCCCGTTTCTTCTCGCCGACCCCGACCCGCAATGGCCGGGCAGCGATTACGGCGGCGGCTCGGGATCTTTGACGCGATCGCGGCGACAAACCCGGACGTCATGCTGTGGCTCGGCGACAACCTGTATCTGCAGCAGCCCGATCTCTACGACCCCGCGTCGATGGCCGCGCGGTATCGCCGCCAGCGCGGCATTTCGCGCCGCTGCAAAGGCCGCTGCACGTCGACGTCCCACCTCGCGTCATCTGGGACGACCACGATTACGGTCCCAACGACTCCGATACCTCGTACGTGCTGAAGGGCGAGACGCTGAAGCTGTTCGAGCGCTACTGGCCGAACCCGGGTCGGCTCCCGGATGTGCCAGGCACGTTCGGCCAGGCGCGCTACGGCGATGTGCTTGCTCTTTCCTCCTCGACGATCGCTGCTATGCGCGTTCGCCCGACCGCTGGCCCGACGGTCCCGACAAGACGATGTTCGGCGCCCGCCAGCTCGAATGGCTGAAGCAGGCGCTTGTTTCCGCCGCCGCGCCCGCGCATCAAGATCGTCGCCGGCGGCGGCCAGTTCTGGAATCGCACGTCGCGCTTCGAAGGCTGGCACCAATTCGCCACGAGCCGAGCGCGTCTGCCGCACTGGCTCTGTGCAGCGAACGCATCGAGGGTGTCATCTTTTCTCTCGGGCGACCGGCACTTCGGCGAGCTCATCCGCGCGTCGATGCGCCCCGGCGCCTACCCGCTCGGACGAACCTACGTCTGAGCCTGCCGCCACGTCGCGACCGCTGCGGCCTGACGCCGCCGATTCGCGCGCAATCCCGACCTCGTGCCCGGCACGCTCGCCGCCAAGCGCCAGTTCGGGCCGCTGATCCGCGTCACCGGGCCCGGCAACGACCGCCGCATCGCGCTCGAGGCCCGCTGATAACGGACGGCGCGCCTTGTGGCGCCACGAGCTGGCGCGCGTCCGACCTGCGGTATCCGCGGGCACCGGAGACGTAATGAGCAACGCGTTCGAGCGTTTGCGGGTCGAGCGCTTGGCCTCGGCCTAAAGCTTGCTTGCGCCCGCGCTGCGGGCCACCGATCCGCCGCAGGGTGAACTCGTTCTTTGCTCGATCCGTTCGCGCAGGCGACGCACGGGTCTGACGTGTCCCGGAAATCAAGCCGCCCTACGTCACGCTCGAGCGGATGCACATGATCGCCCACGAGCGCGCTGAGCGCGTGGACGACGCGCTCGAGGCCGATGCGCATGGGCGGCGCGTACAAGCGCGACTTCTGAAATCAACGAGCGCGTCCGCGTCGCCCGCCGATGCGAAGTCGCCGGCATCGTCCGTGGGTCACGAGACGTGGAAATTTGTCACGCTGCAGGGCTGCTGCGGATTCAAGGCCGAGCGCCGCGCGCTGGTCGCGTCGTTGCGAAGCAACCGGGCGTCGAGCGTGTGCTGGACGCCGCGCTCGGCGCCCGCACTTCCGCGAAACAAGGCGCAGTGGAGCGCCGCATAGCATCGCCCACTGCCAACGAGGCTCCCCAGTGCCGTCCGGCACCCGCGCGGGTGCGGCCCGTCGTGCTCGCCGCGCCAGCGCTGTCGCCCTCGCCTGCCGCCCGCGAATGCCTTCTACGTCGGTGGCAGCAGCGCCGCCGGATTCTTGAACGAGCATCGCAGGTCACGCCCGGCGCGTGGAAGCAATAATGCACCGAAAGAAGTACC
>ERZ1370068.11310-contig-9935_pt1 | contig 20744 bp, 27 predicted proteins | sample MGYA00561227_ERZ1370068 | MGnify/ENA primary metagenome ERZ1370068 (study PRJEB38410, sample SAMEA6850437) | metagenome | study: Metagenomic assessment of the ecological functions of the soil: analysis of the soil microbiota associated with the... | reverse complement strand
GTTACGTATTGCTGACTGCGCTCGCTGACACCTACGTGGATCCTGGGGTTTCGCCGGTGCCTGCAGCTGACGCGGTTGACCTCGCCGGATGGCGGATGGCGGCGGAGATCACCGCGTCGCTGCGCGCGATCGATCCGGTGGATCCGGTCCGCTTCGACTTCTCGATCTGCCACGTCGGAATGATGAACGCCTGCGGCTTCGGCCGCCGGCAGGAGATGCGCAATGTCCGCTGAAGGGAATCTGCCGGCCGCGCCGCGCCGCGCGGCCGCGGCGGCGCCGCGATCGCGGCGCTGATCGTCGTCTTCGTCGCCGCCACGATCGCGTTCGCGGCAGGCTGGTTTCTCGGCGCCCGCCGCACCGTCCTGACCGTCGCCGTCCCCGGCGGCGACGCCGTCGCCTACGTGTTCGAGGGCGCGCTGCGCCACGGGCCTGTGCCAGTCGCTGTGGATCGGGAAGGACATGAAGCAGGCGGCGATGGCGCGAGATGCTCAGCGGGCCCGGCGGAGCAGGCCGGCGAGATCGCGTGGACGCCGGACGGCGGCCGCGTCGCCTTCATCGTGAACGGCTACCAGCTCCGCCTGTTCGACGCGCCGCACCGGCGCGCAACCTCGGCGCCGATGTCGCTGATCGAACCCGACGGCTTCCCGTCGAGCCGCATCGCGCGCGGCGTGACGTTCTCGGCCAACGGCGCCGCCGTCACCTTCGACGACTGCCGCGCGCGTCATTCGGGCTGCAAGCCGGCGTTCGTGGCCATCAAGAGATAAGGTTAGCACGGCCTATAGGCCGAGCGCCCACTGCACCGTGATACGCCTAGCTCGCGCCGCCCCTACGACCTCGACGTGCGGCTGCAGCGCGACGCGGCGGTAGACGTCGTAGGTGTCCTGCACCATGCGCTCGGCGCTGAAATAGACGCGCGCGCGGCCTGGCCCGCGGCGCCCATCTCGCGGCGCTTCTGCTCGTCGGTCAGCAGCTCGACGATCGCGTGCGGCCATCGCCTCGTGATCGCGCGGCGGCACGAGGATCCCGGTCGTCCGTCCTTGACGACTTCCGGCATCCCGCCCGCGGTGGTCGGCGACGATCGGCTTGCCGCACGCCATCGCGTCGAGCAGCGAGCGTGCCGAGGCCCTCGGTCACCGAGCTCATCACGAAGATGTCGAACGCCTTGTGGACCGACAGGACGTCGGGACGGAAGCCCGGCGAGGAAGACGTGCTTCTCGAGGTGGTGGTCCTTGATCTGGCGCTCGAGCGGCGGGCGCAGCTCGCCTTCGCCCGGCGATGACGAAGCGCGCGTCCGGCACCGCGTGACGACGATCGCCGCGGCCTCGATCAGGTGCCGCTGCCCCTTGTGCGGCACCAGCGCGGCGACGTTGCCGACGATCGGCGCGTGGTGGGGCAGCCACAGCTCCGCGTGGAGGTTCGCGGCCGGCGCCGCCTCGACGTGCCCGAGGTCGATCCCTTCGTGGATCGGTGACCGCGCGCGACGGCGGGCACGCCGTCGGCGACGAGCATCTTCCTGATCGCCTCCGACGCGCAGATGAAGCAGTCGACCTGGCGGTAAGCTTCCACCGCGACAGCGCGTTGCTCTTGATGTGGAAGTCGACGCGGCGGGCCGCGACCAGCGGCGGCTTGTCGAGCTGCGTGCTCATCGAGAGCGCCAGCGCCGCCATCGCGACGCCGTGCGGATCGTGCGCGTGGACGACGTCGGGGCGGAGCTGCTTGATCAGCCGCGACAGCCGCCAGGCCGCGCTGAGATCCATCTCGGTCGTCGGCGTCAGCGGAATGAGCTCGAGCCCTTCCTGCGCGCGCTGCCGCAGCTCGCCGGCCGCGTGCGCGACGAGCATCGACGCGATGCCCGAGCGCGCGCAGCCCGAGCACCGTCAGCAGCACCTGGTTCTGCCCGCCCGCGCCACGTCCGTGCGGTGTCGATGTGGAGGAGAACATTACTGAGGGCGATCGGAGGTCGCGAGGCTCGGCGGCTCGGGGCGCGAGCCTGCTCCTCGCGGCCTTCGGCCAGCTTCAGGAAGACGTAATACGAGTTCAGCACCGACACGACGAAGCCGGCGCTGCCGTTCGCGGAAGCCGCCGCGCAGGATGTAGTTCCGCAGAAACGCGAACGGCGGATGCAGCGCGACGCCGGCGATCGACGGCGACGCGGCCGTCGGCGCGCCATCTGCTCGGCCGCGAGCGTCGTATAGCGGTCGATCGTCGCGAGATGATGGCTGATGTCGCGATAGGGATAGTGCTGCAGGTCGTGCGTGCAGACGGCCCGGGCTCGCCGTCTCGACAGCGCACCGACTCGTGCACGCGGCGGCCGTTCCAGTCGGCGGCGCGGCGGTCGTAGAGCCGCAGCTGGTAGTCCGGATACCAGTCGGTCCCGCGGATCCAGCGTCCGAGGTAGTGGCTGATGCGGGGCACGCGGTAGCCGCGGTGCGGCGGCTCCGCCGCGAGCAGCGCCTGGATCTCCGCCGGCGAGGGCCGGCGTGACGCGCTCGTCGGCGTCGAGCGACAGGATCCAGTCGTGCGACGCGCGTCGACGCGGCGTAGTTCTTCTGGGCGCTGTAGCCGGGCCACGGCCTGATCTCGACGCGCGCCGGTGTGCCGCCGCGCGATCGCGACCGTGTCATCCGTGCTTTCCGGAGTCGACGACCAGGATCCGTCGGCCCACGCGACCGAGGCCAGCGCCGCGTCGAGATTCGCCGATTCGTTCCGAGTGTGATGACCGTGCACTGGTCAGCTTCGGCACGGCGCGGAGTATACGTAGCGAGACCGCAAGTAGACAGCCAGAGCCTTCAGGTCAGGCTGGCCTGTCCTGCCCGCGCCGCGCGCGCTTAGCGAATCGGCGAGATCTGGACCGCTTCGAAGTCGACCAGCGAGCGGTTGTAGTCGATCGTCGCCTGCAGCTCGCTCTGCTTGGCGCGCGAGCGAGGTCGCGCTGGGCCTGAGCAGCTCGAAGGTCGACGAGAGGCCGACCGTGAAGCGCTTGTTCTCGGCGTCGAGGCGCTGCCTGCGCCAGCTCGCGCGCTTTCCGCGTCGCCTCGACGCGCTTCAGGTTGGTGTTCGACCCGCGCGGCCGTCCTCGCGCACCGCCGTCGTCACCTGCATCTCGAGGTTCGGCGAGCGTCGTCGTGTTCCTGCTGCTGCTGCAGCTTCGCCTGAGCGCGCGGCCGCCTCGGCCGCGCTCGTGCCGATGGGATACGAGACGTTGACCGCGAAGCTCCAGGTCTCTGAAGTCGTTGCCGAACACGTCGTCGTGGAGCGCGTCGCCGAAGCTGCGGACGAGCGGAAGGGATCGACGAGTCCTGCGGCAGCTGCGTGCCGGCGATGCCGGCTCAGGCCGTACCGCGCCGTCAGGTCGATCGCCGGGAGCTTCTGGTTGGACGCGTAACTCATGTTGATGTCCGTGGACTCCATCTGCTTCTTGGAAGCGCCATGAGCATGTCGGTGCGGTTCGCCAGCGCGTTCGTGATCGCGGCGTCGACGTCGATCGCGCGGGCCGTGAGCACGGGCTGTTCGCTCGGCGAGAAGCGCGCCGTCCAGAAATCGGGCTGCGACGGGTTCATGATCAGCGTGCGCAGCTGGTCCTGGGCGCTCTCGATCTGCGTCCCTGCTGAATGATGACGTTCTCCTCGTTGCTCGCGACCTCCGCCTCCGCGGTGACGATGTCGATCGGCGCCATCGTGCCGACCTCGACGCGGGTCTGGTTGTTCTTCAGCGACGTGCGCGACGAGATTGAGCGACTCCTGCGCCACTTCCAGGCCGGCGATCGCGCCGACGAGCGCGTAGTACGCCGCGCGCACGCTGCGCCCGGTCTGGGTCAGACGCTGCTGCAGCTGGAGATCCGCCGCCTGAAGCTGGTTCTTCGCCGAGCAGTATCTGCTGCCGGTTCGCGTCGATCTTGAAGTTGCGCAGCAGCGGCTGGCTGAAGGTGGCGTTGAGGCCTGATCCGAGCTGGGGGTTGAACCGGGGGTTGATGGTCGTTCGTCACGTCGTCCCGCGACCCGTCGAACACGACCGAGTAGGCGCCGCCCCACCGCAGTTGCTGCTGAAGCCCGCCGTTGCCGGAAACATTGGAACTGCTGGAGACCAGCTGTGTCGGCCCCGGAGGTATTGAAGTCGGTCGGCGGCGGCGTGGCGCTCGCGCGCGACAGACCGCTCAGGAATGCCGGTGCATAGACCGCGCGGGCCCGGACACGCCCAGGACCTCGATTTGCGGATTCAGCTTCTCGATCTGAATCCCGAGGTTGTTCTCCAGCGCCATTCGCACCGCTTCCTCGATGGACACCGGGGTGCCGGCGGGCACGAGCCGGCTCCTGCCGGCCGAGAGGGCGGCCGGACTGGCCGAAGCGGTCTGGGTCTGTCCGAAAGCGGACACAGATATGCCGGAAGCGAACAGGAGGACCCCCGCGGCCGCCACGGCGGAACGCGGCGATCGAGGCCGGAATTGCTGGCATCAAACGCATTGCAGTGCTCTCCAGAGTGATGAATCGAAAGGCGTGTCGGCGGGGATAAAGCAAAAACCGCCGCGCATTAGGACGGGCCGGACCGCCGGACGGTTCGCAAGGGTATGCTAAACTCCATGCAAAGCTGTCACTATGCGCCACGGTCACTCGCTCTCCTCGTTCTGACTCGCCCTGTTCCTGACCGCGCCTGCCCATGTCATGGCGGCACGCCCAGGCCCGACGGCAAGTTTCCGCTCACCGTCGACAGCATCATGCGCGGGCCCGACCTCGTCGGCTATCCGCCCGACAGCCTGCGCTGGTCGGCCGATTCGCAGAAGCTGTACTTCGACTGGCGCAAGCCCGGCGAAGACGAAGCGTCCACCTACGTCGTCGGCGCGCGACGGCGGAACGCCCGACGCGCTGGACGACGCCGCGAAGAAGAACGCGCCTCCCGGCAACGGACGATGGGACAAGGCGCGCAAGCGCGTCCTCTTCGCCGATCGCGGCGACATCGTGATGATCGACGCGAGCGGCGCGCGCGCGATGGATCACGAGGACGACCGCGCGACGAGAGCAGCCCGCGCTGGGCGAAGAACGACACCGCCGTCACCTACGTCCGCGACGGCAACCTGTTCGTCGTCCCGATCGGACGGCGCCGGGCATCGCAGCAGCTGACCGACGTCGCGCCGAAGAAGAGCCGATCCGCGCCTGACCGACAGCCAGAAGTTCATGCGCGAGGAGGAAGAGAAGCTGCTCGACGCGGTGAAGGAGCAGAAGGACCAGAAGAAGAAGGCGGACGAGAAGGACAAGCTGGACAAGCTGCCGGCGCTCGAGCTGCAGGATCGCCAGTCGGCCGCCGACCTGATGCTGTCGCCCGACGGCACGCACGTCTTCGTCCTCGTCGCCGAGCGTCCCGCCGGCGCGCGCAGCGTGATCGTGCCGAACTACGTGAACGAGACCGGCTACACCGAGGACATTCCCGGGCGCACCGCCGTCGGCGACGCGCAGAACCGGACGCTGCTCGCGGTGATGAATCTCAAGACCGGCAAGACCGCGTGGGCGGACGGCAGCTTCGCGCCGCCGGTGCGACGAGCCCGCGCCGCCGGCCAGGCGAGCGGCCGGCCCGACGCCGGCAGAAGGCCGAGCGCGAGATCCGCTGGTCGATGCCCGACGTGTCCGACGACGGAAGCTGGCGGTCGCCGCGGCGCGCTCGCGCCGACAACAAGGATCGCTGGCATCGTCGCCGTCGACGCCGAGACCGGCAAGACGCGCGTCGTCGACGCGCTGCACGACGACGCGTGGATCCGCGAGGCGGGCGCGGCTTCGGATCCGTCCGGCGTCGAGTTCCTGCCCGACAACCGCCGCGTCTGGTTCCTCTCGGAGCGCGACGGCTGGATGCACCTGTACACGCTCGACGTCGCCGACGCGTCGGCGAAGGCGAAGCAGCTGACGTCCGGGCAAGTGGGAAGATCACGGATGCGACGCTGTCGCGCGACGGCAAGAAGTTCTACATCACCAGCACCGAGGTGCACCCGGGCGAGCGGCATCTCTACACGCTGCCGGTCGACGGCGGCGCGCGCACGAAGGTGACGTCGATGACCGGGTCGAACGCCAGGCCGAAGTCTCGCCCGACGAATCGACGCTCGGCCTGGTCTACTCCTACAGCAACAAGCCGCCCGAAGTGTACGTGATGGCCGAACCGCCCGGCGCCGCCGCGACGCAGGTGACGACGACGCCGACCGGGCGAGTGGCGGTCGTTCAACTGGATCGATCCGAAGGTGATCACCTTCAAGGCGCGCGACGGCGTCGACGTCTACGCGCGGCTGTTCACGCCGGAGATGATCGGCGCGAAGCGCGATCCGACGCAGCCCGGCGTGGTCTTCGTGCACGGCGCCGGCTACCTGCAGAACGCGCACAAGCTACTGGTCGACGCTACTACCGCGAGTACATGTTCCACAACCTGCTCGCGTCGCGCGGCTACGTCGTGCTCGACGTCGGACTACCGCGCGAGCTCCGGCTACGGCCGCGACTGGCGCACCGCGATCTACCGTCACATGGGCGGCAAGGATCTCGAGGACGTCGTCGACGGCGCGAAGTACCTCGTCGCAGACGGAGCAGGTCGAACCCGAAGCGGATCGGCGTCTACGGCGGCAGCTACGGCGGGTTCATCACGCTGATGGCGATGTTCACGACGCCCGACGTCTTCGCCGCCGGCGCGGCGCTGCGGCCGGTCACCGACTGGGCGCACTACAACCACGGCTACACGTCGAACATCCTGAACGTGCCGCAGAACGACGCCGAGGCCTATCGCAAGAGCTCGCCGATCTACTTCGCCGAGGGCCTGAAGGGCGCGCTGCTCATCTGCCACGGCATGGTCGACACCAACGTGCTCTTCCAGGACTCGGTGCGGCTGGCGCAGCGGCTGATCGAGCTGCGCAAGGAGAACTGGGAGCTCGCGCCGTACCCGGTCGAGAACCACGGCTTCGAGCGACGACGACGAGCTGGGCCGACGAATACAAACGCATCCTCGAAGCTGTTCGAAGACACGCTCCGGATGCAAAATGACCGACGCTGAGGTGCTCGATCTCTTCCGCCAGTCGGGCGCGCTGCTCGAAGGGCACTTCCGGCTGTCGTCCGGGCTGCACAGCGATCGCTATCTGCAGAGCGCGCTGGTGCTGCAGCATCCGCGACTTCGCCGAGCAGCTGGGCGCGGCGCTCGCCGCGCGGCTCGGGCACCTGCAGCCGACGGCGATCCTGTCGCCCGCGCTCGGCGGCATCGTCATCGGCCAGGAAGTCGGACGCGCGCTGCAGCGTCCGCGCGCTGTTCGCGGAGCGGCAGGACGGCACGCTGACGCTGCGCCGCGGCTTCACGCTGGCGCCGGCGACCGCGTGCGTCGTGGTCGAGGACGTGATCACGACCGGCGGATCGACGCGCGAGACGATCGCGGTGGCCGAGGCAGCCGGGCGCGCAGGTCGTCGGCGCGGCGTCGATCATCGATCGCGGCGCCGATGCCGGCGGCCTGAACATGCCGCTGCAGTCGCTGGTCCGGATGAAAGTCGCCGCCTATCCGCCCGAGTCGTGCCCGCTTGTGCGCAGGGGCCGCCGGTGGTGAAACCGGGCGAGTCCGGGCATAGGCTGCGGACCTCGGCATAGGCCCGCTGCCGCACGACATGCGAACGACTCAAACTCGACGTCGCAGCATGACGGCAGCGACTTCGTCGGCTGGCAGCGGCAGGGCAAGGGCGTCTCGGTCCAGGGGCTGATCGAGGAAGCGCTGGCGACGATCGACGGCGGCGCCGGTGACGCTGCACGGCGCGGGCGCACCGACGCCGGCGTCCATGCCGATCGGCCAGGTGGCGAGCGCGCGGGTCGACGTCGCCGATCGAGGACTGGCAACTGGTCGCGCGCGCCTCAACGCGCAACCTGCCCGAGGCGATCCGCGTCACCGAGCTGACGACGGTGCCGGACGAGCTTTCACGCGCGCTTCAGCGCCACCGCGAAGACCTACGAGTACCGGATCTGGAACGGCCGCACGGTGCCGCCGTTCATCCGGCAGTATGCCTGGCATCATCATCGAGCCGCTGAACCTGGCGCTGATGCAGGAGGCGTCGCGCGCGATCCCCGGCGAGCACGATTTCGCCGCGTTCCGGAGCGCCCGCAGCATGAACCACACGACGGTCCGCGAGATCACGCGGCGTCTCGTGGCGGCAGGGGCAGCGAGCAGACTGCTGGTCTTCGAGATCGACGGCAAGGGGTTTCTCGCGCTACATGGTGCGGAGCCTGGTCGGCACGCGTGGTCGAGATTGGCCGGGGCCAGCGGCCGGCGCGGCGATATCGCCCGGCTGCTGGCGGCGCCGGACCGCTCGCCAGGCCGGCCGGACCGCCCCGGCCGCGCGGCCTGTTCCTGATGAAGGTGGAGTACTGACTTGTTATGATGGTCGTTTAGCTTCCATGAGCCTAGAAGAGGTCCTCGCCTCCGTCGACGCCCGGCTCAGCCGAAGAGGCGCTGGCGCGGCAGGTCGACTTCGACCGGCTGCCGGCGCACATCGCCGTCATCATGGACGGCAACGGCCGCTGGGCGGCGCAGCGCCACCTGCCGCGCGTCGAAGGGCCACCGCGCCGGCATCGACTCGGTCCGCGACGTCGTCGAAGACCTCGGCGCGGCTCGGCATCGAGGTGCTGACGCTCTACGCGTTCTCGGTCGAGAACTGGAAGCGCCCGGCGGCCGAAGTCGTCGACGCTGATGATGCTGCTGAAGCGCTACCTCGCGCTCGAGCTCGAACACGCTGCTCGCGCAACAACATCCGCTTCAGCGTCGTCGGCCGGATGGAGGATCTCGCGCCCGACGTGCAGCGACGAGCTGCGCGACGCCGAGAGCGGACCGCGACGCAACACGCGGCATGCTGTTCAACATCGCGCTGAACTACGGCGGCCGCGCCGAGATCGTCGACGCCGCGCGCGCGCGATGCTGCGTCGGGCATCGCGCCCGAGCGAGCTCGACGAGGCAGCGCTTCGCGTCGTATCTCTACACGGCCGGCCAGCCCGATCCCGATCTGCTGATCCGCACGAGCGGCGAGATGCGCGTCAGCAACTTCCTGCTCTGGCAGATCGCCTACGCGGAGATCTGGGTCACCGACACGCTGTGGCCCGACTTCCGCCAGCGGCACCTGCTCGAAGCCGTCGTCGCGTACCAGAAGCGCGATCGCCGCTACGGCGGCATCAACCAGCCGGCGGTCGCCGGGCGGTGACTTCGCAGCTATCCAGCTTCCAGCTGTCCAGCTATCAGCTTCCGGCTTCCGGCTTCAGCGGCATGACGAGGGTTCTATCGGCGCTCGTCCTGCTGCCGGTCGTCATCGGGACGATCTGGCTTCTCCCGCGCAGGCTACGCTGCTGCTCGCGCTGATCGCCGCGATCCTGGCGTTCTCGGAGTACCGCGCGATCTGCGCGAGCGCTGGGCGTGTCGGTACCGGGCGGCATCGGCGGCATCGCCGTCGTCGCTCGGTCTGCTACGCCATGTGGCGGCGGCGATCGATCCTGCGGACATGACGTCGTTCGACGCGGCGGCAGTGTCGGTCATACAGCGACAACGCTGGTTCCGCTCGTTCTGCTGGCCTGATGTCATTGTCGTCGGACGCTTCTCGGTCGCATCGCGGTCGGCCTGGCCGGCAGTGTCTGGCCGACGCTGCCGCGACGACCTGTTCGCGCCGATCTACATCGGCCTGCCGCTCGGTGCGCTGCCTGGGTCGCGCGACGGTGCTCGGACGGCAGCGACTGGACGGACCGCGGCGCTTGCTCCTGCTCGGCCGTCATCGTCGTCAGCGACTCGGCGCAGCATTACACCGGACGCGCGTTCGGCCGGCGACCGCTGGCGCCGACGATCAGCCCGAAGAAAACCGTCGAAGGGCGCGATCGGCGGCATGGTGTTCGGGACGCTGGCGATGGCGGTCGGCGGACACTACGTGTTTCGCGTCGCCGATCTGGATGCTGGCCCTGCTCGGCGCCGCGATCTCGCTGCTCGGCATCGTCGGCGATCTGTTCGAGTCGCTGCTCGAAGCGCAGCGCCGGCGTGAAGGACTCGTCGAACCTGATCCCCGGCCACGGCGGCGTCCTCGATCGCATCGACAGCTGGCTGTTCGCCGCCCCGTCTACTACATGTTTGTCAGGTTCGTAGCATGACTGGAAGCTGAAGCTGAAGCTGTAGCTGCTGGCATGAAGGGCATCGCCATCCTCGGCTCGACCGGATCGATCGGCCAGAGCGCGCTGGCCGTCGTCGACGCGCATCCGGCACGAGCTGCGCGTCGTCGGCGCTCGCGGCCGGCGGCAATGCGGCGCGTCTCGCGCGAGCAGGTGCGCGAAGTATCGCGCCGTCGCGCTCGGCGCTCGCGGCCGACAGCGGACCCGAGTGCCTGATCGAGATCGCCACGCATCCCGACGCCGACGTCGTGCTGTTCGCGTCGTCCGGCACGGCCGCGCTCGACGCGGTGCTCGCGGCGATCGAGGCGGGCAAGACGATCGCGCTCGCCAACAAGGAAGATCCTCGTGATGGCCGGGCTCGGTGGTGATGGCGGCGGCGCAGCGCAGCGGCGTCGCGGTCCTGCCGGTCGACAGCGAGCACAACGCGATTCACCAGTGCCTGCACGGCCGGCAGCCGCGCGCGAGGTGCAGCGGCTGATCCTCGACCGCGTCGGGCGGCCCGTTCCGCGGCGATCGCCGCCGGCGGAGCTCGCGAGCGTGACGGCGGCCGACGCGCTGCAGCATCCGACGCTGGCGGATGGGACCGAAGATCACGATCGACTCGGCGACGCTGATGAACAAGGGGCTCGAGGTGATCGAGGCGCGCTGGCTGTTCGACGTCGCCGCCGATCGCATCGACGTGCGTCGTCCACCCGCAGTCGATCGTGCACTCGATGGTGGAGCTCGTGGACGGATCGGTGATCGCGCAGCTCGGCGTCACCGACATGCGGCTACCGATCCAGTATGCGTTCTCGTATCCGGAGCGGTGGGCGCGCCGCTGCCGTCGCTCGACCTGCGCGCGGCCGGGCGCCTCGAGTTCGAGCCGCCGGACACGACCGGTTCCCGTGCCTCGCGCCTGGCGTTCCGGGCGCTGCAGCGGCGCCGAAGGCGCTGCTCGATCGTGCTGAACGCGGCGAACGAGGTCGCGGTGTCGGCATTTCTCGACGGACGGCTGGGCTTTACCGGCATTCCCGACGTCATCCGGCTGGCGATGGACGCGTTCGAGCGAACGGCGCCGCCGCGGTCGCCGGCCTGGACGATGTCCGGCGATCGACGGCTGGGCGCGCGACTTCGCCACGCGGGCGAGCTGCCGGGGTACAATCGACGTCTTAGACTCCGGTGAATCAGTGACCACGCTCTAGCCTTCCTCTTCGTCCTCGGCGTGCTGATTTTCGTGCACGAGCTCGGCCATTTCCTGATGGCCCGGCGCATCGGCGTGCGCGTGCTCACGTTCTCGCTCGGCTTCGGCCCGAAGCTGCTCAACGTCAAGCGCGGCGACACCGGAGTACTGCATCAGCGCCATCCCGCTCGGCGGCTACGTGAAGATGGCCGGCGAGAACCCCGAAGACAACCGCACCGGCGCGCCCGACGAGTTCCTGTCGAAGGCGAAGTGGCAGCGCTTCCAGGTCCTCGTCATGGGCCCGGTCATGAACCTGGTGCTCGCCGTCGTCGTGATGGCGGTCGTGCTCTACCAGGGCGCGCAGGTGCCGCGCGTTCGAGCAGCGAGCCGGTCGTGATCGGCACGTTCTCCGACGAAGTCGGTCGCCGCGAAGGCCGGCCTGCAAGGCCGGCGACCGCATCGTCACCGTCGACGGCAAGCCGGTCGACAACTGGGATCAGCTTCGCGATCGCGATCCTGCCCAAGGCCGAAGCGCGAAGTGACGCTCGGCTTCATTCGCGACGGCAAGGCCGGACAGGTCACCGTGGTCCCCGACGGCCAGGGCAAGCATGAGCTCGGCGACATCGGCATCCAGCCGACTGGTGCACCCGCAGGTGATCGGACTTCAGTCCGGGCTCGCCCGCCGCCGAAGCCGGGCTGCAGCACGGCGACGTCATCCTGGCCGCTGGCGACGGAGCGAACATCTCGCACGAGCAGCTGATCGACGATGATCAAGGCGCAGCGAGGGCAAGCCGCTGACGCTCGCAGATCGAGCGCGGCGGCGCAGCCGACAGACCGTCGACGGTCACGCCGCAGCAAGATCGGCGGCGCTCGTGATGGTCGGCGCGCAGCATCAGCCCGTTCGAGACTGCGCACCGTCGAGCCCGGGCCGCTGGAGGCGGTGAAGCTGAGCGTCGAGAAGAACTGGGAGTGGACGACGCAGATCGTCGAGACGCTCGGCGGGCCTGTTCACGCGCGCAGACGTCGGTGAAGCAGTTGATGGGGCCCGTCGCGATCGCCGATCTGTCGGGCACGCGCCGCGCAGGCCGGCTGGATCTCGCTCTTCACGCTGATGGCGATGATCAGCCTGAACCTCGGGCTGCTCAACCTGATGCCGATTCCGGTGCTCGACGGCGGCCACATCTTCATCCTCGCGCTCGAAGGGCTCGCGCGCCGCGACTTCAGCATGCAGCGTCAAGGAGAAGATGCTGCTCGCCGGCTTCGTCCTCCTCCTGATGCTCATGGTCACCGGTCATCTACAACGACCTGATGCGCATCCAATGGATCGAAAAACTCGTGCCCTGGCGCTAGCCGTCGCGCTCTGCGCCGCGGTCCTTCTTCACGTCGATCGCGGCTCAGCCTGCCCTGAGCTCAGTCGAAGCGCAGGTCGATCCCGACGGCACCGGCACCTTCTCCATTCTCGGCTACGACCCCGACGACCGGCGAGCTCGGCGCCGCCGTGCAGTCGCGCGTCTTCTCGGTCGGCAACGGCGTGCTCTGGGGCGAAGCCGACGCCGGCATCGCCGCGACGCAGGCGATCGTCGACGTCGGCTATGGCCCGAAGGCGCTCGCGCTGCTCCGCGCCGGCCTGACGCCCGACGCCATCGTCAAGGCCATCCTCGACAGCGATCCCGATCCCGGCTACGCCGGGCAGGCGTGGCCCAAGGCCGGGCGCCAGTTCGCGGTGATGGACGCGAAGGGGAACTACGCCGCCTACACCGGGCCGCAGGCGACGACGTGGGCCGGGAACAAGGGCGGGAAGTTCTGCACCGCGCAGGGCAACATCCTCGCCGGCGAAGCGGTCGTCAGCAACATGGTGAAGGCCTTCGAGGAGACCGCCGGGCCGCTGTCGCTGCGTCTGCGTCGCGGCGCTCGAAGGCGGCCAGGCCGGCGGCGGCGACACGCGCGGCCAGCAGTCGGCGGCGCTCGTCATCGTCAAGAAGAACTGCGGCGTCTGGCTGCACAACGACACCGTGCTGCGCCTGCAGGTCGACGACAACCCGGAGCCGATCAAGGAGCTGCGCCGGCTGGTCGAGAAGTTCGATCGAGCGGCGAAGGCGCGCGCGCGCGCGCTGCCCGGCTGTGCCGGCGTCAACGGCGCGACCGAAGTGAGTTTGTCGTTTGTAGTTTGTGGTTCGTAGCTCAGCTTCATCTGTTTCTTCTTTTCTTCTTTTTCGGCTCGGTCTTCAAGAGCTTCGCGTAGTCGGTTTCGGCCGCGATGTAGACCGGATCCATCCAGCGGTTGTGGTCCTTCTCCACGATCTGCTTCAGCAGTTGCCTTCGCTCCGGTGGTGTCCTTCTGGATCAGTCGTTCCGCGGCGTCCAGATACCTGCGCGGTCATGGCCGCCTGCGTCTCGTGGCGGGCCGCTTCGTCGACCGGATCCGGAGCGACGCGACGGTGGGTCGCGGCCGCGTCGGATCGGGCCGACGCGCCAGTCGGCCAGGTAGGCGAAGATGCCGGGGTCGGCGCACTTGGCGAACGCTTCGCGCGCGCGCGGGTAGTCCGCTGCGAGATACAGCGCCATGCCCAGGGCGCAGGACGCCTCCGGGCAGCGTCTCGGCCGCCTTCCGCAGTTCCTCGCCCGCCAGCCTCGAACTTCCGGATCACGATGAGGCCGCGGCCGCGCTCGAGGCGAGCCGCGGATCGTCCGCCTTCACCTCCTGCGCGCGCGTCAGCGTCTCGAGCGAGTCGCCGACGCGCCCGAGCGCCATCTGCGCCCGCGCCAGCGCCAGCACCGCGTCCACGTTCGTCCGATCGCGATCGTACACGGCGCGCGCCGCGGCCAGCGCCGCCTCGGCCGCGACGCGGTCGTGCTTTCGACAGCGGCGGCGCGAAGAGCGGCTTCTCGAGGCAGCGACATCGTCTCGGGCTGCTGGAGCGCGAGCATCATGACAAGGACTGCGATCATCGTGTAGCTGAACCCTGAACCACGAACTACAAACTACGAACTGCAAACTAGAATAAGCCGAAATGATCAGCGGCGAATTACGGCCGATGCTGGCGCTGGCGGCGCCCGTGGTGATGGCCGAGCTCGGCTGGGTCACGATGGGCATCGTCGACACCATCATGGTCGGCAGCCTCGGGCCCGGCGCGATCGGCGCCGTCGGCATCGCGAGCATGCTGTTCTTCGCCGTCGCGCGTGTTCGCGATGGGGCTGCTGCTCGGGCCTCGACCCGCTCGTGGCGCAGGCGTTCGGCGCGCGGCGCGCTCGACGAGTGCCATCGGTGGCTGGTCGACGGCGTGTGGCTCGAGCGTCCTGCGTCACGCTGCCGATGATGGGCGTCGTGTTCGCGATGAACGCGACGCTGCGCTCGATGGGGCCTGCCGCCGGACGTGCGCTGGTCCTGGCGCGTCCCTGCCTCGGCGATTCTCACCTGGAGCCTGCCGCCGCTCCTGCTCTACGTCGCGTTCCGGCGCTATCTGCAGGCGATGAACCTCGTGCGGCCGGTGATGTTCGCGCTCGTCGCCGGCGAACGTCGTCAACGCCGCCGCGAACTGGATCCTGATCTACGGCCATCTCGGCGCGCCGGCGATGGGCGTGCGCGGATCGGCCTACGCCACGCTGGCGGCGCGGATCTTCATGGCGGGCTGGCTGCTGATCGTGATCGTGCGCCACGAGGCGCACGTGACGTCCGCGGCTTGCGCGACACGCCGATCGGGCTCGATCTCGCGCGCGTCGCGCCGGCTGTTCGTGCCTGGGATTCCCGGCCGCCGGCCAGATGGTCGCTCGAGGTCGGCGTCTTCGCCGCCGCCACCGCGCTCGCCGGCCGCGTCTCGGCCGACGCGCTGGCGGCGCACCAGATCGCGCTGAACCTCGCGGCCGTTGACGTTCATGGTGCCGCTCGGCGTGGCCTCGGCCGCCGCCGTCCGCGTCAGGCCAGGCGATCGGCGACGCGCAGGATCCGCGCGGCGCGGCCAGCGCCGGATGGACGGCCATCGCGATCGGCGTCGGATTCATGGCGAGCGCGGCCGTCGTGTTCCTCATCATGCCGCGCGCGGCTGATCCGCCTGTTCACGCACGACGCGGCCGTGCTCGCGAGATCGGCGTGTCGCTGCTGTTCGTCGCCGCCGTCTTTCAGCTGTTCGACGGACTGCAGGGCGTGACGACGGGCGCCCTGCGCGGCCTCGGCGACACCCGCACGGCCATGTTGTGGAATCTCGCCGGCCACTGGGTCGTCGGCCTGCCGCTCGGCTACCTGCTGTGTTTTCGCTGGGGACTCGGCGTGGTCGGCCTCTGGTGGGGCCTGTCGGTCGGGCTGATCGATCTGCGGCGTCGCGCTGATCCTGGTCTGGATGCGGGAAGGCACGCGCCCGCTGCGCGAGTCGCAGGCTTTGAGGCTTCGGGCTTGAGCGGGTATTTCGTCGACACGTAGGTGTCGACCAGCTGCCGGAACGCGACGTCCAGCTCCGCGTAGGTGCCGCGCAGCGTCGTCGCGTGCTGTCCGTCGATGTAGACGGGGCAGTTCGGCGCCTCGCCGGTGCCCGGCAGGCTGATGCCGATGTTGGCGGCCTTCGACTCGCCGGGCCCGTTGACGACGCAGCCCATCACCGCGAGCGTCATCGTCTCGACGCCCTCGTAGCTGCGTCTTCCACTCGGGCATGCTGCTCGCGGATGTAGTCCTGCGTGCGCTCGGCCAGCTCCTGGAACGTGCTGCTCGTCGTGCGGCCGCAGCCCGGGCACGCCGTGACGCTCGGCGAGAACGATCGCGAGGCCGAGCGCCTGCAGCAGCTCGCACGCGGCGTAGACCTCTTCGCGGCGATCGCCGCCCGGCCGCGGCGTCAGCGACACGCGGATGGTGTCGCCGATGCCTTCGTTCAGCAGCACGCCCATCGCCGACGCCGACCACACGAGCCCCTTGGTGCCCATGCCGGCCTCGGTCAGCCCGAGGTGCAGCGGCTGATCGGTCTTGCGCGCGAGGTCGCGATAGACCGCGATCAGATCGCGCGGCCGCGACGTCTTGCACGAGATGATGATCTGATCGCTTGCGCAGCCCCGACTCGAGCGCGAGCTCCGTCGACTGCGACCGCCGACAGCACCATGCACTCGTTGATGATGTCTTCGGAGCTGCGTGCCGAGGTCGCGGTCGGTGTTCTCCTGCATCTTCGCGACGACGAGCTCCTGGTTGAGCGAGCCGCCGTTGACGCCGATGCGGACCGGCTTGTCGTGATCGACGCGCGACCTCGCAGATCGTCGCGAACTGCTCGTCGCGGCGCTTGCCGGTGCCGACGTTGCCGGGATTGATGCGGTATTTGTCGAGCGCCTGCGCGCAGTCGGGATAGCGCGTCAGCAGCAGGTGGCCGTTGTAGTGGAAGTCGCCGATGAGCGGCGCGGTGCACGCCGGCGTCGAGCATGCGCCGCTTGATCTCGGGCACCGCCGCGGCGGCTTCCGGCACGTTGACGGTGACGCGCACCATCTCGGAGCCGGCCTCCGCCAGCTCGATGCACTGCTGCGCGGTCGCCGCCGCATCCGCCGTGTCGGTCATCGTCATCGACTGGACGACGACCGGGGCGCCGCCGCCAACCTGGACCGTGCCGACGCGGACGCCGATAGTCTTGTGGAGCTTTACCGTAGCCATGCAGGGGCCTGATTTCAGGACGATCATACCATCCGGTTACACACCAGTCGTTGTATTTACAAGGGTTTAGCGGCGGCGCTGGTCTTGCAACGTGCCTGAGGAGAACAGAAGGAGCACGTAGAAATGACCGTAAAGAATATTCGTGAAGCCCGCCGCTGCGATGGCCCTGGCCCTGATGCTGGCGGTGCCCGCGCTCGGCGCAGATGGCCCAGGCGAGCGTCACCACGACCGACATCCAGCGCCTGCAGGATCAGGTGTACGACGCCGGCAACGAAGTGTCGCGTCTGCGCAGCACGCGACCAGGCGACCGCCGACCGGCTGCAGGCGCAGCTCGACGACCTGCGCGACGAAGTCGATCTACCTCAAGGTGAAGCTGCGCAAGGAAGGCGTCAGTCAGCCGCGCCGACTACAACGACGTGCGGAGCGCACGTGGACGCCGTGCGCTCGGAAGCGCGCGGCGTCGCCATGGCGACACGGACAACGTGCAGGCAGGCCGCGCCACGTCCCGGCGCGACGAGCACGGCAGCGGCACGGGCAGCGGCAGCGGCAGCGGTTCCGGCACCGGCACGTCGGAAGCGGCGGCATCTACGGCGGCACGACCGACGCCCAGAATCCGAACGGCCAACGCGCCGGTCCGGCGCAACGAAGTGCCCGCCGGCCAGGAGATCGACGTGCGCCTCGAGCGCGAGTTGAGCTCCGATACGGCGCAGGTCGAGGATCGCTTCACGGCGACGACCGTCGTCGATCTCTACCAGGGCAACGACGTGCTGATTCCCGCCGGCTCGACGCTGCGCGGCGTCGTCAGCTCGGTGAACAAGGCGACGCCGCACCGACCGCAAGGGCAGCCTGACGGTCGCGTTCGATCAGATCACCGTCCGCGGCCGGAGCTATCCGATCCACGGCACGGTGACGCAGGCGATCGAGAGCGAAGGCATCAAGGGCGAGGTCGGCCAAGATCGGCGCGGGCGCGGGCGTCGGCGCGATCATCGGCGGCATCCTCGGCGGCGCCAAGGGCGCGCTGCTCGGCGTGCTCATCGGCGGCGGCGGCACGATCGCCGCGACCGAAGGCAAGGACGTCACGCTGCCGGCCGGGTCGGTCCTGCGCGTCAGGCTCGATCAGCCGCTCGCATCGATCAGCGTAAGCGACGTCTGGTGCAGTCGGCCGCGCGCGGCGGCCTTCACCGTTTCTCGACATCCTTCTCGGTGTGCGCGCCCGACAGGAACCACGCCTCGAACTGCGACGGCGGCGGATACACGCCGCGCGCAGCATCCCGTTGAAGAACTTGCCGTAGGCGACCGGTGTCCGCACTTCAGCGCGGACTGCAGGTCGCGCACCGGTTCGCTCGTGAAGAACGGCGTCACGCAGCGAGCCGAACGCGTTGACCTGCAGCGGCACGCCCGCGCGCGCGCGCCGCGTCCGCGAGCCCGGCCGCGAGCTGCGCGCCGAGCTTCGCGAGGTGGCGATAGAGCTTCGGCGACAGCTCGGTCAGCGACCAGAGGCCGGCGGTCATCGCGAGCGGATTGCCCGACAGCGTGCCGGCCTGATAGACCGGCCCCGCCGGCGCGACCAGCTCCATCAGATCGGCGCGGCCGCCATACGCGCCGACCGGCAGGCCGCCGCCGATGATCTTGCCGAGGCAGGTCAGGTCCGGGCGGACGCCGAAACACCTGCTGCGCGCCGCCGGCCGCCGCGCGGAATCCTGAAATCACTTCGTCGAAGATCGAGCAGCACGCCGTGCGCGATCGCAGAGCGCGCGCAGCCCGCGAGGAATCCGTCGGCGGGCGGCGACGACGCCCATGTTGCCGGCAATCGGCTCGACGATGACGGCGGCGATCTGGTCGCGATGCCGCGTCGAAGAGCCGCGCTCGACCGACGCCAGGTCGTTGTAGCGCGCGAGCGATCGTGTCGGCCGCCGCCGCCGCGCGGGACGCCGGGGCTCGTCGGCACGCCGAGCGTCATCGCGCCGGATCCCGCCTGCACGAGGAACGCGTCGGCGTGCCCGTGATAGCAGCCTTCGAACTTGACGATCTTGTCGCGCTTCGTCGCCGCGCGCGCGACGCGGATCGCGCTCATCGCCGCCTCGGTGCCGGAGCTGACGAAGCGCACGCGCTCCATCGACGGCATCAGCGTCGCGACGCGCTGCGCCGAGCCGCGTCTCGAGCTCGGTCGGCGCGCCGAAGCTCGTGCCGCGCGCCGCCGCGGCGGCGAGCGCCTTCAGCAGCCCGCGCGGCGCGTGGCCGTGGATGAGCGGGCCCCACGACATCACGTAGTCGATGTAGCGTGTTGCCGTCGACGTCTTCGATCGACGCGCCGCGTCGCGCGCGCGATGAAGAGCGGCGTGCCGCCGACCGCCTTGAACGCACGGACCGGGCTGTCGACGCCGCCGGGCAGGATGCGGCGACGCGGCGGCGAAGCAGCCGCGATGCGGACGCCGCGCGTCGTCGTTCGTCCATGCATGCGGAACGATAGCATGCGGCCGGAACTGCAAGCTGCAGGCTGTCGAGCTTCATCGCACGCGGCAGCCGCAGGACCGCGCGGCAGCCCTCGCGTCCGGTGCGGTTCTCCAGGCCCAGCGTGCCGCCGTGCGCTTCGGCGATCTGGCGGCTCAGCGCGAGGCCGATGCCGGATCCGGTCGGCTTGGTCGTGAAGAACGGCACGAACAGGTTCGTCGTGTCCGGCAGTCCCGGGCCTTCGTCCTCGACGGTCAGCTGCAGGTAGCCGTCGTGGTTCGTCCAGTCGATCCACACCGTCCCGCCCGTCTCGATCGTCGCGTCCACGGCGTTCCGGACGATGTTGATCAGCAGCTGCTCGAGCTGATCGGGATCGGCCTCGAGCAGGACGTCCGTCGACGAGCTTGACCACGATCGGCAGGCGGTTCTCGAGCTCGGCGATCGCGGCGCGCCAGCGGCCAGGATCTGGATCGGGCGCTCCTGCGGCTTGGGCAGGCGCGCGAGCTGCGCGTACGAGCGCAGGAACCGGCCCGAGCGCGCCCGGAGCGCGTCTCGATCAGGTTCAGGCCGTCCTGGATCTCCGCCGCGCGCGGGATGTCGGGCACGCGCGAGATCATCCGCTTGATGCTGTGCGCGATCGACTTGATCGGCGTCAGCGAGTTGTTGATCTCGTGCGACAGCACGCGGACGATCCCCTGCCACGCCTGCTGCTGCTGCTCGCGCAGCGCGCGGCTCAGGTCGGCGAAGACGAGGAGCTGGTGCGGCTTGCCGTCGCGGTAGAACGTCGATCGACGCAGCTCCAGCCGGGTCGCCGGGCCGAACGCCCCTTCGATCAGGCGCGGCGTGTCGCCGGTCAGGTAGTCTCCAGGCGCAGCTCGGCCGCCTCGCGCCCCAGCGAGATCGCGCGGCCCGGTGACGATGCCCGAGCACGGCCGGCTTGTTCAGCAGACGCTCGCGCCGCGGGATTGGCCAGCACCAGCTTCTCGTCCATGTCGAACGCGAAGACCGCGACGTCGATCGGCGCCCATCACGCTCGTCAGCAGGGCCGTCGACTCGACCGCTTCGGAGCGCTGCCGCTGCAGCGTGTTGCCGAGCGAGTTGATCTCCTTCATCACGAGATCGGCGGCGCTGCCCGGCTTGGCGCCGGTCCCGCGGATGGAGTAGTCCCCTCGTGCAGCGCGCCCAGCAGGTTGGCCGCGAGATACAGGACACGCGTCACCATCTGGTAGCGCCGTCAGCGCGCAGCCGACCCAGACCACGAGGACCACCGCCGGCGAGCGTCCAGCGGACTTCGAAGCTGTAGTTCTGCCCAGACGAGGGAACGCGAGCGCCACGGCCGCCGGCATCCCACCGGGCAGCGACAGACAGCAATACGTATAACG
>ERZ1370068.9194-contig-799_pt1 | contig 20748 bp, 41 predicted proteins | sample MGYA00561227_ERZ1370068 | MGnify/ENA primary metagenome ERZ1370068 (study PRJEB38410, sample SAMEA6850437) | metagenome | study: Metagenomic assessment of the ecological functions of the soil: analysis of the soil microbiota associated with the... | reverse complement strand
CAGCCATTTCAGGTCGCCCTTCTCGGGCAGGTTGTCCTTGATGTAGATGACGATGAACACCGGCAGGCTGACCACGAACAGCGGCGCGACGAAGTTATGCAGGTTCTTGCACAGCGACGTGAGCCATGCGAACAGCGTGTAGCCGAAGACCGGCAGCAGCACGTGCTTGCCGAACAGCATGATGAGGCCCGGAGATGCCCAGCACCACGAAGCTGATGCCCATGATCCAGTGCGCCCAGCGCTCGACGAGCGTGAAGCGCACGATCTGCCGGCCCGTCGGCTTGTCGTGCGTCTTGATCGGCCCGAGCGTGAAGTAGATCGCCGCGAGCACGGCCACGCGCCAGCACCACCAGCCAGCCGCCGATGAAGGTGATCGGCCCGTTCCTGAACTTGCGCCAGGCTTCGCCGGCCGTGGTCATCGTCTCCTGCCCGAAGAAGCGCGCCTGCGGCTGCACCAGCACGCCGACCTCGCGGCCGGGAATGCTGGTGTAGTTGGGCTGCCCGGAGCGCACTTCGCGCCACACCGGCGCGTTGTTGCCCGGCTGGTCGGTCGTGCCGTTGCTGCTGCACCTTGATCGGGTCCTCCGAAGGCGCAACTGCGGGCGCAGCCGCGGCGGGCGCCGGCTGCAGGGGCCTGCTGTGCAAGCGCCGGGGTGGAGAATGCGATCGCGAGGACCAGCCAGCCCGTCGCGCGGGAGATGGAGTTCATCGTTGCCTCCTGGCGGCGGGTTACTGGCGACCGCGCGAGCGTTCGTTCTGGGCGAGCTGGCGAGTCTTGATCTGCTCTTCCCAGCTGTTGCGGTCTCCCTTGGTCCACTTCGGACCCGTTGGCGAGCGGCTCGTTGTTCCACGGCGCGGTGTCGCGCTTGCACCGTCTGGCCGACCTGCTTGCTCGGTAGACGGTCTGCTCGACCTCCATGCAGCCGCCGAGCGCCACGAGCGCCGCGAGCCAGCAGCAGGCGCCTCATCACGACTTCCTGGCGCCGGTGCCGCAGGGCGCTGCGCCGGCGCCCTTCGGCGGCTGGCCGTAGGCGCTGCCCCAGCCCCAGGCCTCGGCGCCCTTGTTGCCGCGGCGCGCGACGCGCTCGCGGTAGATGTCGGCAATCACGTCGCCGTCGCCACCGAGCAGCGCCTTGGTCGAGCACATCTCGGCGCAGGCCGGCAGCTTGCCCTCGGCCAGGCGGTTGCGGCCGTACTTCTTGAACTCGGCGTCCGCAGCGGTCGGCTTCCGGGCCGCCGGCGCAGAACGTGCACTTGTCCATCTTGCCGCGCAGGCCGAAGGCGCCCGCCTGCGGGAACTGCGGCGCGCCGAACGGGCAGGCGTAGAAGCAGTAGCCGCAGCCGATGCACAGGTCCTTGTCGTGCAGCACCACGCCGTCGTCGGTGCGGTAGAAGCAGTCCACCGGGCACACCGCCATGCAGGGCGCGTCCGAGCAGTGCATGCAGGCGACCGAGATCGACTTCTCGGCGCCCACCACGCCGTCGTTGATCGTGACGACGCGGCGGCGGTTCACGCCCCAGGGCACCTCGTTCTCGTTCTTGCAGGCGGTGACGCAGCCGTTGCACTCGATGCAGCGCTCGGCGTCGCACAGGAATTTCATTCTGGCCATGGCTGTTCTCCTTACCTGACCTTCGCGACCTGGCAAAGCGTCGTCTTGGTTTCCTGCATCATGGTGACCCGGTCGTAGCCGTAGGTGGTCGCCGTGTTCACCGCCTCGCCGCGCACGATCGGCGCGGCCCCGTCCGGGTAGTAGGGCAGCATGTCCTGCGCCCTGCCACCAGCCCGAGAAGTGGAACGGGATGAAGCAGGTATCCGGGCCCGACGCGCTCGGTCACCAGCGCCTTCACCTTCAGCTTGGCGCCCGAGCGGCGAGCTCACCCACACGAACTCGCCGTTGCGGATGCCGCGATCGGCGCGCGGTCTTCGGGTTGATCTCGACGAAGTTGTCCTGCATCAGCTCGGCCAGCCACGGGTTGGAGCGCGTCTCCTCGCCGCCGCCCTCGTACTCCACCAGCCGGCCGCTGGTCAGGATCAGCGGGAACTTCTTGTGCGCCTCGTCCTTGACCGCCTTCCGCTGCTCCGACTTGAACTTGGTCGGCAGGCGCCAGAGCACCTTGACGTCGTCGTGCGTGCGGGTACTTCTCGACCATGTCCGGCCGCGGGCTGTACAGCGGCTCGCGGTGCTGCGGGATGCCGTCCGGGAAGTTCCAGACGATCGCGCGCGCCTTGGCGTTGCCGAACGGATGGCAGCCGTGCTTCAGCGCCACGCGCTGGATGCCGCCGGAGAGGTCGTTCGCCCAGGTCTTGCCTTCGGCCTCCTTCTTCTCCGCCTCGGTGAGCTCGTCCCACCAGCCCAGCTTCTTCAGCAGCACGTGGTCGAACTGCGGGTGGCCGGTGGTGATCTCGCGCGCCCTTCGGGTGCGAGCCGTCCTCGGCCAGCAGGTTGACGCCGTCGCTGCTCGACGCCGAACAGCGCGCGGAAGTTGCCGCCGCCGTCCATGACGTGCTTGGAGGTGTCGTAGAGGTTCGGCGAGCCCGGGTGCTTGATCGCGGCGGTGCCGTAGCAGGGCCACGGCAGGCCGTAGTAGTCGCCGGTCAGGTCGTAGCCCGTCTTCGCGTCCTTGCCGCCCTTGCAGCGCAGCGTCCTGACGTCGAACACGGTGCATGTTGCGCATGTGCGCCTGCAGGCGCTCGGGCGACTGGCCGGTGTAGCCGATGGTCCAGCAGCCGCGGTTGATTTCTGCGCAGCGTGTCTTCCATCGACGGCTCCTCGCCGCCCTTGCCCTTCACCAGCTTGATGTTCTGCTTGCCGTCGCGCTTGCCGACGAGCTGGTCGGCGAAGCCGAGCTTCTGCGCGAGCTGGTACATGATCATGTGGTCGGTGCGCGACTCGAACAGCGGGCTCGATCACCTTCTCGCGCCACTGCGAGCGAGCGGTTCGAGCAGGTCGCCGAGCCCTCGGTCTCGAGCTGCGTCGCCACCGGCAGCAGGTAGGCGCCGTCCTTGCGCACCATGCGCGAACATCGCCGCGCTGACGCCGACGGATACGGGTCGACCACCACCATCAGGTCGAGCTTTTCCATCGCCTCGACCATCTCCAGGCCGCGCGACTGGCTGTTCGGCGCATGGCCCCAGAAGATGATCGCGCGCAGGTTCGTGTCGGCTGGTCGATGGCGTCGTTCTTCTCGAGCAGCACGCCGTCGATCCAGCGCGACACCGTCATGCCGGGCTTGGCCATCATCGCCTCGGAGGCGTACTGCTTCTTCGAGCCAGTCGAGGTCCACGTTCCAGACCTTCGCCCAGTGCGCCCACGAGCCGGGCACCGCGACCGGGTAGTAGCCAGGCAGCGTGTCCGGGTTCGGGGCCGATGTCGGTCGCGCCCTGCACGTTGTCGTGGCCGCGGTAGATGTTGCAGCCGCCGCCCGAGCGACCGACGTTGCCGAGCGCGAGCATCAGGATGTTCGAGGCGCGCACGACGCCGTTGGCGTTGGTGTGCTGCGTCTGGCCCATCGCCCAGATGATGAAGCCCGGGCGGTTCTCGGCCAGCGTCTTGGCGATGCTGTAGACCTCGGCCTCGCTGCAGCCGGTGGCCTCGGTCACCTTGTCCGGCGTCCACTTGGCCATCACTTCCTTCTTCACTTCCTCCATGCCGTAGACGCGGTCATGGATGTACTGCTTGTCTTCCCAGCCGTTCTTGAACACGTGGTGCAGGATGCCGAACAGCAGCGGCACGTCGGTGCCGGAGCGGAAGCGCACGTAGATGTCGGCCTTCGCCGCGGTACGCGTGATAGCGCGGGTCGGCGACGATCACCTTGCAGCCGCCTTCCTTGGCGTGCAGCGTGTGCAGCATCGACACCGGGTGCGCTTCGGCGGCGTTCGAGCCGAGGAAGAACAGCGACTTCGAATTCAGCTCGTCGTTGTACGAGTTGGTCATCGCGCCGTAGCCCCAGGTCTGGGCCACGCCGGCGACCGTGGTCGAGTGGCAGATGCGCGCCTGGTGGTCGCAGTTGTTGCTGCCCCAGAGCGACACCCACTTGCGCAGCAGGTCGGCCTGCTCGTTGTTGTGCTTCGAGGAGCCGACCACGAAGAGCGAGTCCGGCCCGCCTTTTCCTTGTCGTCCTGATCGCCAGCAGCTTCTTCGAGATCTCGTCGTAGGCCGACGTCCCAGGAAATCTTCTTCCACTTGCCGCCCTCGAGCTTCATCGGGTACTTGAGGCGGTGCGAGTCGTGCGTGATGCCGTGCTCGCGGATCGAGGCGCCCTTGGCGCAGTGCGCGCCGAGGTTGATCGGCGAGTCGAACACCGGCTCCTGGCGGATCCAGACGCCGTCCTGCACGTACCGCATCGATCGCGCAGCCCACCGAGCAGTGCGTGCAGACCGTGCGCTTGACCTCGATCTTGCCCGCGGACGCGTCCTTCGCCTGCGCTTCGCCGATCATGCTGAACGGCAGCTGGCTGGCGACGCCCGCCGGCGCCGGCCGTGATGCCCGAGCGCTTGAGGAAGGTGCGGCGGTCGATGGTCTTGGCGAGAACGCCGTTCAGACCCTGGGCGCGAGGCGGGAGTTCGTGACGCGACGCTTGCGTTCGACTTTTTCGTGAGCAGCATGGCGCGCCTCCTTAGACGACGTTCTTGGTAGTGCGGTAGTAGTTCTCGATGTGCGCGCTGACCTTGTAGCCGCTGGTCGCGCGCTTGTCCTTGCGTCGGCCGCGCCGGGATCGCCGCATTTTTCGCGACGATCGCCGCGGCAGCTCGCGGCACCGCTCAGCGCCAACGCTCAACAGGAAATTCCTGCGGGAGAGGACCGGTTTTTTCTGGCTCATGCTGCCTCCTGTTATATGCGTCTGCCCTCGTTGCACCAATTCGGGGCTCGCTTATGGAATCCTTTGCAAGTTACCCGTCTCTTACTCATTGATCAAGTGTGGAAAACGGCCCAACCGAAAATAATTCTTGCCTGCACGTACAGTAGTTGATAGCGGTTCTCAGCCGTGCTTTATCAAAGCATCTCGAAAGCTTCGCGCTCGAGCTCGAAGAAAGCGCGCGCGAAGCGCGCCACCAGCCGATAAAAACCGCTTTGGGCGAAGCGCTTACGCGCATCGCAGAAGGCGATCGCGCCGCGGTAAAGGAAAGCGCTCGAAATAGGCTTTCTGCTCTTCGTCGTCGCGATGTTGCACCGCAATAGCGAATCGCATGGTTTCGCACAGCGCCGCGATGTGGTCCTCCGGCTCGTTCGCGCTCTCGCGCCGCGCCATGCCCCAGCGCTTCAGCTGCTGGCGCATCTCTACGAGCGGCGTGTCCGACTCGTGCTTGATCGTGTAGTGCGTGAGATAGGGCGTGACCTCGGCCTTGCCGGTGCCGACGAAGAGCTCGGTGTGCTCGTTCTCCAGCACCACGGGAAACGCGGTCTTCGCCGCCGCGACCAGATCGCGCCAGGCGCAGCGCCACCGGTGCATTGCTGCCCTCGAAGGCGTTGGCGTGCAGCATCTGCGCGAGCACGCCCTCGTCCGGGCGCGGCGTAGAACAGGCGCGCGATCAGGCCGTACATCGCGGCGCGCGCCTCGTCTTCGGGCGCGAGGTCCGCTCCGCCGCCTGCGCGCTCACTTGCGGCCCGTGTAATCGAAGATCGAGCGCTCGTCGGTTGCGCTCGCCATGTCGATGACGCGGCAGTCGCCGCACATCTGCAGGCGCTTGAGCGCGCCGCCGGCGGCGAACATCGAGTGCGCGCCGAGCTTGCCGGTCATGCTTCCGACCATGCGCCGCGTGCCGAAAGGCTTGCCGCAGCGCACGCAGTTGAAGGGCTCGGCTTCGTTCAGCGTCACGGCCTCCTTCGCCTGCGCGCCAAGCAGCAGTCGCGGCACGAGCTTGATCGCGTCCTCCGGGCAGGTCTGCTCGCACAGCCCGCATTGCACGCAGTTGCGCTCGATGAAGCGCAGCGTCGGCGCCTCAGGCGAATCGAGCAGCGCGCTCTCCGGGGCAGGCGCCGATGCAGGCCTTGCACAGCGTGCAGGTGTCCTTGTTGACGGTAGATCGCGCCGAACGGGCGCGCCGGCTGGCAGCGGAATCTCGCCTGGCTTGCTTGTTCGACAGGAAATCGAACGCAAAATCGAGCGAAGTGCGCTTCTCAGTCGACAGATTGAACGTCGCCGCCTTAGCGACCGTTGCCGCGGGCTGGAGATTCCACAGCTGGTTCTCCAGGTCCTCGCCATCCACCACGCGTGAAATGCACGCCTGCTGTAGCCGAGGCCCTGCAGCACCGCCTCGGCGAACGACATCTGCTTTTTCAGCGCCGCGATGTAGCCCTCGGGCTCGCGTCCGGTCGCGAGCAGCGCGACCTGGCTCGCGCCGTAGCAAACCGCGCCGAGCAGCAGGTCGATGCCGATCGAGGCGATGTGGAAGCACTCGTAGCGGAATCACGCGCGCCGGCAAGCCCCGGCCGCCGCCCGGCTTGCCGAGTCCGCGCGCGCCGAAGCCCGCGCGCTTGCCGAGCGCGCGCACCGCCTCGCGCCCTGCCTCGAGGTCGTGCACCAGCACGCAGGCATCCTTGCCGCCCGCCTCGCGGAAGACGGCGAGCAGCGTCTTCAGCCGCGTGCCGAGGTCCGGCACGGACGGATAGGCGTAGGTCATCGCGCCCGACGGACAGACCGTCGCGCAGCCGCCGCAGCCCGCGCAGAGGTGCGACTCCGACCTTCACGTGGTCGCCGTCGGGCATGATCGCGCCGGTCGAGCACACGTCCAGGCACTGCGTGCAGCCGGTCTTGCCCGAGCGGCCGTGCGCGCAGATGCGCTCGCGGTACTGCGTGAAGCGCGGCTTGCTGAACTCGCCCACCAGCGCGGTGAGCTTCTGCGCCGCGAGCGCCTGCTCGAGCGGATCGGCGCCCGGCGCGGCGTAGCCCTGCGGCAGGTCCGGCAGCCGGATCAGCGGCTCGCGCGACAGGTCGAGCACCAGGTCGAAGCGTTCCTTGCGCGGCTTGGCGCCGTGCGCGCGAAGTCGATCGCGTTCACCGGGCCGCAGGCCTTGACGCAGTCGCGGTGCGACTTGCACTTGTCCAGGTCGATCTGGTAGCTGAAGTCGATCGCGCCCTCGGGACAGGCGCGCAAGCAGCGCGTTGCAGCGCGTGCAGAGATCGAGATCGATCGGGTTGTCCTGCATCCATTCGACTTCGAAGGCGCCGAGCCAGCCGGAAATGCGCGGTCACCTTGCCCGACCACACCGGGTAGCGCCGCTCGCCGGGCTGCTCGCCCGCGCCATTGCCCGTCATCAGCACGTTCACTTCCAGAGTGCCGGCGAGCCGGCTGGCCCAGTCGAGCGCGGCGTCGGCCGGCCCGATGATCAGCAGCTGGCCGCCCGATTTGTAATCGACCTGCGGCTACCGGCTCCGGCTCGGGCAGCGCCGCCGCGGCGAGCAGGGCCGCGATCTTCGGCCCGCGCGTCCTTGCCTTCGGCCGACCAGCCGCCCGCTTCGCGGATGTTGACGAAGGGATATGCGCGCCTGCGACTGCGCCGCCGAAGCGAGCTCCGTGAACAGCGGCGCTTCCTGCGTGCAGGCGACGATGAGTCAGGATCCGCGAGCGACGCCTGGAATGCGCCTGCTTCCTTGCGGCAGAGCTCGCGGTGCACGGCGACCGGCTGCTTCGACTTCAGCGCCTCGGCGAGCGCGCTTCGCATCGAGCGGGATCGTGCCGTTGCAGGAGCAGAGCTTAAGCGTCTTGCTTGCCAGCGACATCGTTTGCTCTTGTATTGGTGCTTCTTGTTCGGGTTTCACGGGTTCGGCTTTCTCCGCGTAGCCGCGCCTGCTTCCGCCAGTCGTTCTTCCTCGACCACCTTCTCCTGCCCCTTCACGGCGACATCACGCACGCGGTTGATCGCTTTCAGCATCGCCTCAGGAATCGGCTCGCTCTCGGTGTAGTCCTCGGAATAGGCCTCGAAGGGATCGGGAATGTTGTAGTGCGCGTCGGTGAACAGCTTCTTCCGAGCGCGGCGCGCCGCGTCACCGGGTCCACCTTCGACATTCATGAACGGCGTGAAAGTCCGAGTCGGGCGTCAGACTCTGTCGATCGGCGGCAGCGGACCGGCGCGGCGTTCTTCGCTTCGCTTCTCGGCGCTGCTGCCGGCGGTTGCTCCGCGGCCTGCTCGTGCTTCAGCCGCGACCAGCGGTCGAGAAACGCTTCCTTCTCCTGCGTCACCGGCCGATCCTGTCCTTGGGATGGATGAACGAGCGCGGCTTGATGCGCTTCTTCGGCTCGGGCCGGTAGTTCTTCTCCACGTAGTCGCCGACCCAGGCGAAGATCGCATCGGCGGCATCGTCACGCTGTCCACCGAGTGGCCGCCGTCCAGCCAGCGGCCGCCCTCGTCGTAGCTCGCGGTGACCTGCAGCGGCAGCGCGCGCGTTCTCGTCGCCGAGCTCGCCGTCCATGCGCCAGAGCACGAACACGCGCGGCGAGCCTGAGGAGACGTTCATGTAGTAACCCTCGATCTCGTCGCGATGGATCGCAGCTCGAAGCCCGCATGCAGCCACTGCTGCGAGGTCTGTCCTGCTTCACGAGCAGACGCGCCGTCGCCCGCCGGCTCCGTCGGATTCCATGACCGAGACCGGCTCCCAGACCACGCCCGCCCAGCGGCTGCGCGCTTGCGCCGCTGCATCACGACAGCGAGCGTTCGTGACGCGGTTTTTCCATGCGGCGAACTATACCCCGTATCATGCATGATTTTCCGAGGCAAAAACACCATGACGGACAAGGTCATTCCGATTCAGATGACGCGGCGCGCGCGCCGCGGCTGCGCCGCGTTTCGACGGCGGGCCGCTCGCGGACACGCGCGGCCGGCCGATGCGCGACCTGCGCATCTCGGTCACCGACCGCTGCAACTTCCGCTGCACCTACTGCATGCCGCGCGAGGTGTTCGACGCGAACTACAAGTTCCTGCCGCACGACGCGATCCTCAGCTTCGAGGAGATCGCGCGCCTGGCGCGCATCTTCGTCGGCCTGGGCGTGAAGAAGATCCGCCTCACCGGCGGCGAGCCGCTGCTGCGGCGCGGCCTGCCGGACCTGGTCGCGATGCTCGCAGGCCGCTGGGCGCGGATCTCACGCTCACCACCAACGGCTCGACTGCTCGTCAAGCAGGCGGACGCGCTGGCGCGATGCGGGCCTGAATCGCGTCACCGTCAGCCTCGATTCGCTCGACGAAGCCACCTTCCGCGCGATGAACGACGCCGACTTCCCGGTCGAGAAGGTGCTCGACGGGATCGACTGCCGCCGCGGACGCCGGCTTTCGCGCCGATCAAGATCAACATGGTGGTGAAGCGCGGCGTCAACGACCGCCAGCATCGTGCGAAGCGGCGCGAGCGCTGGCGCGGAACCGGGCCACATCCTGCGCTTCATCGAGTTCATGGACGTCGGCAGCACCAACGGCTGGCGCATGGACGACGTGATGTCCTTCGGCCGAGGTCGTGCGGCGCATCTCCGAGGCGCTGCCCGCTCGAGCCGGTCGAGCGCCAACTACGCCGGCGAAGTCGCCGAGCGCTGGCGCTACAAGGACGGCGGCGGGCGAGATCGGCGTCATCTCCTCCGTGACGCAGGCCTTCTGCGCGAGCTGCAACCGCATGCGCCTGTCTACCGAGGGCTCGCTCTACACCTGCCTGTTCGCGCAGTCAGGGCCACGACCTGAAATCGCTGCTGCGCGGCGGCGCGTCGCGACGACGCGATCCGCGATTCGATCGCCGCCGTGTGGCAGGCGCGCGACGACCGCTACTCCGAGATCCGCACGGCCGAGACCGCAAAGAGCCGCAAAAAGTCGAGATGTCCTACATCGGTGGCTAAGCGCCCCCAGCTCACCAACGCGGCGAAGCCGGCGACCGTACGAGGTCGAGGCCTACAACGAGCGCGGCGAGATGGTGCCGACCGCGATCGCCGGCGAGCATCCGCTGACGCTCTACCTCGACAAGCGCGAGACTCGTCACGCTGATGACGCTCGGCCACGCGCCCGAGGCGCTGGCCATCGGCTACCTGCGCAACCAGCGCCTGGTCGGCTCGATCGACGACATCGCTGCGGTGCAGGTGGACTGGGAAACGGATTCGGTCGCGGTCGACCACGCTCGAGAGCAGAAGAAGATCGACCTCGAAAGAAGACCGTCACCACCGGGCTGCGGCCAGGGCACGGTGTTACGGCGACCTGATGGAGGAGATCGACCAGATCCGGCTGCGCGAACGACGTCTCGCTCGAGGATGCGGATCTTTTCGTGCTGATCGAGAAGGTGCGCAAGCACGAGACCATCTACAAGCAGGCCGGCGCGGTGCACGGCTGCGCGCTCTGCGACGACCGCGGGCGAGATCCTGATGTTCGTCGAGGACGTCGGCCGCCACAACGCCGTCGACGCGATCGCCGGCTTCATGTGGCTCGACGCGCATCGACGGCTCGGACAAGGTGTTCTACACCACCGGGCGCCTCACCTCGGAAATGGTGATCAAGTGCGCGCAGATGCGCATCCCGTTCCTCGTCTCGCGCTCCGGGCTCACCCAGATGGGCCACCAGATCGCGAAGAAGGTCGGCATCACCATGCTCGGCCGCGCCAGCGCCGGCACTACCTCGCGTTCACCGGCAAGGAAAGACTGGTCAGGTCGTCGCCGCAGCCGACCGCGCTACTGACTTCCCGGCGGGACGGGAAGAAGAACGACGCACAGCAGCATCCCCGCGGCGAGCGCCGCGAGGACTAGGAACACGTTGCTGAAGCCGCCCTGCGTGCTTGTGCAGCACCGCGATCAGCGGCACGGCGACCGCCGCGACGCCCAGCGAAACCACGTAGCGCACCGACGGCACGCGCGGCCCGGTACTCGTCGGCGACGTACTTGCCGACGATCGCGTCGTTGAGCGGGATCTGCGCCGAAGATCGCCAGCATCATCAGCCAGCGCCGCGCGCGAGCATCGCCCAGCCCTGCGAGGTTCGCCGCCAGCGCGAGCAGCGGGATCTGCACCAGCGCCACGCCGATCATCGAGGCGGCGCAGCTCGAAGCGGTCGATGAGCGCGCCCATCAGCGACCTGCGCGAACGCGGCCAGCGTGTAGACGATCGCGACCAGCGCGCCGACGCCGACGTTGGTCTGCGTCAGCGCCCGCAGGCGCTCGTCGAACACCTTGGGCATCGCCACCGTGGTCGAGTTGAAGATCACGCCGCCGCAGGCGGTGGCGATCAGCATGATGACGAAGATGCGCGCCATGGTGCGCGCGATCGATCTGCAGGCCGATGGATTTCGACGTCTTCTTCACCGGACCGGGATCGGGCACCAGCACGAGGAAGGCGGCGCCGATGGCGATCGCACAGCACGCCGGGAACGAAGAACGCGGCGCGCCAGCCCAGACAGTCCATCAGCGCGCCCGAGATCAGCGCCGCGGCGGCGAGGCCGAGGTTGCCCCACAGGCCGTTCCAGCCGAGCGCGCGCGCCCAGCTTGGTCGGCGCCGCGACCAGCATGGCGATGCCGACCGGGTGATAGATCGCGGCAAAGACGCCGATCAGCGTCAGCCCGAGGCCGATCTGCCAGGGCGTCTGCGCGAAGCCGGTGACGAACAGCGCCGCGCCGATGCCGAAGAAGAACACCGCCATCATCTTGTAGCGGCTCCAGTGGTCGGCGAGCCAGCCGGCGGGCAGCGCGAACGCGCCGAAGGCGATGAAGCCGCCGAGCGTCAGCGGCAGCAGCTCGGCGTGGGGACGGTCCCATTCGCGCGCCAGCGCGAGAACGACCGTCGGGAAGACCAGCATCGCCGAGGTGATCGACGAAATGGCCGAGGTTGATGAACGGCGCGCAGCCAGCGAGCATTGCTCATGGCCGCAAGCTTACCTCGTAAAATCGCCGCATGGATGGCGTGACCGGCATCGTGCTCGCCGGCGGCAAGGGCAGCCGCATGGGCGGCGTCGACAAGGGCCTGCAGACTGCTGCGCGGCAAGCCGATGATCGACTGGGTGCTGGCGCGCTTCGCGCCGCAGGTCGCCGAGATCGTCATCAACGCCAACCAGAACGTGGCGACGTACGCGAAGTACGGCCACCGCGTCGTCGCCGATGAAATCGGCGGCTACGCCGGCCCGCTCGCGGGGCTGCACGCCGGCCTCAAGGCCGCCGCGTACCCGCTGGTGGTGACGGTGCCGTGCGATTCGCCGTTCCTGCCCGCCGATCTGGTTTCCCGACTGGCAAATCTTCGTGGCAGACAATGACCTGGCGGTCGCCAAGACCGGCACACCAGCCGCACCCGGTGTTCGCCCTGATGAAACGAGACGTTCGCGAAAGCCTCGAAGCCTTCCTCGCCTCCGGCGGGCGGAAGATCGACGCCTGGTACGCGGCGCTCAAGGTGGTGGAAGTCGGCTTCGACGACGAGGCCGACGCGTTCCGCAACATCAACACGCTCGAGGAGCTGAAAGGCGCGTGACCAGCCTCGCGCAGACCGTGAGCTGCATCGACGGCTACGATCCCGACGCGCTGCACGTCGACAAGGCGCGCGCCGCGATCCTCGCCTGCATCGCTCCCGTTTCACAAACCGACTCCGTTCCGGTGCGCGATGCCCTGGGCCGCGTGCTGGCGCAGGAGATCGTGCCGGCGATCAACGTCCCGGCGCACGACAACTCGGCGATGGACGGCTACGCGGTTCGCTTCTCGGATCTGGACAAACCGCTGAAGGAAATCGGCACGGCGCTCGCCGGCAAGCCTTTCAACGGCAAGGTCAGGCGACGGCGAATGCGTACGCGTCATGACCGGCGCGGTGATGCCCGCGGGTACCGACACCGTCGTCATCCAGGAGATCGTCAAGAAGCAAGGCGACCGCATCGTCGTGCCGCCCGGCCAGAAGCGAGCGCAGAACGTCCGCTACGCGGGCGAAGATCTGCAGAAAGGCAAACCGGTATTGGGGACCGGAAAGTCGCTGCGACCGGCGGAGCTTGGCCTGATTGCGTCGCTGGGCATCGGCGAGGTGAAGGTGAAGCGCAAGCTGCGCGTCGCGCTGTTCGCCACCGGCGACGAGCTGGCGTCGATCGGCACGCCGCTCAAGGACGGCGAGGTCTACGACTCCAACCGCTATACCGTGCACGGCATGCTCTCGCGCCTCGGCGTCGAGATCGTCGACCTCGGCGTGGTGCGCGACGATCCGGCGAAGCTGGAGGCCGCGTTCAGAAAGGCTTCATCCGCGGATGCGATCATCACCACCGGCGGCGTCTCCGTCGGCGAAGCGGATTTCATCAAGCAGATGATGGCGAAGCTCGGCGAAGTGCTGTTCTGGAAGATCGCCATGCGCCCCGGGACGGCCGATGGCCTTCGGCAAGATCGGCGATTCCTACCTGTTCGGCCTGCCGGGCAACCCGGTCGCGGTGATGGTCACGCTTCTACGCCTTCGTGCGCGACGCGCTGCTGCATCTCTCCGGCAGGACGGACGAAGCCTTTCCGCTCTCTGCAGGTGAAATCCTCGCGTGACGACCTCGAGAAAGGTTCCGGGCCGCACCGAGTACCAGCGCGGCATCCTGCAACGGGAGCAGCGGCGAATGGAAAGTACGCACCACCGGCCAGCAGGGCTCGGGCGTGCTGCGCTCGATGTCGGAGGCGAACTGCTTCATCGTGCTCGAGCACGAGCGCGGGCAATGTGCAGGCGGGCGAGAGCGGTGCAGGTGCAGCTCATCGGAAGGTCTGGCATGAACCCGATCCACCCCGCCCTCACCCGCCTCGCGCGCGCCGCCGCCAGCCAGGACTTCGCCGAGGTCGAGGAGACGCTGCACCTCGCGCTGCGCATGCCGGCCTGGCTGCGGCCCGAGCACCGCGTCGGCGATCCGAAGGGCTACATGCGACACATGCTCTACGTCGATCCCGAGGATCGCTTCGTGGTCACCGCCATCACCTGGCTGCCCGGCCAGATGAGCGCGATGCACGGCCATCACGTGTGGTGCGTCTACGGCATCGCCGAGGGCGAGCTGACCGAGGAGCAGTTCGACGCGTCGCTGTTCAGGCGCAAGACCGCGATCTACCGCGCCGGCCAGCTCGCCGACCGCGACCTCGACCAGAACATGATCCACCGCGTTCTCGAACGCCGGCCGCATTCGACCGGTCGTGTCCGCTGCACCTCTACGGCGTCGCCGCGGCTCGCGTCACCACCGGCATCAACCGCGTCTGCGACTTAGATCGCCATGACGCCTTGCGCTCTATGAGCGCCATTGTTCTGCGAGCTCGAGCAGGCTCGCATCCGCCGGGCGCATCTTGCCGGCGATTTCCACCAGCGGCGTGGTCAGCCACGTCGCCCTTGACGATGCCGACCAGGACGCCATGCTTGCCGCCCGCAAGGCGTGTCGATCGCCGCCGCACCGAGCCGCGTGGCGAGGACGCGGTCCGCAGCGCTCGGAATGCCGCCGCGCACGACGTGGCCGAGGCGCGTGACGCGCAGGTCGAAGCCGATCGACTTGCGATGTGCGCCGTAGTACTCCATCAGCTCGTGCACGCCGCACTTCCGCGCCTTCGGCGATGACGACGAGCGCGTGCGTCTTGCCGCGCTTGTAGGCGGCGCGCAGGCGCTCGGCGACCTCGTCGGGCTTGAGCTCGCTTTCCGGCGAGCGCGATCGACCTCCGCACCGCCGGCGATGCCCGCCATGAGGGCGATGTAGCCGCAGTTGCGGCCCATGGTCTCGACCGCGAAGGCGCGCTGGTGCGATGAGGCGGTGGTGCGCAGGCGGTCGATCGCTTCCAGCGTGATGTTGATCGCCGGTGTCGCAGCCGATGCTGACGTCGTTGCCGTAAAGATCGTTGTCGATCGTCGAGGGCACGCCGACGACCGGGAAGCCTTCGCGCGCCAGGCTGGCAGACCCGGATTGCGAGCCGTTGCCGCCGATGACGACGAGGGCGTCGACTTTTTCGCCGCGGAGATTGCGCGAGCGCCTTGGCGCGCCCGCGGCCTCGGCGAACTCCGGGGCAGCGGGCGCTGCCGAGCACCGTGCCGCCCGACTGGATGATGCCGCCGACGTTGCGCGCCTGCAGCGGCGTCCATCGTGCCCGCCAGCAGGCCGGCGTAGCCGTTGCGCACGCCGAACGACTTCCCAGCCGCGCGCCAGGGCGCCGCGCGTCACGGCGCGCACCGCGGCGTTCATGCCCGGCGCGTCGCCGCCGCTCGTCAGGACGGCAATCTTTTCTCAAGCTGCCGATTCGTCCTTCGGCAAGCGCACCACGATGCCGGCCGGTTTCTCTTCGAGCTGCAGGTCTTCCTGCAACGCCTCCGCGCCGGGCAGTACCTCGACATCCTTCAATTTGCGCTCGATCTGGCGCGTACGGACCTCCGCCTGATCGATGGTATTCGCGACGGTCTGGAGCTGCCGCTTCAGTATTCGCCAGCACCTCGGCGAACCTGCCGAACTCCGACTTGACGGTGCCGAGCACTTTCCAGACCTCGGAGGAACGCTGCTGGATCGCCAGCGTGCGGAATCCCATCTGCGGGCTGTTGAGGTAAGCGAGCAGGTTCGTCGGGCCGCAGATCGTCACCCGCCACTCCCGTTGAATATGATCGAAGAGTCCGGGCCGGCGAAGGACCTCGGCGAAAAGCCCCTCGAACGGCAGGTAGAGCAGCGCGAAATCGGTCGTATGGGGCGGCTCGACGTACTTCTCGGAAATGGTCCTCGCTTCGAGCTTGACCCGCGCTTCGAGCGCCTTTCCTGCCAGTTCCGCCGCCAGCAGGTCGCCCGCTTCCTGCGCGGCCTGGAGCCGCTGGTAGTCCTCCTGGGGAAACTTCGCGTCGATCGGCAGCAGGACCGGGGCGTCACCACTGCCGGGCAGCTTGATCGCGAACTCCACGCGCTCGCGCGAGCCAGAGCCGGGTCGCTACGTTCCTCTCGTATTGCTCAGCGCCATCACCTGCTCGAGGAGCGCCGCGAGCTGCGTCTCGCCAAAAACGCCGCGCGTCTTCACGTTGGACAGCACGCGCTTGAGGTCGCCCACCCCGCGGCAAGCGTCTGCATCTCGCCCAGGCCCTTGTGCACGAGCTCGAGGCCGATCGGAAACCTGCTTGAACGATTCGGACAGGCGCTTCTCGAGCGTGGCGTGCAGTTTCTCGTCCACGGTCTGGCGCATCTGCTCGAGCTTGGCGGAGTTGTCACTGCTGAATCCGCCCCGAGCTGCTAGCTCGACGGCGCCGCGCAAGGGTTTCCGAACTGCGCGTTCTGCACCGTCGCGGACGAGCCCATCTGGGCGGTGAGCGTCTGGCTGAACGTCGCCAGGCTGCGGGAAAGCTCTTCGCGCGCCTCGCGCTCGGCGCTCCGGGCGCGCAGGACGAGCAAGGCGAGCAATCCGACGGTCGATATCGCAGCGACGAGCGTCAGAACGAGGAGGATCTCGACCATGCTGTATATTGTCCATCTTATATACTTGACACACGCAGAATAGGGTAGGAGAATCTTTGGCCATACAGGAGATGGCCATGTTCACCGAACCACGCTTCACCGACGAAAACGTTGCTCGAGAGCACTTTGAGAGTCGCCAGTCGGTCACCGCTGGCACGTGCTTCACTGCGGTGGTGCTGATCGCCAATCCAAGCTTGAAGGTAAGAGCCATCGCTCCGGCTTGTATTTCTGCGGCCATTGCCGAGAACAATACACCGTAACGTGTGGCACAGTTTTTGAGCGTTCCAGCGTGCCCTCTTTTCGAAAGCGGGTGCTGGCAGCATCTCATGTGCGCCAGCAAAAAAGGCATGTCGAGCCATCAACTGCACCGCATGCTTGGCGCGTTACCTACAAGACGGCTTAGTTCATGTCCCACCGCCTGCGCGGAAGCCATGAAGTCGGACGGCGGATTGGCTTGGCGGCGGCGGCTCGATTGTTGAGGCCGACGAGATGCGTACTGGGGCGACGAGCGCCCGAAAAGGATCGCCGCCCGAAACGCGGCCGCTGGGGCCATAAGAACAAAGTTGTCGCGCTGGTCGATCGCACTGGCAAGACTCGCGCTTCCACGTTGCCGACGTTACGGGCGAAAACGCTCGCCGATTCTCCAAGGCAACATCAAGGCCGACTCGGCAACGAGATGATTGCAGGACTCGGGCCAGCTACTACCGCAAAATATAAAACGCGCCATCTTTCTCGCATGAGATGGTTAACCACTCGCAAGACGAGCGCCCGTCCCAGTAAAGCCATCCCCGGTAAGGTGGCGCGGCAACAATTCGGTGGAATCGTTCTTCGGCCTGGCGCGGTCTTGTGGGGACGTATCACTGCGCTCGTCGCGCACCCGCAACGCCATCCGCAGGAATTTGCGTTCCGTCACTGCACCGTACTTCGCTGGGCTACAGCGATGTGCAACGCGCCGGAAGCCGCGCTTAAGGGTATCGGCGGCAAGCGGTCATGTATAACCAGCCTAACTAGCGCGCAAGAACGGATGCCGCCGTGATGATGGATCCCCACGCGCGCATTCTCGGAAGCGGAGGGCGAAAACGTATGGGCCCTCCAGGGATCACTCCTAGATTTCGCACTTAGTCGTCGAGAACTCGGGTATGCTCGCCCTCTATGACAGCATGGTTATGGTGCAGCAAGAAGAATGAAGAAATAACAAATCAAGCAAGAGCAGCGAGGATTTGCTAAAACACCGAGGTATCAAAAGACGCCGTAGACAAGCAACGTGTCTATCGAGCTTGGCAAGCGATGGCGTATCGCGATGCAGGGCTTCAGATTTATCACATTTCCTGAAGGGATGAAGGCGATCACAACCACAGCGCGTGACCATTGCTCAGTACTGGACCCATCCGATCCAAGGTCGGGCTTTAATCGATGCAAAGGAAAAGCTGGCCAAGAAATTCCTTATCGCAAAAAGGCATTCGCCGTGTTTTCGCGCACGCGGCAACTCAGACCACAAAGGGAAAATACAAAAACCGCGCCGTGGAGACATCTGGCTGTCGGCGGACGTACATGGCGTGGAAGGCATTGAACCAACTGGCGACGATCCTGGAGTACCGGGCGTTAATTATGGCCAGAACTGTGTTTCGTTTCAACCAAACCCAAGAAACTGGATTGAGAGAGGTAGTGCAGGACTTCTACAAAGGCTTTGATGACTCAAGCTTGAGGCTATTCGACTCGTTCCGACGGCGAGAAGCTAAAGCCGAAAGAACGTTAATGGCGATTGAGCGCAGATTGAAACTGCCGTCGATGGTGATTTTTCGGTGAAGATATTTAGCGTCCATGTGCGCGTCGTCATCGTCTTCCTCATAGCCTCATAGATCGCGCTGGCACCAAACTGACGGTTCCAATCACCTTCTGGTCTTCTGGTGGAATAATTCGCTGACGACCAGCCACTATCAACCGACCGCCCTGCCTGACGATGTTTTCGCCGAATTGCCGCGGTTCATCTGCCAGCAACAATGCCATGTCCCCGGGCTGGGTTGAAAGAATAGCGTAGAAAACGGCGCATCGACGCCTTTTATTTTGATGCCGATCACGACTGTAGTTGTCGGGAACCGACATGCTGGATATTAATACAGCTGGCATCGAATCCCTCGGCGGTGAGCAGCCGGGGACGCGCGCAGCACCTTCAGCGCCGAGAGCCGAGGCGTTGGAGCGACAGTGGAGCGCGACGCCGGCGAGGCGGGCCGGCGATCCCGAGCCGAGCTGCGGCCGCGTGGTCTGAGCCTCGAAGACGCGGCGCGCGATCACCTGGCCGATGACCGCCGGCGCCGGCAGTGGCGAGGATGCCGGCGAGCACGCCCATGGCGAGGAATTCGACGCGCTGGCTGCCGGCGACCTGGGCGCGCGAGGCGCCGTAGACGCGCGATCACCGCCGCCTCGCGCCGGCGCTCGTCTTCGGTGAGCGACCAGCGCCGGAGTACAGCACCAGCAGCCCTGCGCCGAGCGCGAACAGCGAAGACGAATCGCACCGCGCTGATCAGCTGGTCGATCGATCGCCCTGCACCTGGCGCACCACCGCGCCGACTGTCGACCACGGTGAGGTTGGAGAAGCGCGCCGCGAGCTCGTCGAGCGCCGCGAGCTGCTCGCCCGGTCGATCGCGAAAGCGCGCTGACGTAACGTCGCCGGATAGCTCTGCAGCAGGCTCGGCGGCGCGATGACGAAGAAGTTCACCCGCATCGAGTCCCAGCGCAGCTTGCGCAGCGAGGTGAGCTGCGCGCCGTGAAGGTCTCGCCCGCCGACCGTGAAGGTGAGCTCGGTCGCCGAGCTTCCAGCCGAGCGTGCTGCGCGATGCCCTCCTCCGACCGAGACCTCCTTCGTCGCCGGGCGCGAACCAGCGGCCGGCGGTCGACGCAGGTTGTGCGCCGGCGGCTGCATCCATATAGGAGAGGTTGAATTCGCGCTCGACCAGGCGCCTGCGCGCGCTCGTCGGCGATAGTCGGCCTCGCTGACCGGCGTTGCCGTTCACGGCCGACGAGGCGGCCGCGCACCATCGGATTGAACTCGGCGCCGGCAATGCCGCGGCTGGCGAAGAAATCCTTCACCGGCTCGATCTGGTCGGGCTGCACGCCGACCACGAAGCGGTTCGGCGCATCGGGCGGCGCGGTGCGCCGCCAGGCGTCGACCAGATCGTTGCGCGTGAAGGTCAGCAGCAGCACCGCGGTGAGCCCGAGCGCGAGGCTCGCCACCTGCACCGCGTTGCTGCGCGAGTGCCGCCGCAGGTTCGCGAGGCCGTAGCGCAGCACGTCTTGCTTCCTGATCTGCGAGAAAGCGACTCGCGGACGTGACGCAGCGTATGCAGCGCCCCACGCGACCACGAAGAACACCAGCACCGCGGCGGCGAAGCCGCCGACCACGGTGACGCCGAGCTTCAGGTCGCCCGCCTGCCAGATCAGCAGCGCCGGCGAGCGTGCCGAGGCCCGCCGCGTAGGCGCCGAAGCGACGCCGCCGCTCGCGCGCGCCCGATCTCGCGGCGGATCACGCGCACCGCCGGAACGTTCTTGCAGCTGCAGGAGCGGCGGCAGCGCGAAGCCGAGCAGCAGCACGAGGCCGACCGCCATGCCCTGCAGTCGCCGGCATCGCCGACGGCAGCGGCAGGCTCGCCCGCATCAGGCTCGCCAGCGTGGTCGCGACGATCGCGAACTGCATGCCGTAGCCGATCGCCAGGCCGACCGCGCGAGGACGCGCAGGCCGAGCAGCAGGAACTCGACGCCGTAACAGGCGCACCAGCTGCGCCTGCGTCGCGCCGAGGCAGCGCATCACCGCGCAGCCGTCGAGGTGGCGCTCGACGAAGCGCCGCGTCGCCGAGCGCGATCGCGACGCCGGCGAGCACCGCGGCGAGCAGCGCGGTCAGGCCGAGGATAACGCTGCGGCGCGATCGATCGCGTGCGCGCACCTCGGGCCGGCCGCGTCTCCAGGTTGTCGACGCGCTGGCCGCGCTCCGAGGCGCGCCTTCGCCCAGCCTTCGAACGCGGCCAGCGCTCTGCCGGCGCGCCGGCGGCATAAAGGTAGTAGCCAGACGCGGCTGCCGGGTCGGCATCAGCTCGGTCGCGGCCACGTCGGCCGTCGTTCATCATCAGGCGCGGCGCGATGTTGAAGAAGCTCGATGCCGCGCTCGGGCTCGAGCGTCAGGCACCGCCGAAACCTGGAACTCGGCGTCGCCCGAGCGCAGCGCGAGCGCCGACCGGCGCGCCGAGCGCGGTCACCAGGCGCTCCTCGAGCCACACCGTGCCGCGCGCCGGGACCGCGCTCGGCCGGCGCGTCCGGCGCGCCGGGCCGCGGCGCGATGCGCAGCCGGCCGCGCAGCGGATAGTTGCCGGTCACCGCCTTCACGAGCACACGTAACTGAACGCAAAGCGCATACC
>ERZ1370068.10633-contig-9315_pt1 | contig 20753 bp, 22 predicted proteins | sample MGYA00561227_ERZ1370068 | MGnify/ENA primary metagenome ERZ1370068 (study PRJEB38410, sample SAMEA6850437) | metagenome | study: Metagenomic assessment of the ecological functions of the soil: analysis of the soil microbiota associated with the... | reverse complement strand
AGTAGCGCTTCGTTCAGTTACGTATTGCTGCGCGACCAGGCGCGATCAGCTGGCTGGCCCGGCTTGCCCGAGGCGCGACCGTCAGCGGCGAGCGGTGCGGTCACCTTCGCGACCTCCGCTGACGCCGCCCCTGGGGCGATCGCCGTCGCCCGAGCCTCCCCGATCGACGCCGGCAAGCGCGCGATCAGCGCCGGCACCACGACCCAGCTCTGCGTGCACCGCCATGCGCCGCATGCGGTTTCGCCGACGGCATCGGTGAAAGAAGCCCCGCTCCGAGCTGATGAAGAAAGCTCGCTAAGCACTGAGCAGCCTTCGAACCGGCGACTGCTCGCGCCCTCGCTACGCGGGATGCGACCCCCGGTCGATGACGGCCCGCCCGCCGAGCATCGGCTGCGACCACCTCCCTCCCCGGGGAGACCGACACCACGTGCATCCTCCTTCGCGCTCGTCATCGTCGCCCGGCTGGCGCCTGGGCGTGAGCCCATCCCACGCGGCGGTTCCGGCAGCCAGGCTTTCAGGAAACCGCGTCGTCGCCAGCGTGGCCGCAACCGAGGCGTCATCGGCTTCGCGCCCCGACGGCCCGTCTGTTCATCTGGTGAGAAAAAGCCCGGGCGCGGATCCGCATCGGCGGCCGCGCCCGCTCAGCCCAACCGTTCTTGGACGTGAACGCGCGTTCGTTCCCGCCGGCGATCCCTGCTTCGACACGTTCCAGCGAGCGTGGGCTCCTGTGGCATCGCGTTCGATCCGGAGCTTCGCCGCGAACGGTTTCCCGTACGTCTACCACTGGTCTGCAAATCGCGCGAATCCGCCCCAGCCCTGGGAGCGAACACCTGCGGTTCGGCCAAGAACCGGAGTGGCAGCGGACTCCGCCGCCGCCGGCGACGTCGTCGACGCGACGAGCCCGACGTGCTGCTCCCACTGACATCGACAACGACGGCGGGCAACCACAACGCCGGCTGGGTCGGCCTCGGGCCGCGCTGGACGGGAAGTTACACGATCGCTCATCGGCGGCGGCGAGTCATCGCGCCGGGGCGCAGAACATGCCGGGATCGCTGAGACGGCAAGATCCTCGCCTCAACGCCGACGGCACCATTTCCAGCCAGACAACCCGCTCGTGACCCAAGCCGGCGCGCGCGGCGAGATCCTGGGCCTAGCGGGGTCCTGCAACCCGTTTCGTTGCCGCAGCTTCGCGGCCGACGGCCGCTTTGTTCCTGCGGCGACGTCGGGAGCGAACGGGTGGGTGCCAGAAAGTCGTACCAATCACCTGAAGGGCGCCGCCCAGCTGCGTCGGCCGACGACCAGCCGCGCCTCAATGCGACGTCCTTCCCGCACTTACGGCGCCGATCCACGCCTACGCTCGCTGCAGCACCAGCGTCGCGATCATCGGCGGCGACTTCGGCGCTAAGACCGAGCTTCCCGGGCGACTATCGACAGAGTTACTTCTTTCGCGTGACTTCCGCCATCGGCCGCATTCAGCGCGCGCTGCTCGCCCTCCGGCACGACCGGTGCAATCGATCCAGGACTTCGTAACCGAGCCTCGGCGAGGAACAGCGTCACGGATCTCATCGCCGGCCCCGACGGATCACTGTACTACACCGACGTACGGCGCGGAACTCGGGTTGCGGAGGATCACCGCGACGTCGACGAATCGTTCGCCTGATCGCGGTCGCGTCCGCGGACGTCACTTCCGGCGCCGCCGCCGCTGCTCGTGCAGTTCTCTCCGCCGCGGGCTCGTCGGACCCGACGGCGCGACACGTCGCGTACAGCTGGAACTTCGGGGACGGAAGGCAACGTCACCGCGTCGCCGAGCCCATCGCATCAATTCACGGTGAAGGGCACCGTCAGTACGGTCAACGCCTGACCGTGAGCGACGGCAAAGCGACGCCAGGTCCCGGCACCGACACGCTCATCATGACCGTCGGGACCGCCGCCGATGCCAGTCGCATCGCAGCGCCGATCGACGGCGCAAGCTTCCGCGCCGGCGACACGATCCCGCTCCAAGGGGCGGCGTCGGACTCGAGGACGGAGTCCTTCCCGCGTCGAGCTTGCACTGGCGGGTGATCTTCCACCACGCCGATCACATACCACCCGTACATCGACGATCTCCCGGGAGTGCTTCGTCGCTTCACGACCGCCACGAGCGGCGAGCCCGACTCCGACGTCGCGTGCGAGATCATCCTGACGGCGACCGATTCGACCGGCCTCACCGGCACGACCTCGGTCGTCATCGTTCCCGGTGACGAGCGACTTCACGCTCGCAGACGAGTCCGGCGGGCCTCGGCGTCACGCTCGACGGCCAGCCGAAGACGGCACCCGTCGACCGCGACGGGCGTCGTCGGCCTCCGCCGCGTGATCGGCGCGCCGCCGGTGCAGACCGCGTGGGCGCGCGACCTACTCACTTCGCCGGGCTGGTCCGACGGCGGGCTGCCGACGCACGAGATCGTGACGCCGGAGCTCGACGCCACCTTCTCGCGAGCTTCATGCCGCCGCCACGTGCAGCGCTCCGGTCGTCGCTCCCGGCGCAGGGTGGCGCCTTCACGACCGCCACCAGCGGCGGCAGCAACCAGGCGGCACGTGCTCGACCAGCACGAACTCGCCCGAGCAGGTCTTCCAGTGGACGCCCGCGGCGTCGGGAACGGCCACCATCGCGACCTGCGGCGGCGCCACGTCGTTCGATACCGTGCGCTGTACGTCCGAGCGGCACCTGCGACACCGGGACCCAGGTGGCGTGTGCCGACGACGTCACGGGATGCGGAACGACCGAGCCGAACGACCATCATGCGTCGCGCGCGTCGCTCAGCGTGACGGCAGGGCAGACGTACTTCATCGTCGTCGACGGCTTCGACGGCGCGAGCGGCACCTTCACGTTGACGGTGATGCCACCGAGCGGCGCGGCCCCGACCGCCACGCGCACCGCGACTCCCGTTCGGACGGCGACGCCGACGCCGACCGCGGTCGCGACCGCGTCGGCGACCCGCACGGCGACGCCCCTGGCCACGCCGTCGGCCACCGTGACCCCCGCTGCCGCCGACCACGACGCGTACCTCGACGCCGGTCCCCACGGTCACGTCCCAGCCCGTCGCCACGGCCTCGCCGGGACCCTGCAATCCGGATCCCGGTCCCACCCGAGGGCGGCACGTTCACGGGAACGACGAGCGGCACCAGCGCATTCGCGGGTACCTGCGCCGTCACCGGTGCCTCGCCCGATCGGGTGTACCAGTGGACGCCCGCCACGTCGGGAACCGCGATCGTCGCGCACCTGCGGCGCGACGTCGTTCGACACCGCGCTCTACGTTCGCTCCGGCAGCTGCCAAGGCACCCAGGTCGCGTGCAACGACGACACGGCTGGATGCGGGACGAGCGAGCCGAACGACCATCATGCGTCGCGCGCCACCCTCGCGGTGACCGCCGGGCAGACCTACTTCATCGTGGTCGACGGCTACAACGGCGCGAGCGGCAACTACACGCTCACGATCACGCCGCCCCGGCGGCCCGACGACGACCCGCACGGCGACTCCGACGGCGACGGTGACGTCGACTCTCGCGGCGACGAGCACGGCGACGACTACCGTCGTCCCGACCGCCACGGCGACGACCACGCCCGTACCCACCAAGACGGCGACGACGACCTCCGCGCCGACCACGACGGCCACGACTCGTACCGACGGCGACGCGCACCACGACGCCCGTACCCTCCGGGACGTCGACGCCGCTCCCGAGCGCCACGCGGACGACGACGCGGACCCCGACGCCGATCGCCACCGTGACCCCACCACCCGATGCCTGCAGCAGCGTCACGCTGGTGCCGGCGGAGGGCGGATCTTCAACGCCTCCACCGCGGGCTCGAGCACGCAGGCAGGCTCGTGCGGTGTCACGGACAAGTCGGGCGAGCGCATCTTCCAATGGACGCCGGCGGTCTCGGGGCGGCGACGATCGGCACCTGCGGGACCGCGACGCTCTTCGACACCGTCCTCTATCTGCGGAGCGCCAGTGCGGCGGCGCCGAGACGATCTGCGTCGACGACGCCGCCGGTTGCGCGACCGGCGAGCCGAACGATCATCACGGCTCGCGCATCGGCCCGGTGGTAACGGCGGGACAGACGTATTTCATCGTCGTCGACGGTTACAATGGCGCGAGCGGCGCCTTCAGCCTGACGATCGTGCCGCCGACGGCACCGACGGCGACCGCCAGCGCGACGGCGACCGCCAGCGCGACCGCGACGGCCGCGGCCACGCCGACACGCGCGACGGTGACCCGGTACCGACCGTGCACCAACGTACCGACGGCGAGCGCGACTCACGACCGTCATTCCGGTCGCGACCAACACGCCGGTCCTGAGCTCGACGCCGACTCCGCACAGTGGTCGCGACACCCGTGACGGACGCGTGCGCCGACCCCACGCTCCTCCCCCGAAGGCGGTACCTTCGAGGGCGTGACCACCGGCACCAGCACCAGGGCGGATCGTGCGCGCTCACCAACAAGGGGCCGGAGCGGGTGTTCCGGTGGACGCCCGAGGTGTCGGGCACCGCCACCTTCTCGACCTGCGGCGACCGACACGACCTACGACACCGTCGTCTATCTGCGCGGCGACACCTGCGGCGGCCCCGAGCTCACGTGCAACGACGACACGGCGGGTTGCGGCACCGGCGAGCCGAGCACGTACCACGGGTCGCGCATCAGCCGCAGCGTGACGGCGGGCCGCACCTACTTCATCGTGGTCGACGGCTACGACGCGGGAGGCCGGGGCCTTCGCGCTCACGGTGGCGGCGCCGATCGCCGCGACCGCGACCGCCACCGCACCGCCGACGGTGATTGCGACCGCGACCCCGACGACGGCCCCACAGCCGACCACCACGCCGCTCGCACGGCCTGACCCCGCAGGCGACCGCCAGCGCTCTCCGACGCCGCTGCCGACCGCCGCCCCCGATCCGTGCGGAGCGACGGTCGTGCCGCTCCCAGGGCGGCACCTTCACCGGCCTCACGAGCGGAGCCAGCGGGCAGCGTGGGACGTGCGGTCTCAGCGACAAGGGCCCCGAGGCGGTCTTCCGGTGGACGCCGACCGCGTCGGGCCCGCCACGATCGCGACCTGCGGCAGCGCGACGCTTTTCGACACCGCGTTGTACGTGCGAACAGGAAGCTGCGGGGCCCCGAGCTCGGCTGCAACGACGACACGGTCGGCTGCAGCACCGGGGAGCCGAACGGGTACCACGGTTCGCGTCTATCCCCGACGGTCACCGCAGGGCAGACTTACTACATCGTGGTCGACGGCTATAACGGCGCACGGGGGTCCTTCAGCTTGAACGTGATCCCACCGCCATGAGCCCACGCACGATCTTGTGCGTCTTCGGGACGCGGCCGGAGGCGATCAAGATGGCTCCGGTCGTGCGGGCCCTGGCCGCTCGGGTCGACGAGTTCCGGCCGGTGGTGTGCGTCACGAACCAGCACCAGGAGATGCTCGATCAGGTGCTCGACCTGTTCGAGCTCCGCGCCGATCACAGTCTGCAGGTGATGACGAGCGGGCAGACGCCGAACGACGTCACGGTGCGCGTGCTCGAGCGTCTACCGCCGGTCCTGGCGAGCACGAAGCCCGCCGCGGTGCTCGTGCAAGGCGACACCACCACGACCTTCGCCGCCGCGCTCGCCGCGTTCTATGCGCGCATCCCGATCGGTCACGTCGAGGCGGGCCTCCGGACCTACCGCAAGGACTCGCCGTTTCCCGAAGAGCTCAATCGTCAGATGACGACGGTGCTCGCCGATTGGCACTACGCGCCGACCGCCTGGGCCCGCGACAACCTGCTGCGCGCCGGCGTCGCCGCCCGAGACCGTCACCGTCACCGGCAACCCGGTGACCGACGCGCTGCACTGGATCGCCGACAAGGTCGGGGACGGCGCGCGACGTCGTGCCGGTCGCTCCGCTCGGGCTCGCGCATGATCCTCGTGACGGCGCACCGGCGCGAGAACTTCGGCGCGCCGTTCGTCGACATGTGCGAGGCGATGCGGGCGCTCGTCGAGCGCCATCCCGATGTCGAGCTCGTCTACCCCGTGCACCTGAATCCGAACGTGCAGGAGCCGGTGCGCCGCATCCTCGCCGGGCTCGAGCGGGTCCATCTGCTGGCGCCGGTCGACTACGCGACGCTGGTGGCGTTGCTGAAGCGCTGTGAGCTCGTCCTCACCGACTCCGGCGGGATCCAGGAAGAGGCGCCCTCCCTCGGGAAGCCCGTGCTTGGTCATGCGCGACACGACCGAGCGGCCGGAGGGCGTCGAAGCCGGCACCGCCAAGCTCGTCGGCACCGACGCGCGACCACATCATCGCCGAGACCGAGCGGCTGCTCGGCGACCCGGCCGCGCTATGCCGCCATGGCCCACGCCCACAACCCCTATGGCGACGGTCACGCCGGCGAGATGCATCGCGGAAACGCCTCGCCGCCGCCCTGCGCGGCCCTCCAAAGATCGGGAGCTGACCGCCCGGCGCCTCCCGGATATGGTGAGGCCCGAGCCATGAACGACGCGCGTCCGAGCTTCGGAGACGCTTGGTCCCAGCGAACTTTCCGCGATCCGGTCGGCCTCGCGCGACGGATCCTGCGCTCACGGGACCGGGCTGCATACTTCGCCGTCGCGAGCACGGCGCTCGCCGCCATCGTGACCCCGCTCGACCAGCTGCTCGCGGCGACCGTCGAGAAGACCCATCTCCGCGACCAGGCGCCGACGCGGCCGGTGATCCTCGTGACGGGCGCGCCGCGGAGCGGCACCACGGTGTTGTCGCAAGCGCTGATCCATCACCTGCCGGTCGCGTACTTCAACAACCTGACCGCCGTATTTCCGCGCGCACCGATCAGCGCCAACACGCTCTTCGGCCGGCTCTTGCCGAAGCCGGCCGGCACGCTCCACAGCTTCTATGGCCGCACGAGCGGCTTCGCCTCGGAGAACGACGGTCTCCACCTCTGGGACCGCTGGCTCGGACCCGACCGCTACGCCGTGCCCGAGCGTCTCGACGAGCGCGCGGCAGCTGATCCTCCGGCGCTTCTTTGCCGCCTACGAGCGCGCCTTCGGGCGACCGGTGCTGAACAAGAACAACGCGCTCGCGACCGGTGCGGTCGCCGTCGCCGAGGCGCTCCCGACCGCGCACTTCATCTTCATCCGGCGCGATCCCGTCTTTGCGGTGCAATCGATCCTGGGCGCGCGCGAGACGATTCAAGGCACGCGCGCAGCCCCTACGGCGTCACCGACCCGGTGCGCCGCCAGCGCGTGACGAGCCCCATCGAGGACGTGTGCGCGCAGGTGCTGTACCACGAGCGTCGCATGGAGGAGGAGCGTCGCATCATCGGCGACGAGCGCTTCTGGATCGTCGACTACGAGCAGTTTTGCATCGAGCCCCACGCGATCGTCGTCCGCGTCGCGCGTGAGATCCTCGGCGTCGACGTCGACGTCGACGCACTCCGCGCCGCCCTGCCGCCGCTCCGGAATACGAATCGCTCGAAGCTGCCCGCCGCCGAGCTCGACGAGATCGAACGCACGCTGGCCCGACTCCGGAGCACGGCCCGGCGCGCGAGCTCTCGGCGTGAACGCCGCGCTCCGTCCGCCCTCCCCGCCGCCATCGTCCTCCTCACCCTCGTCGGTCTCGGACTGCGCGCCTTCACATGAACGCGCAGAGCCTGTGGTATATGGCGTCGGCTGTGGCGTACTACTACCGCGGGCCAGCACGGGTCGTGGGATACCCCGAGCCGGCGCGGAGCCTGTCACTGGCAGCGGCGGAAGAGATCCTGGCGCTCGCGTCGGACATCCCCACGTGTGGTTGATCCTCAGTCGGACCTTTCACGGAGACCGCACCGGTGTCCTCGCTCACGTGCTCGGAAGCCACCTCACGCCGGACCGCGAGCTCCGCTTCGACGGCATCCTCGCCGAGCGCTTCGCGACGCGCTGAGGCAGCGTCACCGCGAGCCGTCGCCTCGGTCCCGTCGTGCATCCATGCCGCAGGTCATGCGCTCGCCCACGCATCGAGCACAGCGTCATGCATACGATCAAGCAAGGGATATTTCTTGACTGTTCGTATGCACGACAGATAGAAATTTCGTTACCTCGATCCCCTCAACGAGGCCCGCCTCACCGAAATCCATCCGAACAGCCGTCCTTCCAGAGGAGCTTCTCATGATCCCCACATCCTGCTCCGCCGTATGCTCTTCGCCGTCGTGATGCTGCCCGTCCTCGTTGCCGGCGTCGCCATCTCCGCGCGTCCGCGGCCACCACGCTGTACGTCGTCGCGAACGAGGCCGGTGAGATCTGGCAGATCGATCCGACGACCGGAGCACAGCTCGCGAGCTTCCCGCTGAATCCGAAGCACGCTGCGACGCGGCCCGGCTTGGCTTTCGACGGCACCGAAATCTTCTACAGCGACGAGACCCTGGCCTACGTCCAAGTCTACTCGCCGACTGGGACACTGGTGCGCACGCTCCCGAAGCCGGCGGGCAACGAGCCCGGCACGGGACTCGGCGTCTCCACCACCACGCTCTTCCTCGTGGGTCTCGACAGCACGATCACCCCGGTCAACAAGGCGACCGGCGTCGCGGGCGCGAGCTTCGTCATCCCCGGCGCCTCCCACGGTCTCACCTTCGCGGGATCCCGCGACTCGATCTTCGTGACCGTGAACGACAGCACGACGATCAAAGAGCTCTCGACGGCGGGCGCCGTGCTCAACACCATCACCGTGCCCGCCGTCTTCCGCGGTCTCGGCTTCTCGTCGTCCGCGAAGGTGCTCTTCGGAACGCGCGCCGGCCTCCTCTACGCGGTCGATCCCGACACCGGGGCCGGGCTCGCGGGCTACCCGGTCGACATCAAGAACATGAGCCTTCAGCGTCCGAACAAGACGGGCGCGCTCGCCGCCGACGAGCCGGTGCTCGAGTCCTGCGGTGACGGCAGGGTGAACCCCCGGCCGAGAGCTGCGACCCGCCGAGCTCGGTACAGTCGAACGGGCAGATCTGCCGCGCGGACTGCACGTACTGCGGCGACGGTGAGCTCGACACGCCGGAGCAGTGCGACGACGGCAACACCAACGACAACGACAACTGCCGGAACAACTGCACGCTTCCGCGCTGCGGCGACGGCGTCAAGGATCCGAACGAGCAATGCGACGACGGCAACAACGTCAACGGCGACGGCTGCGACGAGAACTGCGGCCTCGAGCCGTTCTGCGGTGACGGCATCATCGATGCGCAGCTCGGCGAGCAGTGCGATCCGCCGAACGTTCCCGGCTGCGACGCCAAGCTGCCATGCGACCGAGATCTGCACCGACCTGGTCGACGACGACGGCGACGGACGGATCGATTGCCTCGACGACGACTGCGATTGCCTGCCGATCGGTCGCGATCCGGGAGCCATTCGCTTCGGGAAGACCGGTCAGAAGGACCTCTTCTCCGTGCACGGCAGCCTCGATCCAGCCTCGTCGTTCAGCCTGGGGACCGAGGACATCAAGTTCCTCCTGAGCAACGCCAACGGCAAGGTGCTCACGATCATCATCCCGGCCGGCAAAGTGAAGCAGATCGGGCGGAATCTCTTCCGCTTCAAGGACCCGATCGCCTCAGCAACAGCGACTCGGCCTCGCCCGCTTCGACCTCCGTTACTACCCGAAGAAGGACATCTTCACCTTCCTCGTGAAGAAGTACGACGACCTCTCGCTCGCCACGCTCGCCGACATGTCGCTGCAGCTGGTGATCGGCAACGACGCATTCTTGAACCAGTCGACCTGGCAGAAGACGCCGAAGGGTTGGGTCCTGACGCTTCCGGGCGAATAGTCCGCCGTTTCCTCAGTCGAGAACGGGGACGCGCTCTACCGGCGCGTCCCCGTTTTTTCGCGCATGGACCCTGCCGGGAAGCGGGTTAATCCTGCCGTGTGACGACGGGCCGGGCGCCGCGCGCTACCGTGTGGGTGGGTATCGCGCTCGCCATCGGATGCCGTCGCGCTCTTCGTCCGGAACGCCCGCTGGGAAGACATCGGTCCCGTGCTCGCCGGGGCGAATCCGGCGTTGATCGTCGCGGCGAGCGCATGCCTGCTCATGACGTCGGTCGCGCGCGCCTGGCGCTGGCGTCATCTCCTGCGCGACGATTCGGTCTCGTTCCGGCATCGGCTGACGAGCACGTTCATCGGCTTCGCCGGCAACAACACGCTGCCGGGTCGCCTCGGCGAGCCCCTCCGGTGCTGGGTACTCAGCCGCCTCGATCGCCGCATCGGCTTCTGGCAGGCCGCGGGGTCGCTCGTCATCGAGCGGGTCTTCGACCTCGCCGCCGCGATCGTCCTCCTGATCGGGTTCCTGGTGTTGGCACCATTTCCCCCGACGCGGCCATTCGAGATGCCGCATTCTTCGCGCGCCTCGAGGAGGACGCGGCCGTCGTCGGCGCCGTGCTCGTGCTCGCGGTCGTCGTGATCGCGATCTTCGCCGGCCGTCATCTCGCGGCGGGCGAGGGTTGGCGCTCCCGCCTGACGGCGCGCCTCCGATCGTTCCAGGAGGGCTTTGCCGGGCTCCGGTCCGCCCGGGCGATGGCCGCGTGCGCCTTCTTCACCGTGGTCTTGTGGACCTTCATGGTGCTCTTCGAGTTCCTGATGTTGCGGGCCTTCGGGTTCACCGAGCTCGGGCTCGCCCACGGCCTCGGTCTGCTCGTGGTGCTCTCGTTCGCGATCGCCCTGCCGCAGGCACCGGCCGGGGTGGGGGTCGTCCAGATCGCGAGCGAGACGACGCTGACGGCGCTCTACGGCATGCCGATCGGGCGCGCCAAAGCGTTCGCGATCGGGCTCTGGATCTGCCAGGTCGGCGTCGTCGTGGGTGCGGGGCTCGTCGCCCTGTGGATCGAGGGCTTGTCGCTCGCCGACGTCCGGGAGGCCCGGGACAGCATCGAGGAGCTGCAAGAGGCGTGGCGTCGCCGGAGTAGGCCGAGTGCTCGCGCGTTTCTGCAAGAAGCAGGCTCGAACCCCCTTAAGGCGTCATCGTATCCGAAGTTCGGTTGCAGCCCCCGTAGTCATTCGGTATCCGAAGTGCGTCCGACAAAGGCGCGTCCGAATCCTGGGGAGGAGCTCGAACGCGTCGTCGCTGTCGCGGCGCCTCCGCGAAGCGGAGCTCTCGTTTCCACACCATCTTCCGAGCCGCCGTGGCGATGGTCGATCGGGAGCTTCGGAACGGGCAAATCCAACCGCACCGAACGAGACCGATGCCGAAATCACACAGCCCAGCCGGCTACTGGTCGCGCCGTTTCCTGATCGTCGCCGCGCTTCGCGTGCGGAGCTCTCGGATGCCCCGGTCGGCCGCCGCGGCGACCGCGCGCGCCTGATCTGGGCACCGCGCGGGTCGACCTCGATGGTGACCGGATACAGCATCTATGTCCGCAACGCCGGGGCCACGTACGGCAGTACGCCGATCTGGACGGGCAACCCGACGCCGACGGCGGACGGGTCGATGACGATGAACGTCACGTTCACGCCCGCGCCCTCCGGCGTGAACTACTTCACGGTCGTCGCGCGCACCGCCAGCAGCGAGAGTGGGATCGCCGACGAACGTGGGCTCGGCACACCCAATCCGTGTCGCCACGATCATTGCACCTCCAAGACGGGATGCGACTTCAGCGCGGTCCCCGACGGCTTCTCGTGCGACGACGCCTCGTTCTGCAACGGGCCCGAGATCTGCGTCGGCGGCGGCGTGCGACACCAGCGCGTCCCAAAACTGTGACGACGGGATCGCGTGCAGCGCCGACGCCTGCGACGACGCGGCCGGGCGGTGTACGCACAGCTCGCCGCCCGGATGCTGCCTCGCGTGCGACAGCAACGATCCCTGCCTCGCCGACGCGTGCGCGCAGGGCGACCTGCGCCGCCGCGGAGGGCGCGGAGCTCGAGGTCAATCGCGTGAAGCTCATGAACAAGGCCGCGGGCGTCCAGCTCGCCGCCAAAGGCCGGTTCGATGCGGATCCGTCGATCGATCCGTCCGCGACCGGTGCCGTGCTCGAGCTCCGCAGCACCGACGGCGTGGTGCTCTACTCCGCCGCGATCGAAGGCAACTTGTTCAAGGTCGGGGCATCGGGAGGACGCTTCCGGTTCGCGGTTCCCCGTGTCCAAGCCGCATACCTGAGCAACGGCGTCGAGCGCTTGGACTTCCTCGTCAAAGGCTCCTCCTGGCGCGTGACCGTCAGGGCCGCGACGCCGCTCTTGATGGACGCGCTCGAGGAGACCCCGCTCACGTGGATGCTCCGTCTCGGGAGCGCCAGTTGCGCCCGGCGCCTCGACATGGAGAGCGCAGAAGACGACGCTGTCGATCTGCCGCTGACCCGTCGGACTCAAGGGCGCCGACGTGAGAATGACGCGTGGCAGAGGCGGCCCTCCCCGCACCGCAAGCGTGTGAGCCGCGAACTGTTGTAGCGCCGCCGATGCGATCAGGGCACGAGCGCGGAAAGCTCGTTCGAGAAAGCGCTCATCCGTCGTTCCTCGTCGTAGGACGTGAGCGCGAAGTAGTTTCTCTCTGCCAGTGCCGGGAGCTCGAGCTCGAAGCTCGCCACACCACTACCGTCCTGCTCGCCTTCGCCGACGTCGCGTGCATTCGAATAGACACCCGACGTCGTGCCCCAATGGATGACGGTAGCCCGCGACGTTCGCGCTCTCACGCCAGCGCACCAGAAGTCGGCGCACGTCCGGGTCGGCACTCGATGCGGAGTCCGAACCGCCGCCGCCACCGCCACATGCATTGATCAAGACGGCGAACGCCAAGAAGAGCCGAGGAAGCAGAGGCGGCACGATACGGGTGAACTCCGTCCCCTCTGATACCCCCGCGATTGGGGAGTCAAGGGAGTGGGACGCCACCGAGAAGACTCGCGTAGCGCTGTGTTCGATCGGGTCGAACGGCTCACGGTGCGCGGCAGCATGGTGATGCAGCGGCCACGCATGTGTGAGTAGCCGCCGCGTTGACGCCCGCCGCGCAAAGCCACTAAGAAGTGTCGCTCCATGCCCGGGCGGCAGAGCGACGGCGGCACCCTGGTGTACAGCACCACTCCGACCCCAGGGCGGGGGCATACCAACGAGCGGCAAGCGAGCAGCGACCCGAAAGCCACCCACGATGCAAAAGCGACCGGTTCCGACGTCGTCCGCATCTGGCTCGAAAAGAAGGGACGGAACGGCACGCCCGTCTCGATCGTGCGCGGCCTTCCTGCCGAGCGCGCAACACTGGCCGCGCTGGCGACGCGCCTGAAGCGCGCCTGCGGTACCGGCGGCTCCGGCGAAGGACGGCGAGATCATCATTCAAGGCGATCATCGTGCCCGTATCGCCGCCTTGCTCGAAAGTGACGGCCTGCGCGTGAAGCTCGCCGGCGGATGACAGGAGGAGAGACATGATGCACGGAAATCGACGCGTCGGTCGACGCGCGTGGATGTTCGCCGTCGCGATGACGGCGGGGTTGCTCGCCACCGTCCCGGCAGCTCGCCGGCGGCGACTGGAACGACGCCGGAGTCCAATGGCAACCCTATGAGCAGGGCCTGGCGGCGGCGAAGAAAAGACAAGAAGCCCGTGCTCCTCGTCTTCTTCACGGAATGGTGCCCGCACTGCTCCAACTACAGCAAAGAGTTCCATGACGAGAAGGTCGTCGCGCAGTCGAAGAAGTTCGTGATGATTCGCCTCGACAAGGACAAGAACGCCGAGATCAGCAAGAAGTACGCGCCCGACGGCGAGTACATCCCGCGCACCTACTTCCTGAGCTCCGACGGCACGCTCGATGCCGCGCTCACGGCTCCACGCAGCGAGTACAAGTACTTCTACGACGAGCGCGACCCGGCGCAGCTGCTCACCTCCATGGACGCGGCGCTGAAGAAGCTGAAGTAGTCGGAGTCGCGGTTGCAGAGGCTCCTCGACGGTGGCGTTCGCGGGTCCTGATCCTGCGGCCGCCCGCCGCTCGCATCGGCTGCGGATCGCGACCTTGGTTCTCGGCGCCGGTCTGCTCGCGTGGCAATCCGCGGGCGTACGTGCTGACCGCGATCGGCAGCTGGCTTCACCGTCGACGAGGCGCCGACCGCCGGTCGTAATGATGGTCGTCTCGCTCGCGTCGGTCCGCGCCGACGCGCTCGAGGTGGCGCGCCTCTACCACGACGGCATCAGCGGTCGCATCGTGCTCGCGCGCTGGCAGGACGAACCGCTCGACGACGACATGCGTCGCCTCGGTGTCCCATGGGTTCCCCGCATGAGCTCGCCGTCGCGGTGCTCGTAAAGAGCGGCGTGCCGGTCGAGGCGATTCAGGTGCTCGACGGCACCGTCGACGGCCTGAACTCCGAGATCACGACCATCGCGCGTTTCGTGCGGACGAGCGCTCCCCGAGCGTTCTGTACGTCACCGCCCGCAATCACGGTCGACGGGCGCAGTGGCTGCTGCGGCGCCTGCTGCCGGAGAGCACGACGGTGCTCGTCCATGCGCCGCTCGCGGACGAGTTCCACCCCGACACCTGGTGGCACTCGCGCACCCGGAGTCGCGAGGTCGCCATGGAGTACCTCCGCTGGGCAAACACTTTTGGGCTGCACGACCTATGGCACTCCGAACCCCCAAGCGTCCCTGAATGAATTGACCTCCAGCAGGTTGCTGAAAAAGGGCGATCTGCTTCCTGCCGCGTGCGCGTGGTGGGCGTCGCCTTGCTCCGCCCTTCAGTTCACATCCTTGAACGTGAGATTGTAGGGCGAGAGCGATGCGACCGAGCGGCGATGCCGATCGCTCCTTCCACCGACCTCTAGATCAGGACGCCTGGATTGAGCACTCCGCGGGGATCGAGCGTGCTCTTCACGGCCGCGAGGGCGCGTGCGAAGCCGTCGGGGCGCTCGTGGTCGTACCAGGGACGGTGGTCGCGTCCGACGGCGTGGTGGTGCGTGATCGTGCCCGCCGAGCGCGAGGAGGGTCTCGGCCGCGGCGGTCTTGATCTCGGCCCACTGCGCGAGCTGAGCGCCGGGGCGCGCCGGCGCGAGCACGGTGTAGTACGGCGCGACGCCGTCGGCGTAGACGTGCGTGAAGCGGCACGTCACGGTGCCGGCTCCGCAGACGCGCCGCACGGCGTCGGTCGTCGCAGCGATGACGCCCGCGTGGAACTCGGCGAAGCGGTCCCACGTGACGGCGGTCTCGAACGTCTCGCTGATCATGCCCATCGCGACGAGCGCGTCGCGGAGGTAGGGCATGTCCAGAAACGCCTGCCGCCAGGCTCCGGCGGCGCCCTCGCGACTCGTGCTCGTCGTCGCTCCGGGTCCGGCCGGCGCCTTCCGGGAACGGTGCCGCCGTGGTCGCGGCAGCATTCGAGGCGCGCGGGTCATCCAGGCGTCGAGCGGATGGTCCGCCGACTCGAAGCCGACGACGAGCACCGCCTCGGCGCTCCGCTGCCGGCGCCCGCGGTCATCGCCTCGCCCGGATCGAGCAGACGGCAGTTGGCGGGATGCAGCCCGCTCTGGCCGAGCGCGTGCACGGCGGCGGCGCCGGCGGCGAACGCTCGGGAACGTCACCGACGCGGAGGCGCGAAAGGTCGGCCGTGCCTGCAGCCGCATCCACGCCTCGGTGATGATGCCGAGGGTCCCCTCCGAGCCGATGAACAGCCGATCGGGACTCGGCCCGGCACCCGACGCAGGCAGCCGCCGGGTCGCGACGAGCCCGGTCGGCGTCACGACCCGAAGCGCCTCGACGAACTCGTCGATGTGGGTGAAGAGCGTCGCGTAGTGGCCGCCCGGAGCGCGTCGCGATCCAGCCGCCGAGCGAGCTGAACTCGAACGACTGCGGAAAGTGCCGGAGCGTGAGACCGTGCGGCCGCAGCTGGTCCTCGAGCGCCGGCCCGAGCACGCCCGCCTGGATGCGCGCCGCCCGCGACGTGCGATCGATCCTCGACGCACGCGATCGAGCCGCCCGAGGTCGATCGACACGACGCCCGCGAACAGCGTCCGCCGGCGGGCGCCTCGACGCCACCGACGACGCTCGACCCGCCGCCGTACGGGATCGCCGCGAAGCCGGCGTCGAGCACCACGTCGAGCACGCGCCGCGACGTCGCCCTCGTCGTTCGGATACGCCACGACGTCCGGCGGGTTCGCGAAGTCGCGATGCGAAGCCGCGCACCACGTCGCGAAACGACTTGCCGTAGGTGTGACCGGCGCGGTCGAGCGGCGCCGTCGAGCAGAGTCCTGCGAGGCCGGCCGGCGGTGCGACCCGCGGCGCGCGCAGCGACGACGCTCCTCGATGCACGGCGGCGTCCCGACGGTCGGCACGTCGATCCCGAGCCGGGCCGCGAGCAACATCGCGATCCGCCCCTGCTGCTCCGCGTTCGGGCCCGCGTCCTCCAGGCCCCATCCCCAGAACTTCCGTCGCCGTGGTTGCATGGTGACGGCGATTTGAGCACAAGGGCCGCCGGAAACCCACCGAATCGAGAGGTAATCGCCATGAAGATCTACGACTCGTTCGGCCCCAATCCGCGCGCGCTTCGCATGTTCCTCGCCGAGAAGGACGTCGACTTCCCGAAGGTCGACGGTCGACTTGATGGGCGCCGAGAACCGGCAGGCGCCGTACACCGACAAGAACCCCGGGCGGTCAGCTCCCGGCGCTCGAGCTCGACGACGGCCGCGTGCATCGGCGAGACCGTCGCCATCTTCGAGTACCTCGAGGAGAAGTACCCGAACCCGCCGCTCATCGGCCGCACCGCCGAGGAGCGCGCCGAGGCCCGCATGTGGCAACGCCGCGTCGAGCTCAAGATCACCGAGCACCTCTACAACGGCTTCCGCTTCGCCGAGGGCGTCGATCTCTTCCGCTCGCGCATGCGCGTCCTCCCGGAGGCCGCCGAGGGTTTGAAAGCCACGGCCCGCGACAACCTCGCCTGGCTCGACAAGCTCCTCGCAAGGCAAGCAGTTCATCGCCGGCGACCGCTTCACGGTCGCCGACATCATCCTCTATTGCGCCGCCGACTTCGGCGCGAGCGTCAACCAACCGCTGACAACGCGCTCACCAACGTCGCCGCGTGGAAGCAGAGGGTCGCATCGCGCCCGAGCGCCGCCGCCAGCCTCCACCCACATGAGCGCCGCCACCGGCATGAACGGGTACGCACTCGAGTCGTCAACTTCTCGAGTCTTCGAGAGAGTTCTTCGAAGCTGCGACCGTAGCTGACGATCGAGCGTGGGTGAGATGCAAGGCGCGACGGAGCGAGGCAGTGTCTCGGTTTCGATTCGGGATGGGGGATCGCCGACTCCAAGTGCCTCGATCCATGCCGTGCGACGGCCACCGTCGGGAAACGCGCGCGGTGGAGGTGTCGACCGCGGGTCCTGCGGAGCCGTCGCGCGTGATCGGCGCGTCGCGGGCGGCCGGTAGTCCTAGTGGATCGGTGCGTGGTGGGCGCATGGCACTCGTGGCGCGATCCGGCGCGTCGCGGACGAACTTGCGGTGAGCGCTCCTGACCGAGATCGCGCGCGCCCGGAGGGTGGCCCCGCGGTCGACACCTCCACCGCGCGCCCTCAGCGCCGCCGCTCGGAAGACTCGCTGCGCATTCCGGCAGCGCCCTCCGACGATCATCCCCGCCGCTGTTCCCGCGCCCGCCCCTTCGTCCACGCGGGCATGGGTGGCGCGGCGCAAACCGACGATACGTACCCGTTCGGCCGACGTGTCCTCTTGCGAGCAGCGGCAGCGGAGGCGGACGGTGGAGGGCTCGTCGGCGGTGCACCCTCCGGGCACACGCGATCTCGGTCAGGAGCGCTCACCGCACGTTCGTCCGCGACGCACCGGATCGCGCCACGAGTGCCATGCGCCCAGCACGCCGGATCGGCCCAATGACTGCCGTTGGCCCGCGATGCGCCGAATCACGCGCGACGGCTCCGTAGCACCCGCCGACGAGCCCTCCACCGTCCGCGTTTCCCGACGGTCGCCGTCGCAGCAGTCAACGGCACCGCCGCGAGATCGGACCATCCCGCAGCTAAACCCCGCGCCGCTTCGTTCGTCCACGCGGCATGGCCGGCGCGGAATCAAACCGAGACACTACCCGGAGCGAGCGACGGAGCAACGCAGCAGATCACCCGCGATCGGCTGTCAGCGGCGCGGCCGTCGGTCATCCCGACAGCCGCGCCTCTTCCGACTACGGTAGACCGGTCGCCGCGCCGCGAATCGTCACGCGACCCGGACCAGGGAGACCGGCCACGAGGTTGACGGCGCCCGCGGCGGTCGGAGCGACGCAGAACACGGCGCCCAGCGTCGGCTGCGCGACGTCGTTCATCGGCGGGTCTGCCATGCCGACCGCGATCAGCGTGTCGGTCCCGTCCCTCTGTACCCAGGGCCTGGAAGGTGCCGCCGCCGGTCAAGAAGCACCTACGCGGAGACGACCCGCAACTGCCGAGGACACCACCGCACTCGAGTCCATGCTGCAGCCCCGTTGCGCGTGACCCGAGACGACCGTGCAGGTCGAGTCGATCGGACCGACCGTGCACCCGCCCTCTTGGTTGCCGGGCTCGAGATCTGCGCCCTCGTCGCATTCCATGACGCGGTCGCTGACCGTGGTGTCATCGCTACACCCGCTGGGCTGGGTGGGCTGGCCGGGCCGAGAGCAGCTGCTGCCCGGACACTGCGACGCCGTGCCACACGCCGCTCCGGCCGTTCGCGCCGCCGAGACAACGGGTGCCGTTGCAAACGGGCCCGATCGGTCCCGGCCGGGTCCGACAATCGGCGTTGGCGAAGCACGACGCGGGTTGGTGCCGCTGTTGCACGTGCCGACACATGCACTTGTTGATTCGCGGAGCCCGTTGCAGTTCGGGCTGGCGGTCGTCAACGTCCTGGATCGACCGAGTTGGTCGCGTTGCTGAGGTTGATCCCCAGGATCGCGATCTGGGTACCAGGCGACGACGTACAGTCGAGACTGGTCGTTCCGAAATCGGGCCGGCTCGGCACCGTGCCGTTGCCGTCACACGCGCAAGCCGGCGCGCGGGCCGACGTCGCACGTGCCGCCGAGCACGCCGTCGTTGATCGGCCCGTCGCCGATGCAGCGCGAGCAGGGCTGGTCGATGCTCGACCGCGAGGAAGACCGAGCTGTTGAGGAGCGCGGTATTCACGGCATCGCCGGACTCTCGATGTTCGCCGTTCCGGTGATCGGCCCGTTGAAGACGTTCGCGACCGCACGTGCTGACGCCACCGGCCGCGAGCGCGGCAGGTTGGAGCCGAAGTAGAACCCGACACGTTCCTGCCCACGGGCACGTTCCGCCGTTGCAGCAGGCAACACCATTGTCCGTCCAGCCGACGCGCGTCCCCGCCGTGCACACGCCGGGGTCAGTGCACCGCCGAGAGGACACACGCAGCGCCGTTCGTCCGCCCGAGCACGTATTCAGAGCGCCGTGCAGGTCGGGCTGGTCGTGCAACGGACCGACGAGTCATTGGTGCACCGTTGGTTGTCGAGCTGACCCGCTGCCGGCGTTGCGGATTCTTGATCGGGCCGTTGACGGTGCAGGTGCCGCGAGGGACGGCTCGCTGCCGGCTGCAGGCCGAAGGGCGTGACCGTCACCTCGCCGTTCGAGATGATCGGCGCACGGTGCGAGATGCCGGTCCAGCCGGTATCGAGGACACTCGCCGGATCGTTGGCATTGCCGGCGAACGTGACCCGCGTCGGGCAGGCGCATTGGCAGGTCGATGGGTTGCACGTGAACGCCGCGCTCGGTATTCGAGACGGTCTGACACGAGGTCGCGCCACCGCCACCCGGATCACAGTCCTCGCCGGCGTTGATGACACCGTTGCCGCAGAGGCCGCCGGTCGCCGTCGGGCTCGGCGTCGGCGTGCGCGGTGGCGGTCCGCGTCGGGGTCGGAGTCGTGGTCGGGCGCGACGACCGTCGCGGTCGCCGTCGGAGTGGGCGTCGTCGTCGGCGTCGGCGTGCGGGTCACCGTTGGCGTCGCGGTCAGCACGCCGGTCGCCGTCACCGTCGGGGTCGGGGTGCGGGTGGCGGTCGCGGTCGGCGTCGCCGTGCGGGTGGCCGTCGCGGTGACCGTCGGGGTCGCGGTCACCCCACCGGTCTGCGTGACCGTCGGCGTCGGAGTCGTCGTGCGCGTCGGGGTGGGGCTCGTCGTGGGCGTCGCCGTCACGCCGCCGGTCTGCGTGACGGTCGGGGTCGGCGTTGCCGTCCTGGTCGCCGTCAGCGCGCTCGTGAAGGTGGCCGTCGGTGTTGCCGTGCGGGTCGGCGTCGGGGTTCGGGTCTTGGTAGGCGTCGGCGTCACGACGACGCCGGGATTGCACTCTGCCGGATAGCTCCCGGCGTTCCACGGCACGGCGGCTTGATCGGCACAGTCGACCTTGAACTCGGTCACGCAGTCCACGCAGTCGACGAGATCCTGCAGGGTGCTGATGGCTCCGGCGCACGACCCGCCGCCCGGCACCGTGACCGCCGGACAGCTGCCGACGAAGCCGATCTCTGCCGGCGTGAAATCGCCGGTTCCGTTGCAGGTTTCGTCGTCGCCACCGCAGGCGCGACAGATGTTGAACTGCTTCCGTGCTTCGGCGGTGGCGATCGACCCGGCCGCCTTGCCGTCTCCCGGCGCCGGACAAGGGTCGGTCCCCCGGCCGAGGTTGACGCTGGTCCAGCACTGCGCCAGCGCCTGCGACTTCTTGCGAAGGAAGGCGGTCGTGCTGCGGCCGATCTCGCGTTGGCAGCGATTCAAGTCTCTGTTCGACGCGGAGGGGTTGAAGTCGTCGTAGTAGAGCGAGATGGCCTGATCGACGGCCGCCTCATCGATGCAGCAATACGTAACCGGAACGAAGTACTACC
>ERZ1370068.7716-contig-6617_pt1 | contig 20761 bp, 31 predicted proteins | sample MGYA00561227_ERZ1370068 | MGnify/ENA primary metagenome ERZ1370068 (study PRJEB38410, sample SAMEA6850437) | metagenome | study: Metagenomic assessment of the ecological functions of the soil: analysis of the soil microbiota associated with the... | reverse complement strand
GCCACTTCCGCGCCACCGGTCAGTATTGCCGCGCCGAAGCCCGCGGTGCTTCGAGTTTATTACCGACCGATACGTGTGGGAAGCGCGTGAGCAGTCGAGTAATCTGGGTTGTACTGGCGGAATAAACAGCCCGCAGCTTTTCATCCGGCGCACCGATCAAAACCGGGATCGGCTCGCTCGGTTTGATTTGCATCTCGGAACGAATGTTGCGCACCCGCGTGATCAGATCGATCACCGCCTGCATCTCCCACTCAGCAGTCTTCGTCGATCAAACTCGCCGTCTGCACTTCCGGATACGCAGCCAGCATGATCGTCGGCTCGGCGTCGCTGATAAGCCGGATGCAACAAATGTTTGCCAGCGCCGGGAAGCTGTTGCCACAGTTCCTCAGTGATGTAGGGCATGAACGGATGCAACAGACGCAGCGCTTGCTCCAAGCACTGTCAACAAGTCGCGTGCGCGCGGCGCTTCTCTGCGGGCTGGCTTCTTCCGGCGGTCACGTCTGCCTTTGTTAGCTCGATGTACCAGTCGCAGAAGTCGTCCCAGAAGAAGTGGTAAAGCGTTTGCACTGCTTCGTGGAATTGATAACCGCCGAGCGCTGTGCGCACGTCGCGAGCTGTCTTGTTGAGGCGCGAGAGTATCCAGCGATCGTGCAACGCCAACTCCGGTGAGACGCGTTCAGAGTCTCAGGATCAATGGTCGCGCCCTCGGAGTTCAGCAAAGCGAAGCGCGCCGCATTCCAAATCTTGTTGGCAAAGTTTCGATACGACTCAACCTGCTTGTCGTTCCAGCGAATATCGGTGCTGCCCACCGAAGCCAAGTTTTAGTCGCGTTGCGTCTACGCCATACTTGTCAAAAACCTCGAGCGGATCGATGCCGTTCATCTTGGTCTTCGACATGCGCTGACCATGGGCGTCGAGAATCGTTCCGGTGACGAACACATCCGCGAAAGGCTCGCGGCCCATGAACTTCAGGCCCATCATCACCATGCGCGAAACCCACAGGAAGATGATGTCGCGGCCGGTCATCAGAGACGGAGGTCGGATAAAACGTGTCGAGGTCCTTCGTCTGTTCCGGCCAGCCCATCGCTGAGAAACGGCCACAGCTGAGACGAGAACCAGGTGTCCAGCACGTCTGGATCCTGAGTCAGTTCATCCGTTCCGGCCTTTGCGCGCGCCTCTGCTTCCGAGCGCGCGACGATCACTTCGCCGTCGGCTGTGTACCAGGCGGGGATCTGATGGCCCCACCACAAGCTGCCGCGAGATGGTCCAGTCGCGCAGGTTCTCAAGCCAGTTTGAGTAAACTTTTTCGTAGGGAACTTCCGGCACAAACTGCGGCTTCTTGCGGTCGGCCAACAACTTCAACGCCTCGTCCCGCAACTCGTCCATCCGCAGAAACCACTGCGTCGAGATCAGAGGCTCGATGACGGTCTTGCAACGTTCACACTTGGAAATCGAGAACTCGTAGTCGACAACCTTCTCCAGCAAACCCAACTCTTCAAACTTCTCGACCACTTTCGTGCGCGCCTTGTAACGATCCAGACCGGCAAACTCGGCGCCGGCAGCTTCGGTCATCTTCGCGTGCGGATCGATAACCACGACCTGTTCGAGGTTGTGACGCACGCCCATCTCGTAGTCGTTCGGATCGTGGGCCGGCGTGACCTTCACAGCGCCGGTGCCAAACTCAGGATCGACAAACTCGTCAGCAACCACGGGAATCTCGCGGCCGGTCAGCGGCAGCAGCAAGGTTTCGCCGATCAGATCTGCGATAGCGCTCATCGCTCGGATTGACAGCGACGGCCGTGTCACCCAGCATCGTTTCCGGGCGAGTGGTGGCGACAGTTACACCTGCGTCGCCGTTCTTTGCCGGATAGCGCAGGTAGTAGAGCTTTCCGGCCTGCGCGAACTTTCTCCACTTCCAGATCCGAAAGCACCGTTTGATCGTTGGGACACCAGTTGACGATGCGGTTGCCGCGATAGATCATGCCGTCTTCATAAAGACGCACGAAGACTTCGCGCACCGCGTGCGACAGGTCTTCGTCCATCGTGAACTTCTCGCGCGACCAATCGACCGAGACACCTTCGCGGCGCATCTGCTTAGTGATCTGTCCGCCGGATTCTTTCTTCCACTTCCAAACGCGCTCGACAAACTTCTCGCGGCCCAGATCGTGGCGGCTGACGCCTTCTTTCTTCAGCTCGCGCGTCACCATCAACTGCGTCGAGATGCCGGCGTGATCCATGCCCGGCAGCCACAGCGTGCGATAGCCGCACATGCGTTTGTAGCGCGTTAGCACGTCCATCATGGTGTGCTGCAGGGCGTGACCCATGTGCAGCGAGCCGGTGACGTTTGGCGGCGGAATTACGTATGGAAAAGGCAGGCGCATTCTCGTCGCGGTTAATCTCCGGCGCAAAATAGCCTTGCTGCTCCCAACGCTCGATAGTGGTTCTGTTCGGCTTGTTTAGGGTCGTACTGTTTAGAAATTTCCATTTATGTCGTTAGTCGCCAGCTGCCAGTGATCAGTGGTGCGTCGTCAGGATTATGAATGACAGGCATTGTAAGGTAACAGCCACACGCTTTTCATATTGAAGGAGATAATTTGACAGTGCCACGGAGCAAACGCCACGAAAAAGCAGGCCGACCTCTCGGTGACGCCTGCTCTCCTTACAGTTTTGTACCCAGCTATGAATTCTTCTCTTCGAGCTGTCGCTTGATTAGCAATTCCGCAAGTTGCGGCACAACCTCCCAGGCTATTTCCTGCACCACCTTCTCGAAAGCTGCTCGACCGCTCGACGCGCTATCGCGTCAATCATCTCAGGCGACAACTCCGCTGCTGAAGCTGCGAGCCGGAGCAGCCACCGAAGCGGCGCTGCTGAGTCATTGCTGCGGCGCGAGCGGCTCGGTTTCAACTACCTGACGTCGGGTCGCCTCATTTCATCGTCAACCACTCGTTCATAGCCACCGGCGTTGCCAACTGATCTCTAGTGGCTTGTCGCAGCTTCTGAACCGAGAGTTCGCTGCCGGCGCTGCACGTAAGCGCTCGCCGTAGCGCTAGGCTGCATTTCGGCACTGACCGATAGCTCGCGACTGTGGAACGCGGCTGCCGAAAAATGCCGGTTCGGCGGGTGACGGCTCTGGCAGCTCTCGTCGAGGTCGATGTCTAACACAAATTCGTCATCCAGAGCAGAACGTCCCTGTCTTAAGTCACCCAGCTCGAGGAGCACTTCGCCTGCGCCTTCATCCGATCACCTTGCTCTGCATCGATACTCGCATTGCGCCTCCGCTGCGGGTCGGCCTCGTCTTCTGCCTGCCGCCTGCTGATGCTGCGGCTGCGTTCTACCACGTGCTCTGAGTTCCGGCGGCAAGCGGCTGCGTGTCGGCGGTGGTGATTTCCAGTTCGGCCGTGGTGAGCTTTTCGACTTCCGGTTCCGCGAGCTTACTGCTTCCGGCTTCGGTAGCTCAGCCGTAGGTATCTGCTCCTCCGGCGGGCGGCTGCTCAACGAGCAGGCCCACTTTGTCTATCAGGCGTCTGAATCGATTGAAAGGGCTTGGTCAAGAGTGTCGTTCGCGCCAACTCTGCGCGCCTCCCTTCGTCGAATGGCTCGAAGGAGCCCACCAGAAGCATAACAGGAATATGCTTCGAGCTTCTCGCTTGTGTTTAATGTACTCAGCAAACCTCATAGCCGTTCATCTGCGGCATGAAAACATCCGCCAGCACGACGTCGGGCGTGAACTCGCTCGAGCCATTCAATCGCTTCCCGTCCATTGTCGACGCAAACTACGCTGACGCCTTCGTCAGCAAAAGTAAGATCGACAACTTTCTGAATCGTGATTGAATCGTCGGCGAGTAAGAGTTTTCGTCCAGCTAGCACAAGCTTGAGTACCTTAGCTGACATCTGAGCGCCACTGGCGGGTTTGGAACTAACAGTCGGCGCGGGCGGGGTTTGCTGCTTGTCTAATAACGAGGGCCTTCCAGGAGCAAAAGCCACTGTTTGAAACTACCATCGGCGCGATGGCGCGTCAAGAGTTTAATCAAAACCGCGAGGATTCAGGCGGCAGGATCGTGAATTCCCGAAGTGCCAGGCTTCACCTTTAGTTAGGAGCAATTTTGTCAATCTCCCTATCAATCAATGGGAACAGACGCTGGCGGATTCTGGAGACCAGCGAATCCAGCTCTGTCTGACATCGTCTTCGAGTCGGGCGCGGCTTTGGGTGTTTAGATTCAGGAGGGCTTCAAGCCCTCTCTTTTCAATTTCGAGGGACCGACGTCGAACTTCTCTTATTTCAGCAGTCCGGGTTGTACCGACCCCGCTCAAAGCGCGCTCAACATTTTCAGGACGAACCTCTTCATCCATCTGCGCCAGGCGGCTTTTGTGTAAGCAGTCTCTTTTTCCATCGACTCGATAAGCTGTTTCCGCAAGATCCCGGCACGCTCTTCGGCGCGGGCTAACAGTTCCAAGGTGGGTGCCACGCGATTCTGTTTGTCGGTCGGAAGCCGCTTGTTTTTGAATCGAGCAGCAGGAAACTTTCACTGATCTCGCGCAACCGCAGGTTCAAAGTCTGCAGGGACTTTCGTAAGAGATCGATTTCATTTACCACTGCCTCGATTGAATTGGCATTCGGCGGACGACCGACCGATGGTTCTTCGCCCTGAGAAGTCGCACCTGGCTGACGACGTCTCGACGCTTTGAGCAAATGATTGAGCGCTGAAGAGTGTTAAGACACAAATCACAAAGCGGAAGAAATATTGCTCTCTACTCATTTGCGGACTCTTTTGTTGAAACCTCCTTAACGGTTCGTAATCACGCTCGACGGTTAACGAAGTTCGTTTATTGCGTGTTGGCAGGAGCGATTGATTTCTTTATCGCGCGAACGCGTGACTATCCCACGATTACGTTAATTCTCGCGATTCAGCCTGATGAGTATATCGTCGGGCGTGTCGGCTTTTGCGGTCCGGGGCCAGTGGAGCGCAGTGTTGAAATAGTCGCGTTCACCGAGATACTTGCAAGGCTGGTTCCAGGGATCTACTCGAATTACTCGCCGCAGGTAGCGAGGGCTCAGGAAATCGATCGCCACCGACTGTTTGTCGGAAACGACATATGAAGCCACGGTCTCTGCGAAACTTCCAGAGCGCCGGCGATCGTTCAGTTCGGAATGCCGCCAGTTTTCGTTTCTGTTGGTTCAGTGCGGCAGGGAATGGTTCGAGTTTGACCCAGTCGCGATTTCCGGTCCGCAACTCCGTCACGTGCCAACCGCTCTTCTCGCTTGCGTTAGCCGCGCGTCCACTCCGCAACCAGGCCACAACCGTTGCCGAAGGTTGTGACGCCATGGGGATTGGCATCGGGTTTACTTCCTGGATTCGGATGGCATCTGAAGGAATTTCTACGCCCAACAAATGACCAAGCAAGCAACGCGCGCGCTTCACGCTGGGATCAACTGCTACCTTGCCTCTGACAGCGCGGATCGGGTGCATTGCAATCGCCTCTGACCACCTGCGTGCTCCAGTCCAGCCGCGATGAGATCGATGCTCTTCCCAGCGACCCTGCCCGGTTCTAATTTCGGCGACGCGCCACCTTCCCTCTTTGTCCGTTTCAAGCTTGAAGACCGTCTTGATTTCAGGCTGACACGTCGGCAGCCGAGGCGTCACTGGCAGATAGCGCGATTTCACCCGCACTTCGCTGCTCGTGAGTTCAAACCCGGCGATTCGCGTTAGTCGCTTTGCGAGCCTGACTGGCAGACAAATCCGCGCGGGCATCGGGGCCGCTAAAAACAGATTACGCAGCACACGAAGCAGTTGAAAGATTAAGGCCGTCCTGATTTGCCCAGCGATCATAAACGCGTCTCTCGAATTAACTTCCTGTTTTGCCAACCAGCATTTGGCAACATGGTGTGCAGTTGCGCCGTGGTGAATAGGCTTGGGCAAAGAAAACTACTGCCGCCGGCTGAGAAACTGTCTGATGAGAGTTTTGGATCCTGTTCGGCAGTCATCATCATTACCGGGATGTTCAATAAGTCGCTTTTCCGGTCTTCGTGTAACGCGCTAGCTCGGGTCCGGAGATATGCGGCATGGCGACATCCGAAGATTGCGGCGGTGAAGTCTGCCGATCGCCCTGCAGAATTTTGTAAGCCTCTCTGCGTCCGTCGCGGGCCGCGGTGACACCGTAGTTCTCTTTTCAGGTATGGCCGAAACTAGGCGCAGGATTGCCGGATCGTCGTCGGCGAGCCAAGTATTTGCGCCGTTTCTCGTTCAGTATCCGGCGGCATTGGTTTCGTTCCTTTAGTTTTTTCTAGACTTCCATTGCACAGCCGCTTTCGCCGGCGCGACTTGATAGTTCCGCGGCAAGCTTGATGGCCGCAGATCATGCTTGAGTGCTCTGCGACTCCTTTGCCGGCGATGTCAAGATGCCGTACCATGATCGACAGACGTGCGGATGAATGGCAAGCCCAGAGTAACATTTACCGCTTCGCCAAACGAAAGACACTTCACCGGAATCATCGCCTGATCGTGATAACAAGCGATTACGGCGTCAAACTCTCCGCGCGAAGCTCGCAGAAATACATGTGTCAGCCGAGTAGGGCCGCGCTAACGTTAATATCGTCAATGTCGCGGCATGCCTCGATCGCTGGGGCGATCTCTGAAGTTTCTTCCATCCCAAATAGTCCACCTTCGGCGCCGTGCGGATTCAAAGCCGCCATCGGCCAACCGCGGCCGCTCAATGCCCCAACGTTTCAGTTCACGATTCGTCAGGTTGATGGTCCTGACGATGCGATCCCGTTCTACCAACCTTGATCGCCTCTGCCAGCGGGACGTGCGTTGAGATTAGGACTATGCGCAGATTGGCAGCAACGAAAGCCATCGCATACTCTTCGCTGCCGGTAAGGTGGGCCAGAAACTCCGTGTGCCCGGGAAACTATAGCCCGCCAAGGAAGAGTGATCGCTTGTTGATTGGCGCCGTGGCGATCGCGTCAGCACTTCCCGCCGCGCATAGTTCGACCGCGGCTTCGATGTAATCCACCCGCCGCTTTTCCGGCCGCACCCGATTCGACGCCTGGTTCGATAACACCGTTAATGTTATCGAGGTGAAAGATGATCGGTTCTGTGAGTTGCTCGGGGATGGGTTCGCCAGAGCGAACGATGTCGTAGCCGGACTGCAGATCGAGGTGCGCGCGGTGTGCGCCAGCAATTGGGCGTCGCCAATGATTGATCGGAGATGCAGGACGCGTTGAATCTCTTCTTCGGCTACAGCCTTCAAAACTACTTCCGGACCGATCCCGGCCGGATCGCCCATCGTGATCGCGATTCGCGGCAAAGATCGGCGCTGATGAGGGACCTGAATGAGATGAGTTTTCATCAAACTGCCTCATTGGTTGAGACCAGGCCGACAACTACTGGGAGGTGGAAGGAGTCAGGACACCGAGTGGGCGCGAGGTGCCTTATTCCCGTAGCTTCGGCAACGCGATCTTCGGCCTTAAACATGTACTTGACGTTTCGCTTGAGAAGGAGGAGGTTGAGGCTGCTGATTTGCGGTTGACCTTCAGGGCGCCGCGATCATACCACTCGATTGTTCCCTCAATCTCCTCGCCGTCAAGTAATACGATCACCATTGGCGTATGCGCATCGATCTGCTTCTTGTAATAAAAGATTCTGCGTTGGTCTCCATCGGCGGGGGCGTTCCGCTTGCGCACCTGTACCGCGCTTTGCTGAGCACGCGCGTTTTCTCTGCCGGAGTCTCTGCCGCCATCTCTCACCACCGCCGGGCCCACGATGGGAACCATTGTTAGAGCGCTCTCTCTCTAGGTTGAGGCACTATACGCTCTTTACCCTTCACCTCGGCGAGCGTGGTCCTGATCAATTTACGGTTACTCACTTGTCACTACCTCCAATGAATTAAAACGGATTCAAAATCAAATCGCGATCAACTCGCGCGACACACATTTGGCGGGGACGTGATAACGCGGATCGCAGTAACTCGCAGGCTGCGGCCATTCGATTAGGACGAAAATTGAACCGTATTGGAAAACCCTGCAAGGAATGACGCTCATGCTACACAAGCGGGAGTCAAAAAGCAAAGGCGAATCTGTTGTGTCTGGAAGCGCACATTCATCAAAGCAAAAGGAAGGCTCCAACAAGCTGGCCTTCCTTTCAAATGCCTGGGTTTCAGTCTCTTAGTCAGCTTTCTTGCGAATGAAGGTAGGCACGTCGAGGTCCTCTGGTCGTGCCTGCATCATTGGTCGCGGCAAGTCGTCGGATGGACGCTGCAACAAAGCGTGGCGCGCTCACCGGCAGACTCGAAACCGCTGCAGCGGAAGCAACGGCCACCGCTTCCTGGCCAAACCCGGTGGCGATCACGGTGATCTTCATTTCGTCGCGCAAGTTCTCGTCGATTACGGCACCGAAGATTATGTTGGCATCTTCATCGGCTGACTCGCGAATGATCGTCGACGCAGCGTTCACTTCATAGAGCGTCAGGTCAGGTCCGCCAGTGATGTTGATCAGACACGCCCTTCGCGCCCTGAATCGTGGCTTCCTCAAGCAACGGCGAGGAGATCGCCTGTTGCGTTGCTTCGATCGCACGATTCTCTCCGCGTGCACGCCCGGCACCCATCAGAGCCATACCCATTCCCTGACATGATCGATCTTGACGTCGGCAAAGTCGAGATTGATCAGACCAGGAACAGTAATCAGATCGCTGATGCCCTGCACCGCCTGCCGCAGAACATCGTCGGCCACGCCAAACGAGATCGGCCAGCGATGAGTCCTTCTGTCAACCGTATGCAGCAGTCGCTCGTTTGGAATGGTGATTACCGTATCCACGCACTCACGCAACTCTCGCAAGCCTTGCTCGGCCTGCTGCATTCGGCGGCGACCTTCGAAATGAAACGGCTTGGTCACCACGGCCACAGTCAAGCGCATCCAGCTCCGTCGCCAGCGATGCAATGATCGGCGCGCCGCCGGTTCCCGTGCCGCCGCCCAGACCGGTGGTCACAAACACCATGTCGGCGCCTTCCAGCACTTCGATGATCTTGTCGGTATCTTCGAGCGCAGCTTCGCGTCCGACACCAGGATCGGCTCCAGCGCCCAAGTCCCTTGGTCAGCCTGACTGCCGAGTTGAATCTTGATTGGCGCGCTGCGATCGCTTCAAGCGCCTGAAGATCGGTGTTGGCAACGAGAAATTCGATGCCCTCGATGCCGGCTTCGATCATGCGGTTAACGGCATTGCCGCCGCCGCCGCCGATGCCGATCACTTTTATGCGCGCACCGGTGATCGGTGCGGATCGTCATCAATGAAAATATTAATGCCTCTATCCAGGTTACGAGCGTCCGCTGCCATAGTTGTTCCTCTCTTCCGAAGCGGGAAGGCTTCCAAGGCCCTCTTCCTTCTATGTTGGGTTGCTCGCGCCATCGGCATCGATATGTTGCGGACTATATCTTGTGCGACCGGGGCGAAAGCATACAACAACTTGTCAAAAATACTACTGAAACGATTCCGAAATCTGGAAACAAAATGCGTGAGCTTGCCTGTCGAGCCGCGCCGGCTCATGCGCGACGCGCAGCTTCGCTGGCCTGAGCGCGACTGTGCTACCAGCGCCAAGCCCGGCGGCTGCGGTCCATGCCGGACTCTGCACATCTTCAATCAGTCCGCCAAACCGATCTCGCTCGGGATAGCCCAACGCGAACCGGCGCATCGAAAACCTGTTCAGCGATCTCAGTCATGCCGTTCAGCAATGCACCGCCGCCAGTCAGCACCACGCCGCTGGACAGTTGTCGCTCCCAACCGGCGTCCTTGATTTCGTCGGCGACATGCATCAAGAACTTCTTCCGCGCGCGGCTGCAGAATGTCGCAAAGGATCTGCCGTGACAGCTGGCGCGGGCGCGCGGCCGCCCACGGAAGGAACATCTACCAGTTCGCCGCGTTCCATTTCGCTCAACGACGTGCTGCACGCACAGCCAACTGTGCGCTTGATCTTTTCGGCTTCTGGAATCGGCGTGCGCAAGCCAAAGGCGATATCGTTGGTGAAGTGCGAGCCGCCAAGCGGAAAGACCGCCGTGTGCTGCACCGCGCCGCGCTGGTAAATGATCAACCCGGTCGTTTCCGCGCCCACGTCTACGAGGGCCGCGCCGAATTCCTTGTCGTCTTCGGTCAGCGAAGCTTCCGCCGCCGCAAGTTGCTCCAGCACCATGTCAGCAACTATCAAATCCGGCCCGATTCACGGCGTTGATGGCATTCTGGCGAGCAGTGACCGGACTGGTGACGATATGAACTTTGACGGCGAGCCGGGCCCCGATCATGCCCACCGGATCGTTAATTCCGTCCTGATCGTCAACGATGAACTCCTGCGGTAAGCGGATCGACTATTTCGCGTCCAGCCGGAAGCTGAATCGCACAGGCAGAGTCGATAGCTCGGCGCGACGTCTTCGGTGAGTGATTTCTCGATCGCGCCCTGAGACGGCCACGATTGCCTGCCCGTTAAAGCCGAGAATGTGAGAACCGGCCAGATTGATCGTCACTTCCTCAGCCTCAAGTCCGCTCATTCGCTCCGCTTCTTCAACCGCTCTCTTGATTGCATCGACTGCGGCATCAGGATTTACAATCACTCCCTTTCGCAATCCCCGCGCTTCAGCCTCGCCGATGCCGACGATATTCAGCAGTCCGCTTTCGCCTGGTCTCACCAAGCAATACACGTCACCCTGCTGGTCCCTATGTCGAGACCGATTGTGTGCGGCGTACGCTTGGCCATTTAGAAGTGCTCCTTAACCTGAACCGATTTCTGCGATCATTATCTCTGGCGATCCGGATTCTTCGTCTGATCTGGTCTGTTTTCCGCTGCCGACGCTCTGGTGGTGCGATCCTTCGCGGTCTTGGCATCGGCTTTCCTGCTAGCTGCGGCATTAGCGCGTGAAGGATCAACAACCGTCTGCCGATCAGACGTCATCTGGCTGGACGAGTTGCCAGTCGGATTTGAAATCTGATTAGCCTCAGACGCGTGGGCGCCGGACGACATACCGACAATTGCCCGCTTATTTCCCTGGCTCAGATCGATATAGCTAATGAGTGAGCCCCGTGCCGACTGCTTTTGCCCGTCAAGCACTTCCAGTCCAGCTTTCAGTCGCTTGTCCTGATCCTCAGAGCCCAGGCGAATCTCGATGTGCGAATCGTCACCGGCCAACTGCGCTCGAATATCTAGAATGTCGATCAGATTCACTTCACTGACACGTTCGGATAAGCCGGCGGCATCCCAGGCTCGCTGCAACTCCATAAACTTTTCCACGCGCTCGCGGTTCTCCGTGCGCGTTCCTTCCGGGTCTTCCTCGTTCAGGCCACGCAGGAAGAACGGCGGTATCTGATCCGTTGGCAACATCTCCCGAGCAGAACCGCGTCCTCATCCACCCAGCGAAAGCGCCCTGAGGCTGTGCGCACCACAGCGCGAGGAACACGCTCAGTTATGCGAACGCGGATCCCATCAGGCAATACACGCGACACAATCGCAGTTTTTATCCATGGCAATTTCTCCAGTCGTGCATTCATTCCTTTCAGATCAGCTTGCCAAACGCCGGTCCTTTCAACTTCTTTGCGAACCAGCGCCTGAACCTCAGCAGCTGAGACTCGCGAAGTGCCCTGCACTTCGACTTTTCGAACCTGGAAGAAACTGGCAGACGCCGCGGCGCGATAGCCTGCAAAAATGACAACGCCAACAACTATCGCCAAAACGATCTTCAGGAATGCCGGGACGTAACCGAGCACGGCGCGCAGGCGCCCCACCAATGCTCCGCCGGGACTTTCACGTCGCGTCGGCCGTTGTGTCGCACTACTCGAGCGGCGGTGATTGCCCAAGCCGCTACGATTTCCGACTTTTGTCCGATGACTTGCTCTCTCACTTCGGTTCCTTTCGATCTGGTTCCCCGTGCATATTGTGCACATCGTCGGTCTCTGCCTTGTTTTTGGGCTTGCTAGCCCGCCAGAGTTCGACCTCATATTCAAGCTCAATGCCATGTTCGTTCTTAACGCGCTCACGAATCTCCTCTGCCAGGGCAAGCGCGTCTTCGGCTCGCGCGCCTTCACCCTCCGTAACAATGAAATTCGCATGGACCGGAGAAATAACCGCGCTCGCCTCTTCGCGAACCTTTCATTCCGAGTTCATCAATGATCTTGCCGGTCCCTACCGCACCCGTCGGCGGGTTCTTAAAGAAACAGCCCGCCGAACGCGACCCGTGTGGTTGCGTCGCCATGCGTCGCGATTTGGCGTCTTCCATCCGCGTGCGAATTTTCTCCGGGTCGTCGGGTGTCAGCCGCAAGGTAGCGCCAAGCAGCAACTCGCCTTCCCTAAATGAAGTGTGCCGATAGTTCCATTGAACGCTCGTGCCGGGTACACCAACCACCAACCCATCGCGAGCCACGCGCACCGTCTCCGTAACAGTACCGATCTCATGGCCATAGGCGCCGGCATTCATCCACAGCGCACCTCCGACTGTGCCTGGAATTCCGCCCAGGCCCTCGATTCCCGAAAGCCCTTGACGCGCAGCATCAATACAAAGTCGCGGCAGCGAATAGCCAGCCGGTACGGACACGCGCTCACCGTCAAACTCAAGTTCACCCTTCAACTCCTTGAGACTCAAAACGACGTAGTGATGATCACTGTCGTCAGCAAGGATGTTGCTTCCTGAGCCCAGTGCTCGCCAGCCAATTCCTGCCTGGTCCATTTCATGCACGACTGCGGCCGCCCGCGCTTCCGTGTCTGGTGATAGAACCCAATCAATCGCGCCACCAACGCGCAAACTCGTTAACTCCGCAAAGCGACGCCCGCGTTCGGCACGCACGCCGAGTCGTGTTGCGATCTCCTCGAGAGCAACGTCGCGATCCTGAAAGTCTTCTTGTTCAGCAGTTTCGTCCATAAGTACCAGGCGCAAACCAACAGTTTGCGCGAGCAGAAACCTAAACAACCTTCGCTTCGCTCTTTTCACGAAGCAGTGCCAACAACTGATCGCTGACCCGGCTGACCGTCCCGGCCCCCAGAGTCAAAACCAAATCTCCCGGTTGCACATGATCTCGCAAGGCTTCGGGAGCATTTTTCAGCTCTCCAACATAGCGAGCGTCCTTGTGGCCAAAACGCTGGATCGCGGTGGTCAGCGCTTCCGCCGTTGTTCCTTCAATCGGGTCCTCGCTCGCTGCATAGATGTCCGTAACGAAAAGCGTGTCGGCGTTGTTGAAAGAGCGCGCAAACTCTTCCATCAGATCGTGTGTACGACTGTAACGATGCGGTTGAAACAACACCACGATGCGCCGTCCACCCGAACCGATTTTGGCCGCCGCCAGCGTCGCTTTAACTTCTGTCGGATGGTGGCCATAATCGTCAACAACCATCACGCCGCCAGCTTCGCCTTTAAACTGAAAACGCCGCCCAGCTCCGGTGAAGCTCGCCAGGGCTTCTGCTATTTGTGTAAACGGCACGTCTAACTCAAACCCAACGGCAATCGCGGCGAGGGCGTTGTAGACGTTGTGCAGTCCGGGCACACACAGCGAAATGTCACCGACCACGTCCGCCCCATGCCAGACGGTGAAAATTGATCCGAAATTCTGATCGTATCGAATCGCATGCGCCGAGATGTCGGCCTGCGCGCTAAGACCATAAGTGATGCGGCGTCGCTCCACCGCCGGAATGATGGCCTGCACGTTAGGGTCGTCGAGACAAAGAACCGATGCGCCGTAAAACGGCACCTTGTTTACAAAATTCCTAAAGCAGGCGCGCACGTCATCCATGTCGTGGTAGTAATCCATGTGCTCGCGATCGATATTTGTGACGACCGCAATCGTTGGCGTCAGCATCAGAAATGATCGATCACTTTCATCGGCTTCAACGACCATCAGATCACTGGTGCCGAGATGCGCGTTTGATCCGAAAGCGCCGACAACGCCGCCAACCACGATCGTCGGATCCATGCCGGCGTGGCCAAGTACGGTTGCCACCATTGAGGTGGTCGTCGTCTTACCGTGGGAGCCGGCTACCGCCACCGTGTGCGGTTTTAGTCGCATCAATTCGGCCAACATCTCCGCGCGCGGAATCACCGGAATCGAACGACGATGAGCTTCCACAACTTCGGGATTGTCTTCACGCACCGCGGTGGAACAAACCACTACGTGAGCGTCACCAACGTTTTCGGCGGCATGGCCTTCAGCAAACTCAACTCCCATCTGTTGCAGCCGATCCGTGACGTTGGATTTCTTTGCGTCCGAGCCGGACACACGAAATCCCAGATTGACCAGCACCTCGGCAATACCAGACATGCCGATGCCGCCAATGCCAACAAAATGAACGTGTTGAATTCGTCGAAACATAAGAAATCAGTGATCAGTGATCAGTGGCCAGTCGCCAGCTGCTGTTATTTCGGTCCTGGTCTTTGGACTTTGTCTGTGGTTCTTCATCTCAACTATTAGATCTCAAAGCTTCGATACGGCCGCTCCGCCTTGCTGATGCTGCCAGCTGGCCACTGATCACTGGCCACTGGTCACTTGTCATTGCCCACTAGCTTTTCCACCATCTCCACCACCGCCGCCGCCGCATCTCCACGTGCGAGTTTGCGCGCGGCTTGCTCCATGGTCGAAATTTTCTCTGGCTCGTGCACAAGTGTTGTTATTTCCTGTGCCAGCCGCTCACCTGACAGGTCCTGCTGCAAAATCATCTTTCCCGCTCCCGCTGCTTCCAGCGCTTCGGCGTTCTTTCGCTGGTGATCGTCGGCCGCCAACGGAAAGGAATCATTACCGACGCCTTGCCGGCGGCGATTGAGTTCCGCCGTCGTAGTTGCGCCGGCGCGACAAATAACAAGGTCGACTTCCGCAAAAGCTTCCACCATATTGTCAATGTACTTCCGGACCGTGGCGTGTTCGCGCCATATAGACTCGGCGTATCTTGCATTTACTTTGGCGAAGTCTGCTTCGCCGGTTTGATGCGTCAGCCGCAACTCGTCCTTCAGGTTTTTCAAGAATGGCAGCGCCGCAATCATCGCTTCGTTGATTGCATGAGCGCCTTGCGAACCGCCAAACACGAGAATTGAAAACCGCCCCGGCCGACGCTCTCTCGCTGGTATCTCAAAGAACTCCCGGCGCACCGGATTGCCCGTTACCGTCGCCTTGCCACGGAAAAAGGTAAAGCCTCATCGAAGGAAACCGCCGCCTGATCTACAAAGCGCGCCAGCACGCGATTGGTCCAACCGGGTAACGCATTCGACTCCATCACCAGCGTGGGCACCTTGAGCAGCGCCGCAGTCAGAACCACTGGTCCTGAGACGTAACCACCTGCACCAATTACGACGTCAGGCCGGAATGCCTTAATCAAACTCCGGGCAGCCAAAAAACTCTTAGGCAACACCAGCAGTCCATGTGCGCGTGCGACGGGCCCGACATTTTTAAGACCGGCGCTGTCAATGAGCGATAATTCAAAGCCCGCCTGCGGTACAAGTTTGTTTTCGAGGCCATGTGCCGTGCCAACAAACCTGACTTTCGATTCGGGCGCGCGGCGCAGGATTTCTTTCGCGACCGCAATTCCCGGATAAATGTGTCCGCCAGTTCCCCCGGCGGCGATCAGTACGCGCATCGTATTACTCAGCGCGCGAAGAACCCCTCGCATGTTGCGAGATGTTCAGCAGAATTCCGACAGCAGCCAGCGTCGGAACCAGGGACGACCCGCCGTAGGAAATGAACGGCAAGGGAATGCCTTTCGTCGGCACCATCGATAGCACCACGCTCATATTAAATAAGCGCCTGCGCTACGATTCCGGTGACGATGCCGATCGCCAACAGCCGCCCAAAGCGATCCGGCGCCATGAATGAAATGCGAATCCCGCGCCATAGAAACAACGCAAATGCCGAAAGCACCGTCAGCGTGCCGAGCAAGCCCAGTTCTTCACCGATCACGGCAAAGATAAAATCAGAGTGGGCAAACGGCAGAAACATCATCTTCTGTTTTCCCTGAGCAAACCCCAGTCCATTCGTCCCGCCAGACCCGACCGCAATCAGTGATTGAACCACTTGAAAGCCACTCTTTTGAGGATCGGCCCAGGGATCCCAAAATGAAACTAAACGGGCCATTCGCCACGGGACAAAAATCAACAATCCCGCCGCGATAACAAACGCCGGCGCCGCAGCCATTGCAAGATGCGACAGTCGCGCTCCTGCTGTATAGATAACGATGACAAAGGTGACTGCCAGCATCATCGAGGTGCCGAAGTCAGGTTCCACCACGATGAGTCCCGCAAGCACTGCGGTCACCACGCCGCAGGGAATGAACGTTCGCCAAAATTCGTGTTCTTCGCCAAAGCGCTTCTCGAGGAAGTACGCGAGAAAGATCGCCAGCGCCAGTTTTGAAATCTCCGAAGGTTGAACGGAAAAGCCCTGGAACTTGATCCAGCGCCGCGCCCCGTTGATGGCCGGGAAGGCGAAGACCGCGAGCAACATGAAGACTGTCAATGTCAGTAGTCCGTAAACAACCCGACGATCCCGCAAGCGGTGGTAATCAACCTGCATCGCGATGAGCATTGCCGCCAACCCAATCGACGTCCAGATCGCCTGTTTAATGACGTAATAGAAACTGCCATGATGTTCGCTTTGCGCTAATACAGCCGAGGCGCTATAAACCATGACCACGCCAAATAGCGCCAACCCGATGGTCGCCGCAAAAAGCCAGTGTCTGGGTATAACTTTTTCGCCATCTTCTTAAAAGTTTCAAGTTTCAAGTTTCAAGTTTGCGGTTGTAAGTCGAAGATTCCAGAGTGCCTTCTGAACTTGAAACTTGAAACTTGAGACTTGAAACAGCGTCCTTAAAGACCCTTCCGCGATGCTCAAAACTCGTAAACATATCGAAGCTCGCACAGGCCGGGGCCAGCAAAACGGTGTCGCCCGCTTGCGCCGCCTGAAACGAGAGTGTGACCGCTTCGACCATATGTGTGGCCCGCTCGCTTGGGGCTAAATCTCCCAACTCGCGTTCAATGGTTTCCGCATCCTCGCCTACCAGAATTAGCTTCGAACTCGCTCGCGTACCAGCGTTGCCAACGGAGCGTAGGGAGCTTTCTTTCCGCGCCCGCCCAAAATCAGAACTATCTTTCCTGAGTCATCAGCAAATGCTTCAAGCGCTTTCACGGTCGCATCGACGCTGGTGGCTTTCGAATCGTTGTAGAACTTTACGCCCTCAACTTCTGCAACAAACTCCAGCCGATGCTCGACCGGCTCAAAATTCCTGATCGTTTCCCGCATCGAATCAGGTGCGGCGCCGCAAGCCAGCCCGGCAGCAACTGCTGCCAGCACATTCTCAACATTGTGCAGGCCGCGGAGTTTCATCTCATCCGACATTAGCAAGACACGCTCACCACCGGGCGTACGAGAAATGATCTCGCCTCCTCTAAGGAAGAGCCCTTCTTCCAGCTCTCGCTTGACGCTGAAGGAGGTGACATGCGCGCGCAAACCCTTCGCCCAGCTGGAGACGATTTCGTCGTCAGCGTTAAGAATCGCGACATCACCTGGCCCCTGATTCATGAAAATGCGATGCTTAGCCGCCGCATAGTCAGTAAAAGATTCGTAGCGATCCATATGATTTGGCGTAACGTTCAACGCTAAAGCAACTGTCGGATGAAATTCCTTGATTGTCTCTAACTGAAAACTCGACATCTCAACTACCGTCCAACCGTCATCGCGCGAACTTTCAACTAACGAAATGAGCGGCGTCCCGATGTTTCCGCCCACCAGGGTTTGCAAGCCCGCGTCCTTAAGTAACTGGGCAATCAACGAAGTAGTCGTTGTCTTGCCGTTCGAGCCGGTGATTGCAACTATCCGCCCTTTCAAGTACCGCGAAGCCAATTCAACTTCGCCAATCACTTCCGCGCCCGCGCGTTCCGCATAACGAAGCGGAATCGCTTTGGTTGGAACTCCCGGACTGATCACAACCAGATCGAGCTGATCGAGCAGCCAGCCGGGCAGTTCGCCGCCCAGACAACCAACGCCTTCTCTCTTTAGCGCCAGCGCATCAGTGTTCCATTTCTCAACTGGCTGCGCGTCGTTAAGCGCCACCGTCGCGCCGCGTGCTATCAAAAATCTTTGCAGTCGCAATGCCACTACGCCCCGCGCCCATCACCAGTATCTTCTTGCCGGCGACGTTCATGCCGATGGACAGTGGCCAGTGGCCAGTGCCCAGTGGCCAGTAAGATTTGAATCAACTCTTTGAACCCTCATAAAAGCGTGCTCACGAATCACTGCTCACCGCCTGCCCACTGATCCTCTTGCTGACCACTGACCACTGGCCACTGGCCACTTACTCCCCTACCTAAGTTTCAACGTCGACAGACTCAACAGCGCAAACAGGATCGCCAGTATCAGAAACCGAAAGACTATCTTCGACTCTTTCCAGTCCTGCATTTCAAAGTGATGGTGCAATGGCGTCATCTTAAACAACCGCCGCCCGGTGCCGGTCGTCCGCTTTGTCATTTTGAAGACGCCCACCTGTAGCGTCACCGACAACGCTTCGATCACAAACACGCCGCCCACCATCAGCAGCATGAATTCCTGTTTAGTCAGCACCGCCACCGTACCCAGTGCGCCTCCTATTGCCAGGCTGCCAACGTCGCCCATAAAAACTTCCGCCGGTGGCGCGTTGTACCAAAGAAACCCCAGGCTCGCCCCCGCCATGGCGCCGCAGAACACGGTTAACTCGGCCGCTTCGGGCCGGTGTGTCAATTCCAAATATCTCGCCCAGCGCGCGTCACTACTTAGATAGGTCAGGGCTGTCAAAGCTGTCATCGCGATGAAGGTCACGCTTATCGCCAGGCCGTCCAAACCGTCTGTCAGAGTTCACCCCGTTTGAGAATCCCAGTAAGACAATGATGATAAAGAACAGATAAAGAAACGGTCCGATGAAACTGATTCCGGTGGGATTCGCGGTGGCTTTGATAAACGGAATACTGACGTTCCACGAGTAGTCGCTGGCGAAATACTTGGTCAAGATAAACAACACTGTCCAAACGCCGATTGCGATTACCAATTGTCCCAGCAACTTTTGCTTGCCGGTAAGGCCGAGACTGCGCTGCTTCGCCATCTTGTAGTAGTCGTCGGCAAACCCGATCCCCCGAATAGCAAAGTAGCGATCACGACTGTCCAAACGTAAACACTCGACGGCTTGGCCCACAGCAAAGTTGAAATCACCACCGAGCCAATTATCAGCACCCCGCCCATGGTTGGTGTGCCGTGCTTGGCCTTGTGACCCTGTGGTCCTTCCTCTCGAATCTGCTGTCCTACGTTCCAGGACTTCAGGGCGCGAATCAGCCTGCCACCAAATACCAACGAAAGCAGTAACGCTGTGATCGAGGCGTAGGCGGTGCGGAAGGTGACGTACTGAAAAACGTTGAGCGCCTTGATTAGAAACCAATCTTTCTCCTTAAAGTGGTTATAGAGCAGCTCGTATAGGACGTAATAAATCATTCGCTGTTGTCGTCTTCAGTCGCGTTCGACAAGCTATGGAAAACTTAGAACCATTTCAGCCTACTCGTCTGCCTCGACCAGCGCAAAAGCGTTCGCGGACTGCGGCAACTATCCTGTCGGTAGCAACGCCCCGCGAACCTTTTACTAAAACGAGATCGCCTTCCCTGACTTCTGCAACCAGCACGCGAGCCGCGTCGTCAGAAGTTTCGAAGAAGCGCGCCTCAGTTATTCCCGCTTCCCGAGCGCCGGCGACTATTGCGGACGCCAGGCCTCGGACGCCCCAGACGATGTCTACGCCCGCTCGTCCGATTTCCTGGCCAGCTTCGCGATGAAGCGCGGCCTCGTCAGGGCCCAGTTCCAACATTTCGCCGGCAATGACAATTCGCCGCTTGGCGTTTTCGCCAGCCTCGGTAATGGTTCGCACCATATTTGTCAGTGAACGGGGATTCGAGTTGTACGAATCATCCACCACTGTAAAGCCTGCCGCGAAATCAAGCACCTCGCCACGCATTCGAGGCGGTTTGGCTGTCTTCAAAGCCGCGGCAATCTGCCCGGGCTGGAGTTCAAAACACGTTGCCACTGCCGCTGCCGCGAGCGCATTCATCAGGTTGTGACGCCCGCTCATCGGCAGTTTCGCAGGCGTTTCGCCCAGCGGAGTTTGCAAACGAAACCTGATCGAGCCCAGGTGGCTGGTATCGATTTCACTGGCGCTAACATCAGCGTGATTATCGATTCCGAAGGTAACCGTGCGCCCCTTATGCTTCTCGCGCATTCGCATTACCCACTCGTCATCCGCGTTGAGAACCGCCACACCGCCCGGCTAAGGCCTTCGATCAATTCAGCTTTCGCCGCTGCGATGTTTTCAATGCTTCCCAGGTACTCAGGTGCACCGGGGCGATCATCAATTCCACGGCGATATCCGGCGGCGTAATTTTGCAGAGCCGCTCGATCTCGTGCGTGGGCGACGACATTCCCATCTCGAGTACTGCTACTTCAAATTGCTCGGGCGATCTGCCTTCGCTCACGAGGCGCAGGACCGACAGCGGCAGGCCAAGGCCGTTGTTGTAGTTGCGCTCACTCTTCAACACGCGCCGACCATTCGCGCTTAACAGATGCGCGGTCAATTCCTTGGCGGTGGTTTTCCGGCGCTGCCGGTAATGGCAACTACGGGTTTGCCCCAAGCTTCATAAACGCGATGCGCGAGCGTCTGTAGCGCCGCAATAGCATCCTCCACCAGCAGTAGACGGCCTTTCAGGGTCTGGAGATTCTGATCAGCGGCCACGCGATCAGTGCGAGCAGCAATACGTAA
>ERZ1370068.10963-contig-9616_pt1 | contig 20779 bp, 34 predicted proteins | sample MGYA00561227_ERZ1370068 | MGnify/ENA primary metagenome ERZ1370068 (study PRJEB38410, sample SAMEA6850437) | metagenome | study: Metagenomic assessment of the ecological functions of the soil: analysis of the soil microbiota associated with the... | reverse complement strand
CGCGTCGATGCGTTGCAACTGGTCCTGCAAACTGACACATCATCGCTCCCGGCAACGCATCCTCCAGCTCTGCCATGCGTGCGCGGATCTCGGCCAGCCCAGCCAGGCGTCCTGCCCGAAACGTCACGCCAAACTCGTACAACAACCCGCGTAACTGGTTCACCTGCATGGTCCGGAACTTGACCAGCAAGGCGCGCATCCGGTGCAGACTGAGCATCGCCTGCTGATCTTCTGTCTTAGCCGCCACCGTCCGCATTTCCGGCTGCTGCACCGCCGTCCAGATCGCCCGCGCGTCCGCCGCGTCGGTCTTGTTCGTCTGCACAAATGGGCGAATAAATTTCGCGTGCAATAGCACGACCTCGTGCCCGAGCGTTCTGATCTTGCGCGCCCACCAATGCCCACTGCCGCACGCTTCTAACGCCACTCAGCCTGCCGGCCGCTGTGCCAGAAACCCAATCAACTCGTCACGTCCAAATCGTCGATTCACGATCTCACCGGTCTGTGCGTCGACCCAGTACATCTGGAACACTCGCTTTGCAACATCCAAGCCATATGTCGTAGCATTCATCGTGGGCCCTCCGTTCCTCAAGTGGTTGTCTCGAAACTCCACTTTGGCACATCGATGCCGTTCGGTCCTGGAGGGCCCCCAGCTTTGTTGCCCAGCCCTTCATCCCCGGAGGGAGGGCGGTGTCCATTCCATCTCGGTCGATCACGGTCTGTCGACTGACAGTCTCAGGTCGGCTACAACCGGTCATCTCGGGCTGGATCGGAAATCTCCGGCCAGCGGACACGTGTGGAACGTCCGGGCAGTGAGCGGATGGGCGTCGATAGGGAGCGGCAGAACTCGACCAGTGTCATCGGATTACCTCATCCGCCTGGATGCAACCGGTTGCGGCAATCTGCAGCCGGGAAGGCCTTCGCGGTTTTCATGCTGACCACCAGCCGGGAAGCGCGTGCTGTACGCTGGACGGTTGGGAAATTGCGAAGCTTTCGATAAAAGATCAGGAACTCGCATCGTCCGCGAGAGCGACGCTACCGCCTCCAGGTAGCGCAACACCCGACGCATTCGCGATCGCAGCTATTGGCGGCTCGCTTCTTGTCGGCCCCACTGGCTTCGCCCGTAGACCCCAAGCATAGTTTGGATCGGTTCAGCAAACAGTCGAAGGCCTCAAGCCCAGTGGGCATTTACGAGCTGTCCTTGCAATAGGCAGCTCATTGAAGTTTCCGCCTCCTACACCACCTGGCCTGACACTTTTATGGCGTCACCGTCGACGTTTCCGACGCATCCCAACGGGAGTAAGTCGTTCGACTCGGGGCAGGCCGACGCCGGATGTGACAGGCGACGGGAATCCAGTCCGATGCGATTCACCGCGACCAGCAACACAGCGACGATTAGCTTTTCAGGGGTCGGGCTCTGCTCCTCGAACGGAGGAAACGGCGGCGACTATCTTGGAGTGGATAACGTGTCGCTGCGGGAGGGTCTGTTGGAACCCTGAGGCGATTCTGGGTTTGGCTTGACGCCGTTCCAACCTCACATGTCTCCGCTCAATCCGCTATGTCCAGCAGCGTACGCGCCAGTTTGTAAGCCCTGTGTAAGCGGACTTCTCCAACTTGCGCGTTAAGCTGCTGGATCGTCTCGGACGAACGGGTGGATCATGTTTTCGTTGGCGACGGGAAACGCAATATGCGGCGCTCCTGCGGTCCGTCCGGTTGCTCTAACACCGGGTCGTCCGGAAGCGGACGGCCGCTCACCACCAGCGGCCCAAGGAGACGAGCCAGCGAACAAAGGCCTCAGCGAGTCTAGCCCTCGGATCGTGCGTTCTCGCAGTAGTGACCGCCGTTTCTTTTGATCGCGCACGGCTACGCAGAGGACAAGAAGGTCACTGGGGCACAAGCCTGACCCCAATCTCTCGACGGCCGTGAGCAAGCGCCCGGTGATGTTCCCGTAATCACGAAATCGCCTTCAATACATCGCGCCTCGACTCCGGTGACAAGCTCCGACCCTGACTTCAATGGCGCGCGATGTGTCGCTCGCATGGGCAAGCATCGGATCGTGGCTCAACGGCAACGGTTCTCACAGAGGCTACGGTCGAACCATCACCCAAAGCGGAGACGAAATCTACGACAAGTGGGAAGGGAATCACACAGTGGCCACCAAAGAAGGCGGAGCTTGGGAAGCGACATGGGAGTGGCAAATACCAGATCACCGGTGGAACTGGAAAATTCAAGAACGCAAAGGGTGGTGGCACCTATCACGGCATGGCAAATGCAGAGGGAGCCAGTACGAATTTTTGAGGGGCGCATCCAATACTAATCAAACGTGACTAGAGCGCACAACTGCGATTGTTTCTGCTCACCAGCGCAGCTCGTCGATTCAACCCTCATCATCTGAACAAGGCTCTGGAAACCTTATCGGAGGTTAGTTCACGATAACTCAAGTCGTAGCTGCTGAATCTTTCCATTCGTTTTGGGAGGGACCACGACTACGTGAAGCACGCCGTTTCTTTCAGCAAGCGCAACTGCTCTGTTCAGCCTGGCCTGCCTGGTGTGCGCAAACCCAGGATTTGCCAAAGATGAACCGCGACCCGAAGTCACAGAAAGTTCCCGGTTGACCTCTCCCGAAACTGCGCAGTGGGTTTCTTGTGGCGGGGAAGAACAAGGGATACCCAAAGGATGCGAGTTCGCGGTGGTAAACGGGATCCCAGTAAGGGGCCCGCCCACGTTTTAATTCGAGTCCCCGCATCTGCAACGCTTTCCCAAGCTCTGGCATTCGACCCCCTGGAACACGGCGTGATGATCCAAGCGAGGTTCATCGGCGTCGGCGAAGACGGAAGAGAGCTCGCGGTCATGCCCGGGACGTGACTGGCATTGGCCTGCTGGGTTCATTCCATGGCGGTGCGGCCTGTAGCAGCGAGGGCCCTTGCCCTCTTTATGAGGCCTACGACAAGCCGTTTGATGTCACGATCGTCAGGTAGGCCTTACGTTTCCCGGTGCACTCGGTTCGGGCACCGCGGATCGGCGTAATGAGACCAGGCGCTGGCCGATGAAACTGGCCAACCTTGTTATCCATGCGCAAGGACCATTCAATCGCATTGAGTAGGGAACCACAGCAGACGGAGGAGTTACGAGGAGTTATGGACGCGCCAGGCACGCAAATTAGCCGGGTTTGGTCTGTGGTCGCTTGCGGCATTCACACTGGCGAGCGCAGCCGCTCAAGAGAAACACTCTCTTGTCATCTCCAGCGAGGGCGCACAAAGCCGCGACGCGCAGCAGCACATAATCGACGTCGATGATGTACTCCGGGCATCAGATCCGGGGCGTTCAGGAGAGTCTACGCAACCTACGCGCCGCTGATCGGCAATTTGGCATCGATGGTGAACGCGTCACAGAATGGTCGATACGAGAGTTTCTCAAACTATACGAATGGCATTGGGCCCTCTTGGGGCTTTCAGACGTGGATTACCGAGAAGGGAAACAACAAGATATTTCTTGAAACATACGGCACGAGCGCGAGAGCGCCGGCAACGGAAACCGGAGATCAAAGAGAGGCACCTATCACGGACGTCACGCATAGTGGGTGGCACAGGCCAGTTTCGCGAAGATACGAGGCACGCTCTGTTGACGTATCAAAGCTCCACACGGACTCTAAGGTGGGTTATAGCCTATCGGACATTCGGGGGAGAATACTGGTTTTGAGCAGTAATCGGATCGCGCTTGTATCACGATTCCAGGAAGTCGATTCTAAGCTGCAAGCAGATGAAGTCGGCCTGATGACCAAACACAGTGCAGCACCGACACGAACGCCCGTCATGCTAAGACGTCCCGAAAGACCGGTGCGAGCGAAGCGTGCAACAGCGAGTTCCACTACGGGGCTCCCTCGTCGCTTCTTCGGTCTCTCGATGGCTGCTACGCTGAAGTCCGTGTCCACGGCCCGTGAACGTTCTCCTTTCCGCGCAACGCGACCGTCTGCAGTGGGTCGACAACTGCCCAGTCGCTGATCCCGAGAGCAGACGCTCAATGCAATGTCCACCATCGGCAGGAGCCGACTAGGAGGGGCCGTTCATCGTGCGGGCGCGATAGATCTTTGCCCCGGGAGGTAGTGCAGCAGCCGCTCCGTCACAGCTGGTCGGCGCCAGCGTCGCCGCTGCGCAGAACGCCACCGACCGGGCGCGCGGTGCACTTCAAAACACCTGAGATCGTCGAGAGCCGGGTAGAGGAGATCGGTCTGGATCCTGCGCGTGCGAGCTTTCGTCTACGGAGCGGTTGAGGGAAGAGGCCGCCATCGCATTGGTGGCAATCCGTGAGGCTTATTTCTTCGGGGTATAGCTAAACTTTTGGCCGCCAACACTCGGCTTCATACATCAGCCCGCCCTTTGCGACCGTGAACACCGCCATACCGTTCGAGTAGTTGGCGGAGGTAGTAGCGTTTTCTGTGGTGCTCGCGCCCGTAGTCGTCCCCGTAGTGCCCGCTTGCGCCGAGGCACCCGCTGTGATCGCCACAGCGCTCGCCTGCGCACCGAACTCAAAGTTACCGCTGGTGAACGCGTCGAAGGCGGCCTTGTCCTCGAAGAAGATGATCTCGCTGTAGGCTTGACCACCTAACTGCAAGCCGATCGTGACCTGAGTCATTGACGTGTCTCCGACGTACTTGCCGCCCGCATACACCTTGCCCTTGCCATGCGCGCCACCGATACCAATGCCGCCTTTACCAATGGTGGGAAACACGGCATAGCCATAGGATTTGTCGAAGAACGGTCCGCTTCTGACCCGCCCCGCGGAACACCTTTAATCGTATCCGCGGTAGCTATCGGCAAAAGCTTGCGCACACGCAAACATCAGTAGGACCAACGCGAGAAAATTCCGCAGTTGCGCTTGCATGGTTGCCTCCCTGTGACAATCGGGTTTCTAGAAGGATACTCAAGGACGTCGCTTGGCCACGTACTCTTAGCTGCAAGGAATCATACCACCTGTGGCACAACGGCTTTTTGATAAGAGTCAGGTCAGGGCTTGAAGGATTCGCGTTCTACCGGCTCAAACCAGCCAAGAGCCGAACTATATGGTAATGCCCTTCGATTGACTCGATAGCGGTCGTTCGCGCCGCCTGCGAACTTCGCCGGAAGTTATCATCCCACTGCATGAAGAGCGATCGATTCCCGCCGACATCAATGGCCTGCAAAGCGCGTCCGCGATTGTTGTTAAACTCGAAAGTCGGTTCCTTCCAGTTAAATTGAGCATGTGTGTTGATAAAATTGATAAAAATTCGTTGGCTGGAAAAGCCGGCGCCAAGATGAGCATGAAACTAAAAGTATGCCCTGAATCAGGTTTTCTAAGAGTAGATGCCGTGGGTGAGTTTTCGATAGCGGAGGCTGAACGGACCTTTCTGGAGATGCTTGAGGCCGTTGCGCGGCATAAGGTTAGGAAGGTGCTCTTCGATGGCCGCGGACTTGCGGGCGAGCCCGAAACCATGGAACGGTTCCTCTATGGCGAATTCGTAGCACCGGCGTTCGCCGAAGTTCGCAGATCGCGGGACGCTGTCCCGCTCAACGCAATTCGGATATGTTCTTGACGAACCGGTGCTCGATACGCGGAGATTCGGCGAAACCGTCGCCGTGAACCGTGGCATGGTTGTCAAGACCTTCGACAATCTGCAAGCCGCGCTTGGATGGCTCGGAATATTGCCAGCCAACAAGCCGGATGCAGGCGACGCAAAATAGCCGCGCCTGGTCCGGAACGTCCGCCTTCCTGACGAGCCTGTGGCTGCGTTGGGTCGACTCCAGCCCGTCGACCGACAGTCTCGGTTCGGCCAACACCTGCCGGTCAGGGGCGTCCCCGAATTTGCCGGTAAGCGGCCGTTTCGACTTGGTTATCCGCGTTTCGGGACGTCTCGCACTGACGGTCCCTTCCGTTTCATGAATTTCAATCCATTCCGGGACCGCCATTACGCGTTTGGGCGGCTCTGTTGATCAGACTCAAGCGCTCCGCATGAAGCTAGGTCGACAATGTGCTCCTCTTAACTCGAGTCCTGCGCTCCTTCGTTGTTACTTCCGCTTGATCACCATGCCTTTCATGGCGGCGCGGTCGGCCTTCAACTCTTCCTGGCCTGCGGGAAAATTGTTCGCCTCGCAGCAAGAAGGCGGTGATGTCGGCCGACGTCCGCGCGTTGAGGCTGCCGATCTGGCCATCCTGCGGCGGCATGCTGTCACGGATGCGATCGGCCAGATCGCCGACGCTCCGCTCGTTCCACCGGTCCAGGAACTCGGGCCCTGCGAGCGACGGCGCTTGATCGCCGCCGCTCAGATCGGCCTGGTGGCATTCTTGGCACACCCATGCGTACTTCTGGCCTGACCGCGGCCGGGCCTGATCCTGGCTATACACGGCGTCCCAGACGCTCTTGGCAGGCGCGGCGGTCTGCGCCCAGAGCGCGACAGCGATAGCCCCATACCGCGGCCAGTCCCGGCGGTCGTCGCCGCCGCGGCCGACAGCGTGTTTCTGATCATCTTTTGTGGGATGAGAGTCATGAGGACTTCATCTTAGCCTATCGGCGAAGATGCGCCGCGTATTGGGATGAAGCATGCGACGACCATCTGTTCGCCGCGGGTCTCCAGATAGAGAATCGTGCTCGTCCCAAACTGCTCGACGACTCGAATGATTCCAGGAAAGACCGCTGCTTCGCTGGCCAGATTGCAGATTCGAACATGGGCTGGACGGAATCCCGATTTCCGACGGCGCCCGAAGCGGGTGCAGTGACCGTTGCGGGTTCTGCTCCGATTGAGCGTCCGCCGTTGAGATCTACGGAGCGCCCCTTATCTGTTCAGCCCAGCCACCGTTCGACTTCCCCGTTGTACCTTACCCGTCGTGCTACGTGGGAATCGATCGAAGGGCACGAAGTGAATCTCCTTGGGTCGCTTGTAACCGGCGAGCTGGGCGCGGCACAGCGCTAGGAGCACGTCTGGCAGTAAGGGCTTCGTGCCGCTGCGCGCGACGAACGCGATCGGAACCTCGCCCCATTGCGCATCGGGTTTGCGCACAACTACGGCTTCGGTGACGCGCGGGTCGCCGAGTAACACGCGTTCGATCTCGGCGGGGTAGACGTTCTCGCCGCCGGTCTTGATCACCAGATACTTCACGCGATCAGCAAAGCTCAAGGTCCCATCCGGATGGCGCCGAAACGCATCGCCCATGTGAAACCAGCCACCGCGGAATTCATGTGCAGTCGCCTGCGGGGCGTTCCAGTAGCCGCTGAAGAGTGTTGGGGCCACGAATCACCAGCTCGCCGGCTTCACCTCGGGAACGTCACGGTCGTCCGCATCGACCAATCGAATCTCACATAGCGCATTCACGGTTTTCGCGAGCGCGATGCTGGAACCTGCCCGATCGGTAAGAGACCGACTGGAAGCCGGCGGAAGGCCGGTCTCGGTCGCACCGAACGTGTTGGCGAACGGTGCCCGCAGAAGCGCCGTGATCTCGGCGATTTGTTGAGGTGGGACGAGATCGGCCATCGCGCCGATGCGCTTGATGCCCTTGGGCGTGACGCCGCTTGCGACGATCGCTGCGCGGAATCGATCGATCGGTGCCCGGTAGGACGATCAGCCACCACAGCGGATGCCGCGCGATGATCGGCACGATCGTCTCGAGATCGAATCCGTCCACGACGAAGACGTGCGCACCGGTGCAGAGACAGGCGATCATCTGATCGCTCGATGCCATGTGGAACATCGGCGGCCATGCGATGAACCCATCGCCGGGCGTAAGTCCGAGCTCTTCGCGGGCGACGTGCATGCGTGCGACTTCGGCGCGGTGACTGATGCAGCGCCCTTTCTGGCAGACCGGTGGTTCCGCTCGTAGTAGATCACGAGCAGCCCATCCTGGGATCTGACGTTGCGGTCGGGCTCGGCTCGTGGCAGCGGCCGCGAGCGCCGCTTCGTAAGGGCGCACTTCGAGCGACAAGACGCGGAGACGGAATGGTCGATGCGTTCTGAGCGCTGATGCAAAGCGCGGCGAGACCACGACGAGCGCCGGCGCGACCAACCGGATGCAATGCGCTAGCTCCGGATCGGCGAGCCGCCAGTTGAGGGCGCATGCGATGGCGCCGATCTTCGCGCAGGCGAATTCGAGCTCGACATACTCGGTGCGATTCTCCGACAAGATCGCCACGCGTGCGCGCGCGCGCGACGTCGAGCGCCTCCAGCGTGTGGGCGAGGCGGTTGACCTCGCATGCCGAACGCCTCGTACGAGAGCGCTCTATCGCCCTCCGTGACTGCCGGCGCAAGCGGGCTACTGCATGGCCTGCACGCGCAGCAGATCGCCCACTGCTGCTGCGGTGCCAACCGAAGCGTCCTCGAGGTGAGGTTCAGTCGAAGCTGGGGCCCTCATATCGTCCATATTTCGGGCGGTTTGGCTTCCCAGGATAGACCAGTCGAGGAATCGTGTAATCTCGGCACCACAGGCCCACTGCAAATCCTCGGTGGCCCGAGTCGATCGCTTCCCTGGCGCGGGAGAGCGGGCGCCGACGAGCGCGGCTCGTGTTCTGATGGTCGAGACGAGCATCGGAGGAGACCCTTGCAAACGACTGAACACGTTGCGGAAGGTGCCCGGCATCTGCGTGGCGCTATGCGATCGTCGGCGTGGGGGAGACGACGTACACGCGCGGTGCTGGAATGACGACCCGCGCGCTCGCTTGCTGGGCGATCCGTAGCGCGATTCAAGATGCCGGCCTCACGCCGCGCGACGTCGACGGCATGCTCGCCTCACCAGCTGGGCAGATTCCGATCAGCTCGGACATTCGTCGCCGGCGATCTGAGCATTCGGCCCAGCTTTTTCATGGACGTGATATGGTGGCGGGTCCAGCACCGAGGCGCTCGTGGGCTTGGCGATGGGCGCGATCGAGGCCGGCATGTGCTCCACCGTGGTCATCTATCGCGCCATGAACGGCTACAGTCAATCGCGCGTCGGCGGCACCGGACGTGCCGAGACCGCCATCGTGGGCGAGCAGCTGCACGAGCGCCCATATGGGTGGGGCACCCCGGGACAACTGTTCGCGCCCAGCTTCATGCGGCACATGTACGAATACGGCACGCGGCCGGAGCAGGTCGCGATGGTGCGGGTGGCGCACAGCAGGCACGCTTCCAATAATCCTAAAGCATTGCACCGCAAGCGAGTGACCGTGGAAGACGTGCTCGCGAGCCGAATGATCTGCACGCCGCTCCACCTGCTCGACTGTTGCGTCGAGACCGACAACGCAACGGCAATCGTGGTGACCTCGATCGAGCGGGCCCGCGATCTGCGCCATCCCCCGCGGTGATCCTCGGCGTGGTCGGCAGAACCTGCAAAGCCGCGGGCGGACATGCATTATCAGCACGGCCCGATCACCACCGTGGCGGCGAAGTGGGCAGCGCCACGTCTGTGGAGCGGCGCCGGACTTGGGCCAGAAGATGTCGACGTTACCGGCTCCTACGATGCCTTCACGTTCACGACCATGCTGCAGCTCGAGGATTATGGCTTCTGCACGAAGGGCGAGGGCGGCGCATACGTGTCCAGTGGGACGATCGAACTGGGTGGGCGGCGTCCGAACAACACCTCCGGCGGACACCTGTGCGAGGGCTACACCCACGGCGTGAGCATGGTGGTGGAGAACGTCCGCCAGCTTCGGCACGATGCCGACGATTCGTGCCCGATCGGTGCCGATGGCCGGCGCGCGCATACCTACGACTACCGTGAAGGCGGCTGCCGGCAGGTTCGCACCGTCAACGTGACCGCGAACTTGGGCTGGGGCACGCCAGCATACGGTTCGGCGCTCGTCATGGCGCGGACCGCTTGACGGGAGATGGCCATGGCGGCAACCGGACAATATCTCGGCATGGCGCTCTCGATCGCTGATCTCGACAGCGACAATGCAGCGTACTTTCGCTTCTGCGCGCAGGGGAGTTGCGGCTGCAGCGCTGCAAAGCGTGCGAACTGATGCGGTATCCGCCCGGCCCCGCGTGTCCGTGGTGCGCCGGGAACGCGTTCGAATGGGTCCCCGTCAGTGGTCGCGGCACCGTCTACTCCTATACCGAGGTCCGCCACGCGGTGCAGCCGGCGTTTCGCGCGCATGTGCCGTACCTTGCACTGCTGGTGGAGCTGGACGAGCAGCGCGCGCAGCCGACCGAGCACGAAGCGATTCGCATGATCGGCAATCTCGCAACCCCGGACGCAGCGCTCGCGCCGCCCGAGGTTGGTCCGCACCGCTGGCATCGGGTCGCGCGTACGGGTGGTGTTTGCACCCGCCGGTCCCGATATCGCGATTCCGCTGTGGACTTTGGATGCAACGCTACCGGCTGGCGCCGTGCCGTGGCGCTATCCCGAGCAGCCAGCTAACCCACCCAGGACCGGATCACTGGATCACTTGGTCGATCGTAGGCGCCGCGTCACCGTCATGCAACCCAGCTGCGCTCGACTCAACACGAGTGCTGCAGCGCATGGAAACAAACCGAAACAAAAATGGGCCTGCGCTGCAAGTTTCTCTACGGCACATTCTCGACTAAACTGCACAGGGTATGGCGCCACTTCAGCGGCAGACTCGAAACTCTAGTAGTCGGGTTGGCGTGATTGAAGACCACCCCTTGATCGGGAGCGCCCGTGAGCCAGACTCACAAGGAAAACATGTTTCTGCCAGTGCGGCTCAATGCCGTGACCGCCGCTTTATTGCCAGCGGAGCAAGCGCTGGGCACGCAGCGCCGGCATGCCGCCGGGAGTTCAGGATGAGAAGGAGACGGGACATGCGCGCACGGGCGGTCGAGACTGCCGCGTGCAGCATACTCGACACTCGAACCGGGCGAACGCTGGAGGACGCGGGTCCGAATCGCTGATAGAACGGTCTCGACATCTCCAGACCCCAGACATTAAGGAAGAGGATACCTGAGCTCAAGAACGCGATGAGGTGGCCATCCGTGGAAGAAATGCACGACAAGGGCGCCACTACCCCTGGGCTACCGCTACCAGTATCTCGACCGACAACAAGTCCCCACTCTCATAGCGGCACTCAAAGCTCTGGTATCCAGGAATCGTGGTGGCAATGCAAGCTGCCATCTCCGCGAATCCTTCTATACGGACAAAGTGTGCCTGGACAGTCAGTTCGAACGTGACTTCTTGGTGGTTCTTTCAATGCAAGACGACGAGCTTGTCGGCGTGTTCTCAGTGGAGCGAGATGCCGACAGTGAAGTACCGTACGGACGCCTTGGCGTTATCTCTCCAAAGCATCGAGGCGCACGTCTAAGCAGAAACATTCTGTTGCTTGAGGAAGCGCTAGGGGCGGGGCAATGGCCATGGGCATGGTTTACGGCTTTGGGAACGCTGAGGCATCCGCACATGCAAGCCACTTTCGAGCGCATGGGATGGGAGCTGATTGGCATTACGCCCGGGTTCGACCGAGAGGTAGTCGCGCCGGGCGTTGTGAAGCGCGTATACGAAGCAGTCTATGCCAAGGTGCTTGTTCCCGAGGAACTGTTGCGTCCGCGAGCACAGGATCTGGACACCTGCGGTAAAGGCGCTGTTTGATCTACTGTTTCCGCACCAGTGCCTCGAGTAATTGGACCAGAGACCTACGCAATTCTGTTGGGCGGGCTTCTAGTGATGGGGGTTGCGGTCACAAAGCAAGCCCCGGGGACGAGACGCGCGAGACGCTTTCGATAGCCGCTCATTGGAGAACATGGCGCGGCGGTCGGCTCATACTCCGACTTCTGGCGTGCGCGCAGTAGCGAATCGAGCCCCAACGAACGCCTGCTTTTCGAGCACATAACGGGCGCTCAGGGTCGAAGGCGGCCCTTCTCGGCCGATCGCTATCGGCCAAGTCTGACACGCACGCGCAAGATACACATAGAACTCTGTGGGAAGGTACCATGCGCGCCTCGGAGAGGACATGATCGAAGAGGCTCCAGCCCTGGAGGGAACCCAGGCAGTTGTCGAAAGTCGCCATGACGAAGGAGCGACAAGCTCGCTTGTGTTCGCATCCTCCCTGGGCACTGTGTTCGAGTGGTACGACTTCTTACTTGTCGGCGCTTTGGCCGCGGAGATCAGCCAGACATTTTTCTCAGGCGTCAATCCCGCCGCGGCATTCATCTTTACTTTGCTCAGCTTTGCTGCAGGCTTCGCCGTCCGACCGCTCGGTGCCGTCGTTTTCGGGCGCCTCGGCGATCTGGTCGGCCGCAAGTACACGCTTCGTGGTCACCATCGTCCTGATGGGCTTCGCGACGTTCGCAATCGGCCTGCTGCCGGGCTTTGCGTCCATCGGCATCGCAGCGCCTGTCGTTTTCGTCGCCCTGCGCATGCTGCAAGGGCTGGCGATGGGTGGCGAATACGGTGGAGCGGTGATCTATGTCGCGGAGCATGCGCCGGATGGCCGTCGCGGCTCATGGACTTCGTGGATTCAGACCACCGGGTCCTTGGCGCTTCTGATGTCGCTGGGCGTTATTCTGCTTCTGCGCTACGCGCTGGGTGAAGCCGCGTTCGCCGACTGGGGTTGGCGCATTCCGTTTCTGCTTTCGATCGTGCTGCTGCTGATTTCCGTTTGGATCCGCCTCAAGTTGAACGAGTCCCCAGCCTTCATCCGCATGAAAGCCCAAGGTCGCACATCCAAAGCCCCGCTTTCCGGAAGCGTTCGGCCAGTGGCGCAACTTGAAATTGATCCTGATCGCGTTCTTCGGTCTGGCGATGGGTCAGGCCGTGATCTGGTACACGGGCCAGTTCTACTCGCTTATTCTTTCTGACGCAGATACTCAAAGCGGATAGCGTGACGGCCAATTGGCTGATCATCATCGCCACCCTGTTGACGGCACCGTTGTACTACGTCTTCGGTACGCTTTCCGATCGGATCGGCCGCAAGCCGATTTTCCTCACCGGCGTGTTGCTCGGCATTGTTGGCTTCTTCCCGCTGTACAAGGCGCTTACCCATTACGTCAACCCTGCTCTCGAGCGTGCTCAGCAGAATTCGCCAGTCGCCGTGGTCGCCGATCCTCAGCGAATGCTCGTTCCAGTTCAATCCGGTCGGAACGGCGACATTTCATACGTCGTGCGACATCGCCAAAAGCAGTTTGTCGAAGGCGGGTGTGAACTATCAGAGTGTCGTCGCGCCTGCCGGCACGGCAGCTCAGATCAGGGTCGGCTCGAGTATTATCGAGGCCTATGACGCGAGCGGACCGGATGCCAAGACCAAGGCCGTCCGAATTCCAAAGTGCCCTCGCGGCCACGCCTCAAGCAGGCGGGGTTACTCCCCGAAAGCGGATCCGGGAGAAATGAACCGGCCGATGGCCGTTCTCATTTTGATGCTGCTGATGTCGTGCGGGACTTTGACCTACGGCCCGCTGGCCGCAATGCTCGTTGAGATGTTTCCAACGCGCATCCGTTATACGTCGTTGTCCGTTCCCTATCATGTCGGCGTCGGCTGGTTCGGCGGGTTTCTGCCCGCGACCGCATTCGCGATCATCGCGGCGAACGGTAACATCTACGCGGGACTCTGGTATCCGGTTATCACCGCGTCGATTGCATTCGTTGTCAGTCTGGTCGTTCGTGAGAGAGACGAAAGGATGTCGATATTCGTGCGGTGGAGTGAAGGTGCACTCAGGTCTTGACGCTCATAGGCCCACGGCCCGGCGCGTCCTCCTCGGCGCAACTTGCCCCGCGCGATGTACGGGTTCGCATAGGACTGGAACAGCTGCGATTGCGTGCTGATTCAGCGACAGCTGCGCGTTGAACAGGGACTGTTCGGCGCTGGCGACTTCGAGATAGATGGTGGCCCCTTCCTTGCAGCGCGAAAGCGGAATTACAGGGTAGATCGCCAAAGCAGCCATTCGACGACGCGATCTACCGATTGGCGCTACTATTCGCGAATCCGCGTGCGGACCTGACTATCCTAAGGACATGTGAAGCATCGCCATGAACAAACTGGGCACGTACATCGTTACATTTCTTCTGGCTGCGATAGCACCTTTGCCGACTGTGGCGGCAGAAGACGCTAAGACAGCGATCGAGAAACTTTTGAACACGTATCAGGAACGTCTGTCGATGAACGACATCGATGGCATTCTGGACCTTTACAGCGCCGAATCCCGTCTTCATCCCCGAGTATGCCCCACCTGCGGTCGGGCGCGACTCTGTGCGCAAAGCCTACGAGTGGGTCTTCGCGACTCTGAAGCTGCGCGGGCAGTTTGCCTTCCACGACGTCGAAGTCATCGGTAACACTGCCTGGGTCCGCACGACTTCGACGGGGCACTTCCGCGTCATGGCGACTGGAGCAGAGGGCGATGTCTCAAACAGCGAGTTATTCGTGCTCAAACTCGAGGGTGGAGCGTGGAAGATGCATCGTTACATCTTTACGTCGTCTGCTCCGCCAGGGCAGAAGTAGCCGAATCGAATTCCGCTCGGTCTCGGGTCGCTGACTTCACGAATGGACGGCGGGTGTCACATCTCCTCCGGGCCTCCTTTGGGGTGTTCTCACCCTCGACAAGCCTGCCAGCCCGGCCTTCCAGGCTCCTGACCGCCCCACCCAGTTATTGCACCGCACCTCCTTCCGGCTGCGGCAACCGGGAGCTCATCGGCCTACGGCAAGCGCGGAGATCACCGAGACTTCACGCACAAGTGACGCGCGCGGGCGCTGCCCGAAGTGCCGGCGGCAGCGGCCGTCAAACGTCATCGCGTTGTGAAACGACGCAGACTGGCAAGCGACATTTGCTCATTTTCCGCCAACTTTACCAAGGGGAACGTGAATGGATCAGCCCGTCGTTTCGCGCGTTGCACTGGGATTGGCGCTGACGCGCCTAGTCGAAGCCGTAGGCGGCATAGCGACCTCCCAGGTTCAGGTTGCTAGCATGAACTCTCGGCAACGAAGAGATGTACGCGGCTCTCGTCCCGATCGAATGTCGGGCCGAGGTACATCACCGCATCGCCGAGCGCACCGACTCTGCTCCATGCCTCTCGATGGCGGAGCTCTTACCCTCAGCAGCAGTCAAGTGCTGAAGATCATCGGCCTCGCGTATGGTTCAACGCAGAGCGCCATCCCGTCTTCCTTCGCACACAGGCTAAGCGCTGTCAGCGGTGCCTCCGCACACAGCAACTGACCACCTTCTGCGCGATCCTGAAGCTCTGATCGAGTCGCGCACGCAGGCTTGATCAGAGCTTCCCTAGATCATTTCAGGCCAATGACGCGCTCCGTTACTGACGCCCGTGGTCTGCGTGCTGCCTAGTTCGACAACGACATTTTCTTGACGATTCTGGACTTTGCCCCTCATGTCCGGATACTAGGGCTCGCCGACCCCAAGTATTTATGGCATCCGCTAGTCGATCTACGCAGGAATATAAAAATGGGAAGCCGAACCTTCAGACCGAATTGCGCGCATCGCTCGACCAATCACTACGGAGCGAGACTATCTGAGGAGTGAAGAAACTCGTCGCTGAGCACGCGTGGACATTCTTCTTCGTCGAAACAGAACGGCTCGAGGCGCTAGTGCGAGAGCTGACCGACTACGAAATCCGGAGTTGAAGAGTCGGAGGCTGGTTTCACTGTCGAGTGGGCAGAGTGGGCGTTTGTGCAACAAGCAAACAACCACCGACGAACAGCATCGACGATGGCGTGACGTGCTCGTGTGATGATCTCGAGCGCTTAGCGCGTTCATCTCGACTCTCGTTGGCGCGCGGCGGCATCGATGCACCGCGCGCAGTGTCGATTGGAGAGTATCGAAATCGCTACTCCAACCCACAGTCGATTCCATTTACTTGCAGCGCCGACTCGACCGCCGCCTTCGTCTGACTTCCACCAATCAGCGCCTGCGTAAAGCGGCATAGACCGAGGCCTGTCGTCGCCGTCTTGCCGTCCTTGGGATCGAACGCCGTCGCTTCTCTGATCTCTTTCTTCTCGTCGTCGCTCGCCTCGCTCCACATCTTCACCAGCGCACTGCGCAACGTGTAGATCCCCGCCTGGGCAGTGTCCGTATACTCGGCCCACTCCATCACGTGCGGATCGCTAGTCCGCTTGCCCCATTTGGCAGTGTCTTTGTGGCCGTCCCACATATCGCACAGGGTGGATCTGACGTCGGTAATGTAGTAACGACCATCGGTGCACAGCGGAGACCTATTGGAAGTGCACCCGAGCGGCGCGGAGTTCTCCGCAGTTGCGCACGTATTGGCAGCACTCGGTTCGTCGTCGTACGCCATGCGCCCGACGAAATCCTGCCCAACCTTCCTTGAAAGCGGCCTGCGCGTAATTCCTTCGTGGCCGAGCTCTCTTCGCAATCCTGATCCTTCATGCAGAAACTCGCCCACTTGCCAACGCCGCCCCAAGCCCAGTAGTGGACGAGGTGGCCGTGACTCGTGCGCAACGGTGTAGCCATCCACCCAGTCTTCGGGATGCAGCGGCCGGTAATCGTCATCACCGATTTTGTCGTAGCCGCCAGTCCACTTCTCCGTTCGCGGGCCGTCGAGCCATGCCTGAAAGTCGCGCTCTTTGTAAGTCGCTGCGATTTGCGGGGCGCCGACACACAAGCGGCCGGCCTGATGCGAGTGCGCGCCGCCGTCACTGTCACCGATTACGCTGGGAAAGAACGCCTTGATATCGCCATAGGCGAGAATGGTCGAAGGGAATCTTCCCTCCGCATGTATCTTGCGCGTGACGTCGACCATGGGAGGCGAACACGCTCGCAGCCTGCGCAGGCATGTCGTCGACGTGGGCGGCAACCTGGCCGCGCCTTTCTGCTTGGAAGTAGTCGTCGCCAAGATCGACTACACCATCCTTGTGACGACGCGCGGCTGTGTCAGATCCGCACCTTTGAGCCAACGCGCCCACACCGGCCCGTCCCATTTGTCGTCGTAGTGATCTTTCGTGCCTGTACCTTTTGGATCGCGCACCGAGAAGCAGCGAGAATCAGGTGCAGCGCAGTTCTCGAGCGAAACTTGCGCGACGATGGAAACGCCTTTGTCATCAGCGCTGTCGCTATCGGCCGCGCAGGAATCGCACACCTCGCCGTGCCACGAGTACTTACCGTTGCCGTCGATGATCGCGGCGCCGAGATAGCTCGTCTGCTGACACGCGATGCCGGAGGTCCGATCAAACTCGTAGAGGCGAACGGTGGCGCGTCGAGTAACCGCCAAGTATTGGCGTTGTCGCCGGGTTTCGGCGTGGAAGTCCAGGCTCGGCACTACCCGGCGTATTTCCCTGGTTCCTGCGCAAGCTGAAGCGACCGTTCCGGCGCAGATCGTTGTAGAACACTCGTCCCGTCACAGTGACCGTGTGGCACATCGGCTCGATGTACGGTTTGGCGCCCGAACCTGGTGGCGTCGTCGGCGGCGGGGAACCGACGTCATCGACCGGCACCGGCACTGCGTGAGCTGAAAATGCTGCAGTGACCATCCATGCGAGGGCGGATAGTAGAGCAGTGCGGCGCGTGATGGTGCGCAGTTTTGAACGAGTGGTCACGAGTTTTGCCCTCCAGTGGCTTTAGGGGATCGATCATTCGATGCCGCGAATGCAGAGTCGTTTCTGGAGTGCAAGCCGATGCTGCGCACCTGAGGATCAACCGTGTACGGCGTGGTGCGGTTGAAAGCTGCTACGTCAGCACGCGACGCTTGCGGGTCGGCGGCGTTCATCAGGTGGGACAAACGACGCGTCTGTGATTGCGTGGGAGTGATTGGACAGCAAAGGCTGGTGGGCATACATATGGCGTTCGGCATAGTGGCGCCTTGGAGAAGCGGGCACACGTTTGCTCACAGGCCCGCTGTGTAGAATGTCGCCATCCCGGGTGACATCGCGCCTAGCACCGGAGCATGATTGGAAGTGCCGGAACCCTATGGCTGCCCATCTTCGTTACGACATGGCGGCTCGCGGCGTGCCGCCAGGCTCGGTTTGGTGAAGCCGCAAACCCTGGAGGAGTACCACATGAAAAGCTCAGAGAAGGCGCGGGCCCAGCTGCATTGCGCATTTCCTTTGTTCTTTGCGTGCGTCGCCGGGATGGCGATATCGGGAGGGCTTGCCGAGGCAAGGTCTCTCGCGGAGGTCAAGCAGAGCGGGGAAGTCCGGATCTGCCTGGTGGCTGTCGAAGACTTCACTGTCGAGCCGAAGGAGTGCCGGGAGAACTGCAAATTCGGCGGCGATCTGTATGACATGGCCGTGGCCTTTTCGCAATCGCTCGGGGGTGGCGTGAAAGCCAGGATCCTGCGCGTGGATTGGGACCAGCAGTTCTTCAACAAAGATGGAAAAACCGTGCGGGAGGACAGCTATACTCCGGAGCTGATGGTCGCCGGCAAGTGTGACGTGTATCCGACCGGCCTGACCAGGCTGCCGTGGCGGGAAAAGAAGCTCGCGTTCGTGACCTTGTACCCCACCCGCATGATGGTGGTGGTCAACAAGTCGAGAAAGGAAGAGTTCAAAAACGCCCCGGGACTTGTGCGCGAAGACCGCCTCCACCGTCAAAGACACTTCCTGGCATACGTGGTTGCAAGCGCAAAATGAAACGACTTGCGCTGCCAATCCGATTCGGATGAAGCTGCTTGGTTTTGAGGAAGCGTCGCGGGCGGCGGATTCAGGCGACGTGGATTTCACGGTGGTCAATTTCGACAACACGCTCACGCTGGGGAACCCCTACAAGAACTCCGTCGCAGCTTTCGCTGTAGGGTCTGTCGTCGAACAAGGCTGGGGATTCCGCAAGGAGGACAAAGACCTTCAAGCCGCCGCGCGGAAATTCCTCGAGGACCAGAAGGCCGCGGAGGATTCGCTTTGGAACACGCAATGGAGGAAGGCGTTCGGGATGACTTTGCCGGAGTACACAAAGCAGGTCCCCAGGTAAGAGAAGCGCTTCGCTCGATCGCCGGCCCAGGAGACGCATACTTCGCTGTCGTAACGGAGAGACAACACCGGTCAGAGGTCAAAATATTCGTTCAGGTCTAGTCCGCCTCGTAACGCAGTTGCAATCGCGCGGACCCAGAATGGCATCCAAGTTCCTAACAAACCAGGGAGGCCGTGACTTCGATGATGACAACTGACCGCCGCACATTCCTCCGTTTTCTGAGCAGCGCCGCGTTGACTGCGGCCCTTCCGCAAAGCATCGAGCGGGCGTTGGCGATACCCGCGCACCACCGGACAGGTACCATCGAGGACGTCGAACATATCGTCTTTCTCATGCAGGAGAATCGAGCGTTCGATCATTACTTCGGCACCCTTCGCGGCGTGCGCGGCTATGGCGATCCGCGGGCCGTAGTCCTGCCCTCGGGAAAACCGGTGTGGTATCCAGCCCGACGGCAATGGCTACGTCTTGCCGTTTCATCCCACCGCCGCCAATCTCGGGCTCCAGTTCCTGGAAGACACCCCGCACGGCTGGACCGACACGCATGCGGCATGGAACGGCGGCAAATACGACCAGTGGGTCCCGAACAAGGGGCGCACGACGATGGCGCATCTGGCGCGGCGCGATATCCCCTTTCACTATGCCCTCGCGGACGCGTTCACGATCTGCGATGCCTATCATTGCTCGCTGCTGGGTCCGACCGATCCCAACCGCTACCACATGTGGACCGGCTGGGTCGGCAACGACGGCGCAGGCGGCGGTCCCGTCATCAACAATGCCGAGGCAGGGTATGACTGGTCGACTTATCCGGAGCGTCTGGAGCGAGCCGGCATCTCGTGGAAGATCTATCAGGATATCGGCCTGGGTCTGGATGCCGCCGGCGTTCTGGGGCTTTACCGACGATCCCTACATCGGCAACTATGGGGACAACTCGCTCGCTGTATTTCCATCAAGTACCAGAACGCGCTCGCCGGGCCAACCCCCTGTACGAGAAGGCGCGGACGGGAACCAACATCGCCGTGCCGCACGCGGCACGCTGTTCGACGTCCTCGCGCGACGACGTGCGCCGCGACCAAGCTGCCGCAGGTTTCCTGGATCGTCGCACCGGAAGCGTTTTCGGAGCACGGGAATTGGCCGGCGAACTACGGCGCCTGGTACGTCTCGCAGGTGCTCGATGCGCTCACGTCCAACCCTGAAGTCTGGAGCAAGACGGCGTCCTGATCGTGACTGTACGACGAGAACGACGGCTTCTTCGATCACCTGGTGCCCGCCGACCCCGCCGCGCTCGCCGGCGGAAGGCCGGTCGACGGTCGATGCGAGCAACGAGATCTTTCCCGGCAGCCCCGGCAATCCCAGCGGCCCCTACGGCCTGGGCGTCCGCGTGCCGACGATCGTGGTCTCGCCATGGAGCAAGGGTGGCTGGGTCTGTTCGGAGGTGTTCGACCACACTTCGCTCATCCGCTTCATCGAACGGCGCTTTGGCCCCAGCCATCCCGGGCTGATCGAGACGAACATCACCGCATGGCGCCGCGCGGTCTGCGGCGATCTTACTCCGCCTTCTGATTTCGCGACACCCCATGTCGCCCCGGCCGCGTTGCCGGATACGGCCGCCTATGCGCCGCCGGACCATTTGACGGCACCCGGACTACGTTCCAGTTCCACCAACGGATCAGGCGTTGCCGTCGCAGGAACGCGGGCTTCGGCACGCGCGCGCCATCCCGTATGAGCTGCATGCCACCGGAACGGCGGATAGCGCGAACAATGCGTTCCGGATCGATTTCGCCAATACAGGCCAGGCTGGTGCACTGCTTCCAGGTCCGTTCAGGCAATACCTCGGATGGCCCATGGACTTACACGGTGGAGGCTGGCCAGTCGCTGTCCGACTCGTGGGCTGTGGGGCCAAGCAATCAGGGCAAATACGATCTTTCCGTTTACGGACCGAACGGTTTTCTGCGCAGCTTCAGCAATACGTAAGC
>ERZ1370068.9052-contig-786_pt1 | contig 20782 bp, 30 predicted proteins | sample MGYA00561227_ERZ1370068 | MGnify/ENA primary metagenome ERZ1370068 (study PRJEB38410, sample SAMEA6850437) | metagenome | study: Metagenomic assessment of the ecological functions of the soil: analysis of the soil microbiota associated with the... | reverse complement strand
TTATTACTTCGTTCAGTTACGTATTGCTCGCGGCTTCTCCGTGGACGGCTCCGCGAGGCACTGCCCTGGGCGCGTGATCCGCTAGTCGCACCGGCGCTGATGAACAGGATCTCGTCGGCGAGGCGGCGCGCCTGTGCGAGGTTATGCGTCGTCATGACGATCTTGGTCCCGCTCGCGTGGATCTGGTCGACGATGCGCTCGACCTCGCGCGTTGCGCCGGGATCGAGGTTCGCCGTCGGCTCGTCGAGGAACAGCACCTCGGGCGTCGAGCGCCCACGCGCGCGCGAGCGCGAGCTTTTGCTGCTCGCCGCCCGACAGGACGCGCGCCGGGCGATTCGCGACTGGCGCTGAAGCCCACGGCGTCGAGCACCTCGCGCGCGCGCCGCTCGCGCTCCGTCCGCGCGGACGCCGGCGAGCTCGAGCCCGTAGGTCACGTTGCGCGAGCGCCGCTCGCCGCAGCATGCACCGGGCGCTGGAACACCATCGCTTGCGCGCGCGGCCGGCGCTCGTCGCGGCTGCCGCGCCACACGATGCGGCCCGACGTCGGCGTCAGCAGTCCGTGACAGAGACGCATCAGCACGCTCTTGCCGGCGCCGTTGGGTCCCAGGATCACCGTTCGCGGTCCCGGCGTGAACTCGCACGACACGCGGTCGATGATCGGCGCGGCCGCCGGCGACGAAGCGACACGTCCTCGAGCATCAGCGGCAGCACGGCCGTTCATCCGTAACGGCGGACGGCCGCCGACTTGATGACTTGTGCCGCCGCGTTGACGAGGAACACGACGGCGACGAGGACGATGCCGAGGCCGAGCGCGAGCGGCAGATCGCCCTTGCTCGTCTCGAGCGAAATGGCCGTCGTCATCACGCGCGTGACGCCGTCGATGTTGCCGCCGACGATCATGACGGCGCCGACCTCGGCCGCGGCGCGGCCAAAGCCCGCCAAGACGACCGTGACGAGCGAGTAGCGCGTGTCCCAGATCAACGTTGCGGCCGCGGCCGACGCCGTCGCGCCGAGCGAGCGCAGCTGCTCCTCGTATTCGTGCCACGCGTCTTCGAGCACCTGGCGCGACAGTCCGGCGATGATCGGCGTGACCAGTATCGCCTGCGCGATGACCATCGCCGCGGGCGTGAACAGCAGGCCGAGCTCGCCGAGCGGGCCGGCTCGCGACAGCAGCAGGTACACGAGCAAGCCCGACGACGACGGGCGGAAGGCCCATCAGCGCGTTCAGCGTCACGAGCAACACCTGGCGCCCGGAAAACGGCGGATCGCGAGTGCGGCGCCCAGCGGCAGGCCGATCACGGTCGCCGCGGCAACCGCGGTCAGGCTGACCTCGAGGCTCGAGCAGAACGATGCCGTACAGCGTCCCGTCCGCTGCGACGATGAGGCGTGCGGCCGCGGCGAACGCCGATCCTATGTCGCCCATCGGGGTGCGAAAGTGCTGAGTGGCATGGATTCTCTGGCCGCGCGGCGTTGTTGATTCCGCGAGCGCCGCGAAGCGGCACGATACCAGCGTCACATGCGGGAGCGCACGCGGGACGTCGGAAAGAGCGCAAGAACGCGTCTCGTGCAAATCGCGCGCCGAATTACGCGGTGAGCGCGAGATACGCCGCGCTCAGCAAGAAAGCACGCGCCGCCGGGGTCTGGCCGTCGTCTCGCCGTAGGGCTGACGAGCTTTTCGATCAGCGACGAATACGGCGATCGCGGCGACCCAGAAGAAGGTTCTATCACGCCGACGACGAATAGCAGGCCCATCAGCACCCAGCGGCAGCCTACGCAGTAGAGCCTGTGCTCGATGCCCATGCACAGCGCCGCCGGCGCTGCCGGGCCGCCAATGGCTCGACAAGAACTCGGCTGGCGAGCGGCAGCGGCGCGGGCAGACGCTCTTGAGCGGCGCGGAGCCGGTAGACGCCTGCGAGCGCGACGAGCACGGCGCCCACGCGTGTCGTGACGGTGGAGGTCCGCCATAGGGCGCGAGGAGCGCGAGCGTCGTCAGCGCGACCTGCGCGCCCGGCGGCCAGCACGCTGAACGTCGCCCAAGCTGCGGATAGCCGGCCGTGAACAGCGCCACCCGCAGCTTTCTGGGCTCTCGGCCGCGAGCTGGCGGCGCTGCACGGTACCGAACAGCAAGATCATCGGCGCGGCGCTCGGCACCATCATGCCGACCATCATCGTCCACCACATGAGAGCCGCGAGAGCGAACGATCGCACCGATGCCGGCTCGCCGGCGCTCATTCCGGGCATGCCCGGCATTTCCGCCATGCCGGGCATCGATGCCGCGGCCGACATGCTCGCGTCCGCCCATCTGCCGCGACAGCGCGCGACGCAAATAGGCCCAAGCCAGCACGACGAGCGCCGCGAGCGCGAGCGCGATCAGGCGCCGGTCGCGCGCGAGCACCCGCTCGAGCGCGCTCGGGGGCAATGGATTCGCTGCCACGGTCATCGACACCGCGCTCGCGGGCATGCTGCCGCGCGCGGCGCCGGGCTAGCGGACGACGCCTGGCGCGTGTAGTGGAGCTGCGTGAAGTGCGCATGCGAGCCGCGCCAGTCGAGCGGGATCGCCGCTTTCTTGCCCGTCTTCGTGGTCGCTTGCGCGACCTCGGCTTGCGTGTACTCGAAGCCATCCGGCATGTCGATACGCACTCGATGTGCCGCGCCCGTGACGGGATTGCGGGATCCGGCTCGCTCGTGATGTCGAGCACGCCCGGCACGTGCATCGCGCGGCCCATGCGGCCGTCGTGTCGGCCGAGAATTCGATCGGCAAGAACAGCGGGTCGTGCATCTTCGCGAAGGTGCCCGCCCCAGACACGTTGAAGATCGTGGCGCCGGGCTCCGTCTCTTCGCCCTTCAGAATCGTCAGGATCGCGTCTCGTTGCTGCGGTGTCGCGCGCGCGTCGACGATCGGTTGAGCTTCGCCGCCGCCGAAGTGGATAGCGCCGGGCCACGCGAACATTCCGGCGAAGCGCACGCCGTCGAGCTTCACCTTGCCGAAGTGTCCTGTTCGATTCACAGCCGACGGCGGCGCGACAGTGGCCTTGCGAAGGCAACGCGTTGAATTGGCACGGGCAGCCGACGACGCAGTTGCAAGTCGTCAACCACGGACCCTTGATCATCCAGTCGATCTTCGCCATCGTGAGTCTCCCGGAGCAGGGGTGCCCAGCCTAGCAAAGGTCGTCATGCGAAAGAACGGCGCGAAGAGTTTCAAGGCGGCTTCGATGGTTGGCGGCAGCTCTTGCTGTCGGCCATGCTCGCTGCGTATGGGCAAGCTCAGTCTTCGGTCGTCGCGGCCGAGACGGCCGAGTGGATCGACGGCCGACGATCATCGAAACATGCTCGCAGCAGCTCGGCATCCGCGCGCTGCGCCCCGGCCGCAGCGCGCGACGCGTCGAAGCCGAACGCACGCGAACTACGACGAAGCGCTCGCGAATCCGTATCCGGTCCTGCCCGACCCGCTCGTACGCGAAGAGCGGCGCGAAGGTCGCGACGGCCGACGCGTGGTGGAGCGTGCGCCGGCCCGGAGATCGTCGAGGACTTCGAGCGCGAGGTCGATCGGTCGCGTGCCGGCCGACGTGCCGCGCCGTTGCTGGACGCGTCGTCGCGACGCGCGAGTGGAAGATCGCGGGCAAGCGCGTCGTCGGCCGCCAGCTCGTCGGCACACGTCGACAACTCGGCGTATCCCGCGCTCGGTGTCGAGATCTGCATGACGCTCGTGACGCCGGCCGACGCGCGAGCGCCGTGCCCGTCATGATCATGTTCGGCGGCGGCGCGCTGCCGCCGGAGGCGATCGAGCCGGACGCCTTGCCGGCCGCGTGCCGCCCGACCGCCGGTGCCCGCCGCGCGGACCGGCCGGGCCGTCGCCGGCGCACCCGCGCGCCGCCCGCCGGCCGGCGATCCGCCGGCGACCGATCAGCTGATCGCAGCCGGCTGGGGCTTCGCGTCGCTGCGGCCGACGAGCGTGCAGGCGGACAACGGCGCGGGACTCACGCGCGGCATCATCGGCCTCGTGAACAAGGGCGCAGCCGCGCAAGCCCGACGACTGGGGCGCGCTGCGCGCGTGGGCGTGGGGCGCGTCGCGCGGCGCTCGACTATCTCGAGACGCAGACCGCGCGTCGACGCGAAGCGCGTCGGCATCGAGGGCGTCTCGCGCTACGGCAAGGCGGCGCTCGTCGCGATGGCGTTCGACACGCGCTTCGCCGTCGTGCTCGTCGGCTCGTCGGGCGAGGGCGGCGCCAAGCTGCATCGCCGCAACTGGGGCGAGGCGGTCGAGAACCTCACCGGCAGCGGCGAGTACCACTGGATGGCCGGCAACTTCCTGAAGTACGGCGCCGCGGATGCGACGTTCGGCAGCATGAACGCCGGCGACATTGCCCGTCGACGCGCACGAGCTGATCGCGCTGTGCGCGCCGCGGCCGACGTTCATCAGCTACGGCGTGCCCGAGAAGGGCGACGCGCAGTGGCTCGATCACCAGGGCAGCTTCATGGCCGCCGTCGCCGCGCAGCCGGTGTTCCGGCTGCTCGGCGCGAAGGACCTCGGCAGGTCCGACGACTACACGACGCGAGAAGATGCCCGCCGTGAACGTCAGGCCTGCTCGACGGCGCAGCTCGCGTGGCGGCAGCACGACGGCGGCCACACCGACGGCCGAACTGGCGTTACTTCATTCCATGGGCCAACGAGAGCTCGGCTTGCAGCGCACGGCAGTACGAGTTGCCGCGAGAATCGCTGCACCGCAACGGTGCCGAGCGGACGTTGCGCGACTAGCGGAACTCAGGCAGCGGCGCGGCTTTCCGCAGTCGCCGAGCCGGCACCAGTTTGGTGCCCGGGGCAAGCGGCTGCACCGTTTTGCCGAGTCGATTTCGATGTTTCTTTGCGCGTATGGTGAACCGCAAAACAATGCGTATCGACTGGAATCAATACCAACCGAGCGGGTTCTACGACGAGCTCTTCGCGGCACCAGGCCAGGCTCGGCCGTCGGCCGCCGCAGCTCGCCGACTATCTGGCGTCGCTCGGCGTGCGCGAGCTCGCGGAGCGGCAGGTCGGATGCCGACGCGCGCGATCGTCGAGATGGGCATCACGTTCACGGTCTACACCGAAGGTCAGAACATCGACCGCGCGTGGCCGTTCGACGTCATTCCGCGCACGATCGAAGCAATGGAGTGGGCGCGCATCGAGAGCGGCCTGATCCAGCGCCTCACGGCGCTGAATCGCTTCATCGACGATCTGTACCACGACCGGCGCGAGTCATCAAGGACGGCGTCGTGCCGGACGACATCATCGCGACGTCGGCCAATTTCCTCGAAGCGTGCGTCGGCGGCGAACCCGCCGTACGGCGTCTGGGCCAACATCTGCGGCACGGATCTCGTGCGCGACCGCGACGGCACGGTCTACGTCCTCGAGGACAACCTGCGCGTGCCGTCCGGCGTCTCGTACATGCTCGAGAACCGCATGGTCACGAAGCAGGTGTTCCCGGAGATGTTCGAGCACGGCGTCGATCCTGCCCGTCGACGACTACGCCTCGCAGCTGCTCGACATGCTGTCGTCGCTCAGTCCCACGCAAGGTCGACTTCCGCGCGTCGTCGTGCTGACGCCGGGCATCTACAACTCGGCGTACTTCGAGCACTCGTATCTCGCGCAGCGCATGGGCGTCGACCTCGTCGAGGGCCAGGACCTCTGCGTCGCCGACGACGAGTGCGTCTACGTGCGCACGATCCGCGGCCTCGAGCGCGTCGACGTCGATCTATCGGCGCATCAACGACACGTTCCTCGACCCCGAGTGCTTCGACAAGGATTCGCGTGCTCGGCGTGCCGGGCATCGATGCGCGCCTGGCGCGCCGGCAACGTCGCGCTCGCGAACGCGCCGGGCGCCGGCGTCGCCGACGACAAGGTCGTCTACGCCTACGTGCCGAAGATCATCGAGTACTACTTGGGCGAGAAGGCCATCCTGCCGAACGTGCCGACGCTGCTGCTTGCGCGACGACGAGAGCCGCAAGCGCGTGCTCGTCGGACTTGAGCCAGTGGGTCGTGAAGCCCGCGAACGAGTCGGGCGGCTACGGCATGCTGATCGGGCCGCGCGCGACGGAAGAGGAGAAGGCCGCGATGGCGATTGCCGTCGAGGCGAATCCGCGCAACTACATCGCGCAGCCCGTGCTCGCGCTGTCGACGGCGCCGACGCTCGTTCAAGGCGAGATCGAGCCGCGCCATCTCGACCTTCGGCCCTTCATCCTGCAAGGCCGCGGCGTCTGGGTGACGCCGGGCGGCTTGACGCGCGTCGCGCTGCGGCGCGGCTCGCTGGTCGTGAACTCGTCGCAGGGCGGCGGCAGCAAGGACACCTGGATCGTCGCGGTGAACCGATGAGCCTCTCTGTCGCGCGTCGCCGAGCGCATCTACTGGACCGCGCGCTATCTCGAGCGCGCCGAGACGACGTCGCGGCTCGCGCGCGTGTACGGCAATCTGCTGCTCGACCTGCCGCGCGAGGCGGGCCTCTCTGGGACGTGGCTCGTGCAGATCACGGGCGGCGGCGATCTGTACCGCGAGATGCATCCGAGCCCGTCCGTCGACACCGCCGAGCGGCTTCTTCGTCGCGGACCGCGACAATCCGAGCTCGGTTCGCTCGTCGCTCGCGCTCGCGCGCGAGAGCGTGCGCACGACGCGCGACATCGTGCCGTCGGAAGCGTGGCGCTCGATCAACGAGCTCTGCCTCTGGGTCACGCAGGAGCTCGATGCCGAGACGTCGCATCGGCGCCGGTACGGCATCCATTCGCGCGTCGTCGAACGCTGCCAGCAGATCAGCGGCATGCTCGCCGACACGATGAGCCACGACGCGGCGTCATCAGTTCTTCCGCTTGGGCCGCGGCATCGAGCGCGCCGACATGACGACGCGCATCATCGACGTCGCAGCCGCGATGCTGCTCGGCCGCGAGAACCTCGCGCGCTTCGACAGCACGCTGTGGATGGCCGTGCTCCAGTCGCTGTCGGCGTATCAGATGTATCGGCAGAAGGTGCGCCGGCCGCATCTGCGGTCCCGACGTCATCGCGTATCTGCTGAAGGACACGCAGTTTCCGCGCGCCATCGCCTTCAGCTTGCGCGAGATCGGCGCGTCGCTCGCGATGCTGCCGCGCAGCGGCGACCCCATCAAGAAGCTTGGCGACCTGCGTCGCATGCTCGCGCTGCGCGACCTGGCCGAGCTCTCGATCGCGGGTCTGCACCAATGGAACGACGAGGCGCAGCTCAAGCTCGGCGAGCTGCACGCGCTCGTCCAGGCGACGTGGTTCCGGCCCTCGACGACGACGCTGCTGGCTCAGGCAGCCGGCGGTGCCGACGCAGGCGCCGGCGTGCCGACGCAGGCGCCGGCGGTGCCGACGCAATCGCAGTCGCAATCGCAATCGCAATCGCAGACGGAGACGCCGGCGGCGGTGGGGGTCCAGGCGCTCGGCCGCTAGCTCCATGACCCTCCATGTCGCCCTGAACCACCGGACTCGTTACGAGTACGACCGCCCCGTGCAAATGGGGCCGCAGGTCATCCGGCTGCGGCCCGCGCCGCACAGCCGCACGCCCGTCTTGAGCTATGCGCTGCGCATCGAGCCCGACGGCCACTTCTTGAACTGGCAGCAGGACCCGCACGGCAACTTCCTCGCGCGCGTCGTGTTTCCCGAAAAGGTGTCGCGATTCTGTGGTCGAGGTCGATCTCGTCGCGGACATGGCCGTGCGCAATCCGTTCGACTTCTTCCTCGAGCCCGACGGCTGAGACGTTTCCGTTCGCCTACGACCCGGCGCTGCGCAGCGACCTCGAGCCGTTTCTCGCCGTCGACGCCGCGCCGGGCCGCTCGTCCGACGCTGGCTGCGAAGACGCTCGCAGCAAGCCGGTGGCTCGGACCATCGACTTCCTCGTCGAGCTGAACCGCGCGGCTGCAGCAGGAGATCGCCTACACGATCCGCATGGAGCCGGGCGTGCAGGCGCCCGAGGAGACGCTGTCGCTTGCGCTCGGGCTCGTGCCGCGACTCGGCCTGGCTGCTCGTCGACATCCTGCGCCACCTGGGATTGGCGAGCCGCTTCGTCTCGGGCTACTTGATCCAGCTCGTCGCCGACGTGAAGTCGCTCGACGGCCCGTCGGGCGCGGAGCGCGACTTCACGGACCTGCACGCGTGGACCGAGGTCTATCTGCCCGGCGCGGGCTGGATCGGCCTCGACCCGACGTCGGGCTTGCTGGCGGGCGAGGGGCACATCCCGCTCGCGTGCACGCCGCACCCGGTCAGCGCCGCGCCGATCACGGGCGCGCTCGAGGATGCCGAGACGACGTTCGCGCACACGATGAGCGTGCAGCGCGTCGTCGAGTCGCCGCGCGTGACGAAGCCGTACAGCGAGGAGCAGTGGCGCGCCGTCGACGCATTCGGCCGCCGCGTCGAGCAGCAACTTGATCGCCGACGATGTCCGCGTCACGATCGGCGGCGAGCCGACGTTCGTCGCGATGGACGATGCCGATGCGCCCGAGTGGAATACGGCCGCGACCGGCCCGACCAAGCGCCGGTTCGCGGCGGACTTGATTCAGCGGCTGCGTGCGCGTTTCGCGCCGCGCGGCCTGCTGCACTACGGCCAGGGCAAGTGGTACCCCGGCGAGCAGTTGCCGCGCTGGGCGTTCAGCTTGTATTGGCGGCGCGACGGCAAGGACTCTGTGGCGCGCGGACAAGCTGATTGCGGAGGAAGCGAACGACTACGGCGTGACTGCAGATCACGCGCGGCAGCTCCTGGAAGGCGTGGCGTCGCGCTTGGAGCTCGACCCCGACGCCGCCACCGCGGCGTACGAGGATCCGTGGCATTTCATCGGCCAGGAACAGAAGCTGCCCGAGAATCTCGACGCGGCTACGAACCGCCTCGACGATCCGATGGCGCGCGCGCGGCTCGCGCGCGTCTTCGAGCGCGGCCTGGGCAAGCCCGTCGGTTACGTCTTGCCCGTGCAGCGCTGGAATGCGGCGGCCTCCGCGACGCGCCGCTGGGCCAGCGAACGGTGGACGACGCGCGCGGGCAAGCTGTTTCTCGTGCCCGGCGACTCGCCGCTCGGGTTCCGCTTGCCGTTGCAGTCGCTGATTCATCTACCGGCGTCGCAGTATCCGCACGTCGTGCCCGCCGATCCGTTCGTCGAGCACGAGCCGCTGCCGGACCCGCATCCGGAGCGGCAGCCGTTCCTGCAAGGCGAGAGGGGTGGGGAGCCGCGTCAGGACCGAGAGGACGCAGCGCACTGCGCCGGGCTTCCGCGCGCGCACCGCCGTCGCCGTCGAGCCGCGCGGCGGGCATCTCTGCGTATTCATGCCGCCGGTGGCCGAGCTCGAGGACTACCTCGATCTGCTCGCGGCCGTCGAGGACGCGAGCGCCGAGCTCGATCTGCCGATGCACCTCGAAGGGTACGAGCCGCCCCGCGACCCGCGCTTGAACGTGATCAAGGTGACGCCGGACCCCGGCGTCATCGAGGTCAACGTGCAGCCGGCCGGTAGTTGGGACGAGATGCGTCACGATCACCGAGGGGCTCTACGAGGACGCGCATTACACGCGCCTCGTGACCGAGAAGTTCATGCTCGACGGTCGGCATACGGGCACCGGCGGCGGCAACCACGTCGTGCTCGGCGGGCGCGCGCGGCCGACAGCCCATTCTTGCGGCGGCCCGACTTGCTGCGCAGCTTGATCACCTACTGGCAGCACCATCCCGCGCTGTCGTATCTCTTCTCGGGCATGTTCATCGGCCCCACGAGCCAAGCGCCGCGCGTCGACGAAGCGCGGCACGACTCGCTGCACGAGCTCGAGCTCGCGTTCAAGCAGGCGGATCGGCGCGCAGCCAGCCCGTGCCGCCGTGGCTCGTCGATCGCTTGTTCCGCCACCTGCTGATCGACGTCACGGGCAACACGCACCGCGCCGAGATCTGCATCGACAAGCTCTACTCGCCCGACGGGCCGACGGGCCGGCTCGGCCTCGTCGAGTTCCGCGCGTTCGAGATGCCGCCGCATCCGCGCATGAGCCTCGTGCAGCAGCAGCTCCTGCTGTCGCTTGATCGCGCGCTTCTGGCGTGAGCCGTACGCGCACGATCTCGTGCGCTGGGGCACGCAGCTGCACGACAAGTTCATGCTGCCGTTTCACGTTTGGAGCGACCTCGTCGACGTCGTCAACGACATGAACCGCGCGGGTTACGAGCTCGACGCGAGCTGGTTTGCGCCGCACTTCGAGTTCCGCTTTCCGCGTCTACGGCACCGTGAGCTTCGGCCCCATCGAGATCGAGCTCCGGCAAGCGCTCGAGCCGTGGCACGTGCTCGGCGAGGAGGGTGCGGTCGGCGGCACCGTGCGCTATGTCGACTCGTCCGTCGAGCGGCTGCAAGTCAGGGTTCGCGGCCTCACCGACGGCCGATATGTGATCGCCTGCAACGGCTGGCGCGTTCCCCTGACGCCGACGACCCGCGCCGACGAGCTCGTCGGCGGCGTGCGCTATCGTGCGTGGCGCCCCGCGGCGAGCCTGCATCCGACGGTGCCCATCGACGCGCCGTTGACGTTCGATCTCTACGATCGCTGGTCCGGTCGCGCCGTCGCGGGCTGCACGTATCACGTCGCGCATCCCGGCGGGCTCAGCCACGAACGTTTCCCCGTGAACGCGTACGAAGCCGAGAGCCGGCGGCTCGCGCGCTTCTTTCCGTTCGGCCACACGGCGGGCCGTCGCATGAGCCGCAGCCGCTCGCACGCCCCGAGTTTCCGAACACGCTCGATCTTCGCTGGTCCCACTGAGTAGAATCGAGCGGCCCAAGCGAGCAACGGAGCCTAATGTCGGCGATCAATCCCGCAGAGAACGAGTTCGCTTGCTCCGACGTCAAGTTGCTCGATTCCTACCAGCCGTCTCCGAACGCGTACGACGAGCTCACGGGCGGCAGCGGCCGCGTGCGCGCCGCGCTGGCAGCCGGTGCTCGAGGCGTTCTCGGCGATGGGCATCGACTCGAGGCAGGCGGCGCAAGAGAAGGCGCGGCGGCTCATGGTCGAGAACGACGTCACGTTCGCAGCGCTGGGCGTCGCGAGCCGGCAGTGGCGACTCGACCTGTTTCCGCTGTTGCTCGAGCCCGACGAGTGGAGCGCGATCGAGCGCGGCGTCGTGCAGCGCACGTTGTTGCTGAATCGATTGCTCGGCGATCTCTACGGCGCGCAGCGCGTGCTGAAAGACCGGCTGCTGCCGCCGGGCCTGATCTACGGCAACGCGCAATTCTTGAGGCCCTGCACGAGCATCGCTGTGCGCGACGAGTTGCACCTGAATTTCGTCGCTTACGATCTCGGCGCGCTCGGCCGACGGCCGCTGGTGGGTCGCTCAGCGATCGCACGCAGGCGCCGTCGGGCGCGGGTTATGCGCTCGAGAACCGCGTCGCCTCGTCGCAGTGTCTGCCGGAGCTGTTCGCGCAGCGCAACGTGCGCCGGCTCGCGAGCTTCTTCCGCGCGTTCTCCGAGCGGTTCCTGAGCTTGTCCGCGCGAGACCAGCCGCAGGCCGTGTTTCTTTCACCCGGGCCCGTCGAAGCAGAACTATTTCGAGCACGCCTATCTCGCGCGCTACCTGGGTTTCAGCATGGTCGAAGGCTCGGACCTCACCGTGCGCGACGACCGCGTGTACTTGAAGACCGTCGAGGGGCTCGAAGCCCGTCGACCTCATCATGCGTCGCATCAACTCCGATCTCTGCGATCCGCTCGAGCTGCGCACGGACTCGCTCGTCGGCGTGCCGGGCCTCGTGCAGGCGGCGCGCGCGGGCAAGGTCACGATCGGTAACGCACTCGGTCCGGGCTCGTCGAGAGCGACTCGTTCTTGAGCTTCCTGCCGAGCCTCGCCAAGTACTTCCTCGACGAGGAGCTCGCGATGCCGAGCCTCGCCACCTGGTGGTGCGGACAGGAGCGCGAGCGCCGCTACGTCCTCGACCATCTCGACGAGCTGGTCGTGCGCCGCGTCAGCTCGTCGCGCAGCCTGTTCCCGCGCGGGCAGGAAGGGCTGATCACGCCCGACATGCTGCCCGAGCAGCGCGAGCGCTTGATCGAAGAAATCGAGCGCAGCGGTCACGAGTTCATCGGCCAGGACCCGACGTCGTTGTCGCTCGCCCCAACGTGGTCGGGCCCGAGCTCGCTCGCGCGCCGCGCCGATCCTGCTGCGCGTCTACGTCGCGGCGACGAGCAAGGGCTACGAGGTCATGCCCGGCGGCCTCACTCGCGTCGGCGACGGCATCGACCCGCATGCGTCGTGGCTCGAGCTCGGCGACGTCAGCAAGGACACCTGGGTGCTGTCGGACCAGCCCGTCGAGCAGTTCAGCCTGCTCGCGCAGCGGCAGGCGAGCCAGCGCCTGCACCGCGGCGGCCGCGACCTGCCGAGCCGGGCGGCCGACAGCCTCTTCTGGCTCGGCCGCTACACCGAGCGCGCGGAAGCCGCCGTGCGCTTGCTGCGCAGCCTCGTGACGCGGCTGGGCGGCGAGATGGGCTCGAGCCGCACGCTCGTTTCGCCCGAGCGCGTCGTCGTCGGTGCTGATCGCGCAGAAGCACTTGTCGGCGCGCCGCGGCCGGCGCGCGATGCAGGAAGGCCGCGAGGCGGTCGCAGGAAGAGCTCTGGACGATCCTGTTCGATCCCGAGTGCAGCGATGGGCCTCGCGACCGTCCTCGGCAACGTGCAGCGCAACGCGGAGGCCGTGCGCGAGCGATTGTCGTTCGACACGTTCCGCATCCTGCGCGACCTCACCGAGGTCAGCCACTCGTGGGAGCTCACGCAGGGGCACGAGACCGACGATGCGCTGCGCCTCTTGAACCGTCTCATTCAGTACCTCGCGGCATTCAACGGCATGGTCGCCGGAGAACATGACGCACGGGTACGGCTGGCGGTTCCTCGACATGGGCCGCCGCCTCGAGCGGCACACGAGCGATGATCCAGATGATCCAGCAGCTCGCCGTGCGCGGCGACGCCGCAAGCCGGCGGCGAGCTGGAGCTGCTGCTCGAGCTCGCGGACAGCACCATGACGTATCGCGGCCGCTACCAAGCCGCGCCGCAGCTTCCGGCCGTGCTCGATCTCTTGCTCTGCGACGAGACGAATCCTCGCTCGGCGATCTATCAGATCGCGACGCTCGACGAGCACATCGGCCGTCTGCCGAGCGGCGCCGACGACGGCATTCTGACGCGCGGACCAACGCCTCGTGACGCGACCTCAAGAGCGAGCTCCAGCTCGCAGACGCCGTCGAGCTCGGCAACGGCGTGGTCCGCTTCGACACGCGCATCGACCTCGATAGGCTGCTGCGGCGCATCGAGCGCGACGTGCTCGAGCTCTCCGATCACATCGCGCAGCGTTTCTTCAGCCATTCTTCGCCGACGCGCGTCGGCGGAGCCGGCGGCGGCCGGGTCTGAACGCGTGCTCTACGAGATTCGCCACAAGACCACGTTCAACTACGAAGACGCTCGTGTCGGTCTCGCATCACGTGCTGCATCTCGAGCCGCGCGTGCATCCGCAGCAGACGTGCCTCGAGAGCGAGACCACCGTCGAGCCGAGGCCCGCCGTCGACTCGGCCGGCCAGGACTACTTCGGCAATCCGATCCGGCACCTGACCGTGCAGAAGCCGCACAAGCGGCTCGTCGTCGACGCGCGTTCGCGCGTCGAAGTGCGGCCTGCCGGCGGAAACGCTTGCGCTCCCGGCAGAGCGCGCCGTGGGAGAACGTGCGCGAGCGAGGTAGCGGCCTACGAGGCGCTCGATGCGTACGAGCTCGCGTTCGAGTCGCCGTATGTCGTCGGCAACGAAGCGATTCACGACTACGCGTTGCAATCGTTCACGCCGGGGCGGCCGATTCTGGACGCGACGATGGATCCTCACGACGCCGCATCTTTCGCGAGTTCCAGTACCGTGGGGAGTCTCGGACGTGTCGACGCCCGTCGGCGACGTGTTCGCGATGCGGCAAGGGCGTTTGCCAGGACTTCGCGCACCTCATGATTGCGTGCTTGCGGAGCTTGGGGCTAGCGCGCGCGTTACGTCAGCGGCTACTTGCTGACGCGGCCGCCCGAAGGCAAGGAGAAGCTTGTCGGCTCCGACGCGTCGCACGCGTGGGTGTCCGTGTTCGCCGGCGACTCGCGTTGGGTCGACTTCGATCCGACGAACAACGTGATTCCGAGCGTCGACCACATCACGTTCGCTTATGGTCGCGACTACGGCGACGTGAGCCCGATCAACGGCTTCATCGTCGGCGGCGGCGAGCATCAGGTCAGCGTCGCCGTCGACGTGAGCGCGAGCGATTAGAAGGAGGCGACCGCCTCCGCTGCGCTCGGTGCCTCGTCGAGCACGAGATGGCCCGCGTTGTCGAACAAGCGCACGGTCGCGTTCGGCAACGCCTTCGCCCATGTCTTGTGCTGCGCCGTCGGCGTGAGCTTGTCCTGATTGCCCCAGATCAGCAGCGTCGGCATGGTCAGCCGGTGCAGGTACCGCGGCAGCTTGTCGTCGAACGTGCGTGTCGGCCGCCGCCGAGAACACGCCCCGCCGTCTTCGCTTCTTTGACGCGCTCGCGATGAACTCGGCGGAGGCGCTCCGGCCGGCAAGTGCTTGATCACGGTTTGCGGGTCGTACGCGAGCAGCGCGGGCAGCTGCTCGGGCAGGCACCTCGAGGAAATTCAGCGGTCGGTTGGCCGGGCGGCACCGGCAGGCCGATGGGACAAACGAGCACGAGCTTCTCGATTCTCGCGCCGTGCTCGACGGCGAACTTCGCCGCGATGTAGCCGCCCATCGACTGGCCGACGAGGCGAAATTGCCGCAGCTCGAGCGCGTCGAAGAGCTCGAGGTAATGCAGCACGAAGTCGTGGATCTCCTCGACGGCGGGATCCTCGGCCGACGGCCCGAAGCCCGGATGATAAGGAATGACGACGTGGAACTCCGGCTCCATGACGCTCGGCGAAATCGAAGCCCGTGACGGTGCCGGCGCCGTGCAGGAACACGAGCGGCGACCCGCTGCCCGCCTCGAGAACCACGGTGTCGATTCCATTGATCTTCAGCTTGCGGCGAGTGAATTCGGTCATGGTTGCGGTCCTCTGCCGGCGCTAAGGGAAGTCGAACACTATGGGTTTGGATCGAGTGATGCAACGCGAAAGCTGACGTCGGCGTATTGTCGCGCGTGGAGCGGTTGCTCGAAATTGGCGCGCGCCGCTCACGCCGCCGAAGGCCGCTTTCGCAGGCCGCGATTTGAGGATCAGGTTTGGCTACGCCGAGAATCACCGAGCTCACGCACTGGACGTCCGCCGAGCGGCGGTTTCGCACGCTCGCCGGCTTACCGTGGTGCATGTGGCTCGACAGCGCCGCTGCCGACGAGCACGAGCGGTTCGACATCCTCGTCGCCGATCCGTACGTGCACTCTGCGCACGCGCGGCGCCGTCACGGAGATCGCGCTGCGCGGCGCAGCGGCTCGCGAGTCGCAGCGGCCGCCGTTCGAGCTGCGTGCGCGAGCAGCTCGGCGACGTCGGAGCCGCGGCTCCCGGCCTGCCGTTCTTCCGGCGGCGCCGTCGGCTATTTCGGCTACGACCTCGGCCGGCGCCTCGAGCGCATTCCGGCGATCGCGGCGGCCGACATCGCGATGCCCGATCTCGCGATCGGCCTCTACGACTGGGCCGTCGTCATCGATCACGCGGCACAGCCGCACGTGGCTCGTGGGCAATGGCCGCGACGAACGGACCTTCGTCGAACTGGCCGCAGCTCGTCGCGCGGCTCGTCCGCCGAGCCGCCGCCGGCGCCGCGCGCCGTTTCGCGTGCGCACGCGGCCGATCTCGAACCTCGACCGCGGCGCGTACGCGGCCGCGTTTCGCGCCGTGCAAGAGCACATTCGCCGCGGCGACTGCTATCAAGTGAATCTGACGCAGCGATTCGAGGCCGAGCCGAGGGCGACGCCTGGCACGCGTACGTGCGCCTCCGCGAGATCAATCCGGCGCCGTTCGCGGCCTATCTCGATCTGCCCGACGGCAAGGTCGTCTGCTCGTCGCCCGAGCGGTTCTTGCGCCTGCGCGACGGGCGCGTCGAGACGAAGCCGATCAAGGGCACGCGGCCGCGCTCGAAGGATCCGAGCGCGACCGCGCGCTTGCCGAGGAAGCTGCGAACGAGCGCGAAGGACCGCGCCGAGAACGTCATGATCGTCGACCTCTTGCGCAACGACCTCGGCAAGAGCTGCGTGCCGGGCTCCGTGCGCGTGAGCAAGCTGTTCGACATCGAGTCGTTCGCGAGCGTGCACCAGCTCGTGAGCACGGTCGAAGGCCGGCTCGCGCCAGGGCATGCACGCGCTCGACCTGCTCGCGGCGCTGCTTTCCCGGCGGCTCGATCACGGGCGCGCCGAAAGTCGCGGCGATGAAGATCATCGAGGAGCTCGAGCCGCAGCGCGCGCAGCGTCTACTGCGGCTGCGATCGGCTACGTCGGTTTCGACGGCAACATGGACACGAACATCGCGATCCGCACGCTCGTGCAGCAGGGCGATCGCGTGTACGCGTGGGCCGGCGGCGGCGTCGTCGCCGACTCCGAACGTCGACGCCGAGTATCAGGAGAGCCTCGACAAGGCCGCGGCGATGCTGGCTGCGTCAGTGGACGGCGCCGCGCGGTAGGCGTCGCGTGCTTGCTGGATGCGCGTTGATGCACGTGGCTGCGGCGCGCTGTTTCCTTCCTACGACGGGCCGACGCACCGGTATCTCGGCGCGTCGGCCGCGTGCTGGGCTTTGTTCCATTGGCATGTCGTGCTCGGCGAAGCTGACGCCACGGATCTGCTGTCGAGATCGCGAGTTCCCGAGCCCGCCGCAGAGATCCCGGCGTGGCGACGGCGCGTCGCTCGACGCGCTGTTCGGAGATGCCTATGGCGTGCAGCATCACGGCGGCGAATCTGCGCAGGCCGTCCAGTCCGTCGCGGTTCATCTACTCGACCTTCACGCGATCATCGCGGGGAAGACGACACAACCGGGCTGGGGATCGGTCGCGCCCTCCGAAAGCGCGGCGTCTTTCATAAGCTGAGCCCACCGGCGCTGGGCAGCGCTTTGACGATCCGACACCTGTTTCCCGGCGGAGGCGTGCCTCTCTCCGGTCACGCGCACGCAATACGTCCTGTCCGTGTACGGGGCATGGATGTCGCTTCATCGCTCCGACCGTGGAGCAATGGTACGAGCGCTATGTCGCCCCCGACGAGCTGCGTTGAAGGAGAACCGCGGCAATGCAGCTTAGGCATTCACGATTAGTTGGCTCTTCGTGCTGACCGGCGTGTTGCTGAATCTCACACCGGGGCAGGACACAGTTCTACATTCTCGGCCGCAGCGTCGCCGAGGGACGCGGAGCGGCGTCGCGTCCGCGGCTCGGGATCGCCGTCGGCTCGCTCGTGCATAGCCGCGATGGCCGGCGCTTGGTTTGCTCTGCGATCTGGCCACGTCTGCGTCGGCGTTCGCGGTCGCGAAACTGCTCGGCGCGGCGTACCTCGTTTATCTCGGCGTGCGGATGCTGCGCGCTGCGAACGTCAACCGCGCCGCAGACGACCTCGAGTCGGCAGAGCCGGCGTTGCTGCGGCTGCGCTTTCGCGACGGCATCGTGACGAACGTGCTGAGATCCGAAGGTGGCTTTGTTCTTCCTGGCGCTGATGCCGCAGTTCATCGCGCCGGACAGCGAGACGAAGGTCGCGGCATTCTGTCGTCCTCGGGTTGACGTTCGTGACCACCGGGACGATTTGGTGCCTCGTGCTTGCCGTTGCCGGCGGCAAGCTGCGCGGGTTCTTCGCGCGTCACCCGAAAGGGTGGGGAGCCGTGTCGCGAGCGAGCGGCGGCCTCTTCGTTGCTGCTCGGCTTGCGCCTGGCGATGACGCGCCAGTGATCGCAGCGGCGGCGCAGCCGCTCGTGATACGTTATCGCGGGTACTCGCCCTGGCTTCCGACATCGGCGAGAGGGTTTCGCGATGGAAGCGACTTCGACTCTGGACCGACGCGCTGCTCGCGGCCGCCACCGTCGCGATCTTTTTCTGCGTTGCGATTCTGGGTCTGTATCGCATCGTTGCTTGGGCTCGTCGGCATACGGAAGCGTGCCTACGTCATAGGCGCGGCGTTGGCTCCGTTGATTGCGCTCGGCATGCGTCGTCGATCCCGGAAATGCGGATCGTGCAAGAAGCGAAGCGCCTCAAGAAACGCGAGGAAGATAATCCAGGCGATCCGCCCGCATCGGAAGACGAGCGCGTCGTAAACGCTGCCACGGAGATCGCGAAGCCGGAAGAAAGGGAACATCGTGCGCAAGGATGAGAGCCCCGACGATCAGCTGCAAAGCCGACGCGGCCCGGCGCTCGTCTCCGTCATCGCGGTCTCGCTCGGGCTCATTGCGGGGCTCAATGGCGGTGGTCGCTGGCGTGGTTCTTGTTCGCGGACGCGGCGCTGCTCGCTCCAAGAATGCGCTTTGCCCGCGATTCGTTGTCGGCATTCGATTGGGGCTCTCGCTCTTCCTCAATGTCGTGCGCATCCTGCTGACCTCCATGGTCACGCTCTTTCGGCTTCGGAAGATCTCGCTGTATTTGTTCGGCGCCTATCTCGCGCTCGGCGTGCTCGGGTCGGTGTGGTACGCGTTGACTCCCGAGCACGAGCTCTATTTCGACGTTCGCGTGACCTCGTTTGGCGGCGTACCGGTCGCGCTCGCGGTGCTCCTCTACATGCTTCGGCTGAAGAAGCGCCGGTGCTTGCGTAACGGGGAAAGCGAACCTACGAAGCAAGCCTAGGAGGGTCTAATGCTGTTCGAACGGAAGCTCAAGTGCTCATTCTGCGGCAAGTCCGCGGCGCAGGTGGCGAAGCTCGTGGCCGGCCGCCGCGGCTACATCTGCGATGTCTGCGCAGCCGGGCGCACCGCATCATGGCGGAGTGGGATCCCACGGCGCCGACTCTCGCCGCAATCGCCCTCGATCGGCGCACGCATCACGCGGTTTGTTGGGCTGGCTGTCGAGCGTCGGCGCTCGACGCCGTGCTTCACCGGCCCGCATGAAGTCGAGCGCGTCGCGGTCGTGCGACGTCTTGCGGGCATCGTGGTTCTCGCTGGCTCTGCTCGGCTTGCACGCCGAGCGCCGGCTGACGCCGCGCGACGGCGACATCGTGTTCCACACGTCGCGGTCGGCACAGAGCTTGGCGATTCAGCTCGCGACGAAGTCGCCGTACAGCCACATGGGGATCGTCTATCGTGCGCGACGGCAAGCCCTTCGTCTTCGAGGCCGTCCAGCCCGTGAAGCTGACGCCGCTCGACGACTGGATCGCACGAGGCGAGCGCGGGCAGTTCGTCGTCAAGCGACTACGCGACGCCGACGAGCGCCTCACCGCGGAGGCGCTGCGCGAAGATGCGCGCCGGCCGGCGAGCAGCTCGCCGGCAGGGACTACGACCCGTACTTCGAATGGTCGGACGACCGTGTCTACTGCTCCGAGCTCGTCTGGAAGGTGTTCGAGCGCGGAGCGGAATCGAAGCTCGGCGAGCTGCAGACGATCGCGGCATTCGGATCTCGTCGCATCCGGCCGTCCAAGCGAAAGTCAGGGAGCGGTACGGCGATCGCGTGCCGCTCCCGACGAAGTCGTCATCTCGCCGGCCGCGATCTTCGACGCGCCGGATCTGGGAAACGGCGTATCAGCGCTGAGTGGCGCTCGGACCTCAAAACGCCAGGATCGCCTGAATCATCGGCACCCAGCCGGTCAGGCCCGGCGTGTACGGAGTAAAGGCTCCGCTGTAGGGCGCTTTGTTCACTCGCATCAGCTCGCCGCTGAGCCACATGCGCTCGGTGTCGAGGAAGTGCCACTTGACGCCGGCCGGCGTACTCCCACGAGTCGCCGAACTCGCCGTAGACCGCCGGAGCCGCGGCCGTACACGGCCAACTTCCTCGGAACGACGAAATAGCTGGCCGACAATTCGAAAGCCGTGGTCGATCGTGGACTGGAGCGGAATCGGGCCATCGGCGACGAAGTCGCTCACCCGGCGGAAGTAGCTGCCCGTTGATCGCAAGCCCGTTCCGCTTCACGCCGCCGTCGATGCGCCAACATCTCGTATGTCGCCTCCTCGACGGTAACGCCCGGAGCAAACGCTCCGGTCGAGAAATGTGAAGCACGCCGTCGGAGTTGTACATGCGACGTGTTCTCGGGGCTCGATTGATCGAGATTCGAGAAGCGGTCCTCGCGCGAGCTGGTGAACGCGGCGCCGATGCGAATGCGAGTGTTCTTCTGGACGGAAGTAGTCGTCGTACATGTTGCGCGACTTGCCGGGCTCGCCGTAGTCGCCGAGCGGTTCCCACCAGACACTGCCGGAATACAAGCAGGTTCGTGTCGATCTTGGTCGCCGAGATGTTCAGCGTATTGAGGCCGTTGCCGACGAACGCCGAGATAGTTCAGCCCCTTGACCGGCTCCCCGGTCGCCCAGACGCCCTGCGTGAAGCCGGGGCGGAAGAAGTTGTCCGCCATGCGTTCGATCGGTCGCCGTGAAGAACGGGAACGTGTTGACGAGCGATCGGCTGCCCGGAACGCCCGTGTAGCCGCCGGTCAGCGTGAAGGCCTGGCTGAATTGCCAGCCGATGGTCCCGGCTACGACGATCGACGCGGCGCCGGCGGACGTCCACACGGTGCTGCTGTAGCGCAGCCTCTTGTCGAAGATGTAGCCGCCCAGGATGAACATCGTGCGGTTCACCGTGATGTCGTTGCGCGTGTTGACCGTCGCGGACGACGCCCAGATGGCTCGGTGCAGGTTTCCTCGGAGTCCGTCGTAATTGTTGAGGTACCGGACTTCCGGGCGTATTCGGGTTGAACTTCAG